>Ga0123353_10002441_pt1 | contig 23108 bp, 22 predicted proteins | sample TergutLab28metaG_3_FD_92763 | JGI IMG/M metagenome (GOLD analysis project Ga0123353, IMG submission 92763) | Labiotermes labralis P3 segment gut microbial communities from Petit-Saut dam, French Guiana - Lab288 P3 | ecosystem: Host-associated > Arthropoda: Insects > Digestive system > Gut ... | reverse complement strand
CTCATGATATAAAATCACTCCATTTTCGTCAACTGTACCGCGCGCAGCCCTTTCGAGGTCCGGTTCGTCTGTGACGACCCAGAACGGGTGCGAGTCGGTCGTCGCAATAACCTGCTCGTTGCCATTTTCATCTTCAATGGTGAGATAATTGATATGATCGACCTCACGAACGAACGTCGCAGTGACTTCTCGGAGGGAAACTTCGCCGCCAATCGCTTCGGAATGCACAACTCCTTCGCAACCAGTGTCATTACCGACACTGAAACGCAAAAAAGAGTGTAAACCGATGAGGGCAAGCATAGTAAATTATTCTGTTTCTACCTTTTCGTTTTCGCCACTACAGCCGGGCTGTTCTTCGCTAATAGAAAGTACATTTTCATAGTTCAATAGCAACGGATGGTGTTGCCTTTCTGTGACTTTCTCCCAAGAAAGTCCATTCAAATGGTACACAATCGTAATATCGTTCTCATAAACCTGCATCTCGTCGAAAGCACCAACCCCCATTGTGTCACGATAGGCTCTCACTGGCTTGCCATCCTTCTCATAAATGACAAGTGCCCCCTTTTCATAGATGTTATCCTTCGAGTAAGAAAATGTACCACTAAACCTAGGAAATTTCCAATCTTTTTCAACTTTGTTATTCAAATACAATCGATCAAATCGTTCGTTGCTCCTGTCAAGCATAACAAATGGTTTATGAAAACCTTCTTCACACACTTCATAACTACCATCAATGTCATCAAAGAAAACAACGATTTGGCCAGCAACGACAAGCGGTCGCATTCTTTTCAATTTTTCAATCGCATCCCTTGTTAACTCACTTGGAAGTCTCAAATCAAAAATTGCTTTTTCTTCGTTCTTGTAGTAGGCATCGAGTTTTTGTTGCGTATTGTACACATAGACACCACTCTTTTTTGCAAAATTCTCACACGTTAGCCAGCCACAGTATGAACCGAGAACAAAAGTGAGCAAAGGGACTAGGACACACAGGGAAAATTTGATAATTATGCGAATTCTCATGGTCATTTGGTGGTTACGCGATCACATGGACACTAAACAAATAAGATTCGTTCACAATTTATTGTTTTAGTGGCTACTCGATTCCGATTCTGTGGGTGAACGCAAGGTGTCAGGTACCGTTTTTTTTGAAAAAAGTTCCTGACAACTTTCCTTCCACTGGTCATTCTATCACGAGTTGATGAAAAGGCAACTCAGGCTTTCGCCGGAAATTTTTTATCCATTTTGCGGTAGACCCGCTCCGGGTCTATTCATTTCTGGCAAAAGCCTTGCGGCTGTCGTCCCGTCAACGGAACCGTAAGTTCCCTATTTCCCCCACTTTACGCCGTTTTACACACGGAATTTTTACTGAGGCTATTCTGGAAGAATTCACATTTTCTGGTAGAATAACGCTGGGTTGTGTAAAAAAATACCCTGCGCCGCAATGATGAAAAACGCATTTTATAGTCGGTATGGATTCCGAATTCTCCTCGTCGTGTTCTTTCTGTTGCCCTTTATTTTTATGGGGACGAAAAGAACCTTCATGAGCAACTCCAATAACGTTGCCGATTGGCTGCCCGACTCGTTTGAAGAAACCCATCAGTATCAGTGGTTCCTCAAACATTTTCCTTTCGAACGTTTCGTCGTTGTCAGCTGGCAAGGCTGCACGATGGACGACTCCCGGCTCGAAATGTTTGCCCAAAAACTTGTGCCGGGTCAGACCATCGACAACTTCGGGCAGTGGGCGGAAGAGGAACGTTTCCTCGCCGAATTTGATCTCGGCAGCGGTGAACTCCCGTCTGTGCCAGCACCCGAAGCAACGCCAACACCGCAAGAAGAAGGCTCGCCTGGCAGTGAGTCGGAGACAACGAACGATACCCACGACTCTCCTCTAGCGGCAGCAGAACCGCCCACCTTCGTCCCGGTCACAGGCATTACGGAAATCCCTTTGACAATGGACACCACCAGTGTGCCACTCCTGCTGACAGGGACAGTCCATCCTGACAATGCGACGCATCAAACCGTGACGTGGTCGGTGCAAAACGTTGGCAGGACAGGGGCACAAATATCTGGCTCGATGCTCAAGGCAACTTCGCCGGGTGTCGTTACGGTACGAGCAACGGTGACGAATGGGGCAAGCACGACCGAAGACTATACGCAAGATTTTCAGATTAACGTCCACGTCCAATACTTTAAGACTGTCCTCACCGGTCAGCGGCTCTTTCGTATTCTCAAAGACCGCTATTCCGGTGAAGGTCCTGGGGCGATCAAACTTTCCGACGAGACGATCCGCCAAAAATTACAAGGGATTCTCATCGGTCCCGATGGTCACAGCACCGCCTTGATTGTAACATTGACCAAAGAAGCTCCGCAAGGGAAAGAACTTGCCAATGTTCTTGAAGCGATCAAGGAGATTGGTCGGGAATGTGGCGTGCATCCGCTCATCCGAGAAGACAACCGATTCTTTCTCGCAAAAGCAGTCAGCAATGTTTCCCAAACGGTCACAGAAATGATCAACGGGCGCACCCCGAGTATGGACGGTGTCATTCTCGGCGGTCCACCGGTCGATAATGTGGCGATTACCCATGAAGGGGAACAAACGCTCCAGCGTCTCATCGGGCTTTGCGGACTCATCGGGCTACTTCTTGCGTGGCTCTGCTTTCGGGATTTCCGGCTTACGATGTTCGTCTTTTGGCTGGCAATCATCAGTGCGGGGCTTGCTCTTGCCAGTGTTTCGTTCTCCGGCGAACTCATCAAACTTGTCTATCCCTATTCCACGTTCGGAACGTGCGATGCCATCTTGCTGAGTATGCCTGCCTTGGTGTACGTCTTGGCAATGTCCGGCGCGATCCACATGATCAACTATTACCACGATGCCGTCAGGGAACATGGTCTCGACATGGCACCCGAGCGAGCCGTCCGATCGGCGTGGTATCCCTGCTTTTTTGCCAACTTGACCACGGCGTTCGGATTGATTTCCCTCTGCATGAGCGGGCTGATTCCGATTTCCAAGTTCGGTTTTTACTCGGCACTGGGCATTATGCTGCAACTGCTCCTGTTGTTCTACTATCTGCCGACGCTGCTCCACTTTTATCCCTCGCATAAAATCGCTGCTCAAGGGGCACTCAACATCGAAGAAAATTCGGTGATGCAAAAAATCTGGCGGGTGTGGGGGGGGGTGATGATCCGAAACAGCGTTCTCGTCTCGTTGATTTGCATCGGCGTGATGATCTTCTTCGGCTATGGATTATTCCAGATCAAAACATCGGTCAAGATGATGCGGTTCTTTTCGAGCGACTCCGAAATCATCCACCACTACACATGGCTTGAAGATCACCTTGGTCCGCTGGTGCCGATGGAAGTTGTCGTCAAGTTCGATAATGAACACTGCAACAGGATGATTACGCTCAATCGCCTGCGGCTCATCGAAAAGGTGTGCGGCAAACTCCGGTCGGAACTCGGCGATACCATCGGCGGGATTATGTCGGCGGAAACGATGATGCCGCCATCCCCCCGAGCAGGTTTCGGGACAAATGTGGTCATCAGGGAACGCGGGTTCAATGCACTCCTCGATAATGGACGAAGCCAACTTCGGGATTTTATTGCCATTGAAGGAAATTTGTCTTTCCGTCCCGATGCTGTGGACCGGCTAAAGAATCTTGCGCAAATTGATATTTCTGTGGAAGATGCGGATCGACTCCTCGGAGTGGGAATTGATGACGTGAAGAAACTCGCCCACACTCCTGTTGGCGTGGAATTTGCCGGGATTTCTCTCGAAGAACTGAAAGCGTTTCGGGACAAGGCAATCCAATGGGAGAAGAACCACGGAACCGACCTTTGGCGGATCAGCCTTCGGGTTTGGTCGCTGAAAAAGGACATCGACTACGCTCATTTCATTCAAGAGGTGAAAGATGTTGTCGAACCGATCATCGACGAGGCGAATCTTGAGATTGTCAATCTTTCTTTTCGTCCCGGTGATGACCGGGCACAAAGCCTTGCCCAAATGGGTATTTCCGCAGAAGATGCTGATCGGCTTGTCCATGCAAAAATTGACGATGTCCAGAAACTGCGCAAGATTGCTGCGGAGACGGAACTGGAAAACATTTCCCACAAAGAACTGGCAGTCTTTCAAGAAAACGCGGTCAAGTGGATCCATCAGCAAGTCGCAAAAAACACTCCCGTGCAAGCGGTCTATACCGGAATGGTGCCGGTGGTCTATAAGACGCAGCATGAACTGCATTGGGGACTTCAAAAAAGTTTCGTGGCATCGTTCGTGCTGATTGGCATTGCGATCAGTTTTGTCTTGCGAAGTACGGTTGCCGGGTTCCTAGCGATGGTTCCCAATTTGTTTCCGGTGTTCATCGTGTTCGGTTTTATGGGGCACTATGGAACGCTGGTGGACATTGGAACGATGATGACGGCGAGCGTGGCACTAGGCATTGCGACGGACGATACGATCCACTTCTTGACGTGGTTTAGGCATGGAATTGACCAGGGCATGAACCGCCAAGAGGCGACGCGGTACGCTTATTCGAGGAGTGCGACGGCGATGTTCCAGACCTCGGTGATTGCCGGTTTGGGCTTGGCGGCATTTGCACTCAGTACGTTTACGCCGACGCAGATGTTCGGCATTATGATGTTGGCAATCCTGATGATGGCAATCCTCGGCGACTTGGTTTTCCTTGCTGCGATGCTCAATACGCCACTCGGTCGGTTCTTCGAACCGCGAAAAAAAAGGGCAGTAGTCAGTAGTCAGTAGTCAGGAGTCAGGAGTCAGAATGGTGCTACCGCACCATTTGCCTCTGACAGTTCCTTACCGCATGCGACTTCTGACTCCTGACTTCTGACTACTTCCTTGCTCCAGAATGGGAAAGGGAAAATTTGACCAATTATTTTCTGGCGAAAGCCTATTCTACCGCCCGGAACGAGAGATACAGCAAAACTGGGTATAGAACTTTCCAGCGAAAGCCCCATTCCGGTCTCTCACTCAAACGCCTTGATGCGTCGTTCTTCGATTTCGTCGAGCGTATACAGTTTTCCACGATTGCAGCCCGGACATGCTGCGGCTACGGCATCCCACGTCTTGGGCGAAAGGAGATTCTGCGACCAGAAGGGCCACGTTTCACACTGAATCGGACGCTCCGCATAGACACGGCAGCGGCGAGTGCTATCGCTGAGTAACACGCAGTCGCCATTGGGATATTCCTTCAACGAACGTTTTTTCGCGCGAACTGTCCAGACGAACACCTGCTCAAAGAGAAGTGGTGCAAGCCCCATCTGGGCGGCGATGCTGTCAATGTTGTCCTGCGTCACCCAAACGTAACCCGACCCGCCACCGCAGCAGCGTCCGCAAACTTTACACTCAAATTGCAAGCCGTCCCTATACCACGGCGAAGGGGATTCTGTCATATCGCTCATAAGGCTTTCGCTGAAAATAGGAGAGGAGTAAATTGTCTGAATGAGGATTGATAGGATTTCAGGATGATAGGATTTTTTGATCACATGCTTTGCACACAATCTTCATCCTACAATCCTCTCATCCTAAAAATCCTCATTCAGACAATTGACTCCTATGCCGTTTCGATGGGAAACGTCAACACATCGTCAATCGTTTCCGCGTCGAGCATCACCATGAGGAGGCGGTCAATGCCGAGGGCGGTGCCGCTGCAAAGAGGAAATCCGAGTTCCATAATGTTGAGGAGCCGACTGTCCACCGGCAACCACGACCGTCCCGCCGCAAGGCGACTGTCCCGATTCGTTTGAAAACGTCGACGGAGTTCGGCGGCATCCTGATTCTCATGATAACCACTCGCAATTTCGCGTCCTTTCAAAAAAAGTTCGAACCGCTCGCTCACCGCATACTCTTTGTCGTGCCGGAGTTTTGCCAACTGCGCCTGCGACTGAGGAAAGTCATAAATGATGACCGACTCCAATTCCGGCTGCACGATCTCCGAAAAGATCAAGTCGAGCCAGTCGTCCGTTGAGTCCCCCCAGTTCGATTCGGGATAGACAATGTTCCGCGCGTGACAAATCGTTTGCAGTTCCTCGATCGTTGCCGTGTGAGGATTGAGACCGACCTCTGTTTCAAACACGTGTTGATAAGTGCTATACCCGATTTCACCCAATTCAATTTTTTGCTTGTCGAACAGAAAACGAGTGAGTTCCGCCAGCAGAAACATCCCGGTTTGATAGTTGTCGCCGATGCGATACCACTCCAGCATCGTGAATTCGACATTGTGCAGTTGTCCGCGATCTCCCGAACGGAACACGGGGGTCATTTGAAAAATGGGGTCCAGCCCCGCCGCCAAAAGCCGCTTCATCGCAAATTCCGGCGACGTTTGGAGATAATACTTTCTGTTATTGTGATGAGTCAGCGGTAATGATTTCTCCGATACGGTCAAGGGATCAAGATAGCGATCCACCGCCGTATCCGCAGAGAGGACCGGTGTTTGCACCTCGCAAAAATTACGGTCGTAGAAGAACTGCCGAATATGCCGCAGCAGTTCCGAACGAAAACGTAAATTGTCTGTCCAGGTTCGGTGCATGATTTTTGAGGAGCAGGGGTAGGGACAAAAAAACGGGTGCCCCCTATTCAGGAGTCAGGAGCGAAAACAACCGGGTGAAGGATTTCACGGTAGCCGTCTTCGTCGAGGGGACAGTCGATCAAATTCAAAAATTGTGTTTTCATTAGATGAAGTTGGCGTGCCATTTGGGAAATAAGTGGAGAGCTGATGGCTTTCCCAAAAACACCATGGCTCATCTTTGTCTGGGCGAGGGTCGCTCTGGTCTGCGGGTCGTAGAGATAGTAACGAACGTGGTCTCCATCACTCGTTTTTTCAAAGCCCTTCTTGGTCAGAGCCGAATCAATGTTGCGACCACTTCGTGTATTACCCATTATCTACCTCCTCGGCGATACTGCCTACCTCCTCGGCGATACTGCCTACCTCCTCGGCGATTCGGAGGTAATTTTTCCTGATTCGCTTACCGTGCGGAGAAAGCCGGTTTGCCTCTGCTCGAACGAAATGTGTCCACGCCGAGCGAACATCGCCGCATATACTATTCCAAAGTTCCCGGCGGTTGGTACCGTTGGCAAAGATTTCGAGATCGGGTCGCTCTACCCCCAGGTACTCACGGTTTCGGGCAGGCGGGTCATCTGGCTCGGTGGGATCATCTTCAAGCCAAAAGGGTGTCAGCAAAAGCGGCTCGAAAAATTTGATCGTCCGTTTTCCCAGCTGTATTTCCCAAACTTCAAACGGAACAAGTAAGGTGGACTCTTGGATTTGGCTCATCATGTGACTCCTAACGCCTGTAGGGGCAAAAGATTTTTTGCCCCTACTCCCTCTATCTCACAAACATTTTTAATGGAAACTCCTCCGGGATCGGTTTTTCCAACGCTCGCATGACCTCGATGTACTGTGCCGTTAGTCGGGCGACATCGCCGTATGCCGAATTCGTCGGATCATGAGCAATGAGCGGGTACTTTGTCAAAATCGACTGCCACGCCGCAACCGCACCATCAAGAGCCGTCTCGGCTTCGCCATACTTTTGGTCTCGGAGGAGCGGCAATGCGTCGATCAGTATTGCGTTCGCAGCTGCTACCGCCGGGTCGTGGGCAAGCATCAACTCAATGTACGACCGGAGAACCAACGGCTCCGGCAGCGACTTGCCCTGCTTTTCCAATGTCCTAATGTAATAAGCGGCAGCTTCAAGTGCTTGGTCCCGCAAGTCGAAGAACGGAGCGTATTCCATGAACTTTTCACGGTAGTTGATCCCCTCGTAATGCCGAGCCACCGTCAGGAAATACTGTTCCACTTTTTCCAAACTCTCTCGCTGTTTGATTTCATTCGTTTCCGCGAGGGCTTGCTCATACGCCTTTTTGGCATATTCCAGCGCGATGGAACCTTCGGCGGCTCCGCCTGCTTCACGGAACACCTTAAACCACATGAGTCGACGAAGCGGGACGGGATCCTCGGAAACATCCGAGAAGATTTTATTGGAATCGTCCAGAATGATCAGAAATTTTTCGGCAATGTCAATGTGCTCTCGCATAAAATCTCCATCGGTCGCCCGATCCGGGAACTCATCGAGAACTTCGTCCCACTTCCGCATGGCATCAAGCCAGCCGCCCAGTGACTCGGCGAGTTTTCCGTCATAGTAGGCTTTCCGTGCGTCATACCGAAGACGATGAGCACCATCCGCAGTATGGGTACGTTCTATTTCCACATCTTTGAATCGGGACTCATAATTCAAAATGCCCCGGAAGAGGTCGGACATACGTGTCCTGTCCTTGTGTCCGTCCAGTTCGCTGACAATCTCCCTGGCTCTGCTTTTCTTGTCGCGGGGAACATCCAATTCCTGAATCTCTTCCGCCAGTATTCGGGGAATGAGCCGCAATATTTCCAATGATTGCTGCTGCGCTTGCGCGACTTCGCCGTCAATTTTACTCAATGCCGCACGGTCTTCTTCGTCCAGAAACATGGTCGGGATTTTTCGTAGTTCCGCTTGGTCTTCGGGGAATAACGCATTTCGTTCGGTGGTCAAGCGAGCCTTCCAGTCGGGTTCATTGGCATCTAACCATTTCCGAACGAGTTGGAGTTCCTCAATCGGCTGGTACGTGGCGGTTAGCTCGTAGGCTTGTTCCAAGAGCGGAAGCAGCGAACCTTGTGCCGTTTCACCCAGTTGTTGCCAACGGGCAATGATAAGCGTCTCCTTCAAGTCGGGAGCGATTTCATTCAGTTCGGCGAGGAGTGCTTTTTCTTCTGCGCGTACAATGTCGGTCGTTTCCATCACGGCACGTTTTGCCACATTTTTTTTCGTCATGCGTAGCGTTCCATCATCGGGGATCGCCGTGCCCAACTCCATCTTGCCGAACTCTCGCCACTCGGCGATCGCGTTGTCCCACGCCCGAATCGCCTCGTCGCCGAAAATACCATCTTTTCGTTTCCACTTGGCGTAATTGAACAAGTTAAGCCGCGAATTGGCAAAGTACACAAAGTCGGACTGATTGCCAAGATTCGCGACACCGTCCAGCACGAGTTGTTCCCCTTGGTGATACCAGATACGACCGAGCATCCAGTTGTCCCGATCCGACGGCAACGGAAAACCGTGACGCAATCCGAAGTCTTCGTCGTTTCGGAGCAATCGGCGGTATTGTTCCACTTCGTCGGCAATGCCGATTTTTTGTGAAATCGTCCAGCCTGCATTTCCATAGAGTTTCGGGGCTTTTCGGTTCCGTTCGACACCAGCAATGAGAAAGTCAATCCCGCGAATGACCCAGCGGTAGCGTTCGCGGTAATCGTCGAATTCGGCGGAAGCGTTGTACGCCAGCGTCCAGCCGAGGAAGTCCCAAATCGTGATGAAGTGCGGCTCCAAAAAGATAATTTGGTTGGCAATCGCCACCACGTCATTCCACTCATGCCGTTTCTGCTGTTCCATTACCTGATGCCAGAGCAGCGAGATCGCGATCCCGCGCATGCCGAAGGTTGCCAGTTTTGCCGTGCTGCTGGCAGGGTCAATTTTTCCGATTTGGGCTTCGGTGACTCCGATCTCGGTGCGATACTGGGCGAGCAGCCCGCCGGGATTTGTTCGGAGGTCACCGCCTTCTTTGACCACCCTCGCAGGACTGCCAACGACATAGAGTAAATACAGCAGAATGGCAAGCAAAATGCCATAAGCGACTTTTCGGTAAAGTGAAGCTTGCATAATCGATTTCCGAAAACAGGGGACTCAAAAAATAACCGACTATCATCCTACACTAAAAACGGGATCATTTCAAGAGAGACCCGAAAAAACGACAAAAGGGGAATTTTTTGTTGCCTCTTCAAAATTTTGACGGTTTCCGTTACAATTCCGAATTCAATGTTTGCAATGTCCCTATTACCTCCTTGAATTTATGGATCATCTCACTGCCGAAATGGGAGTCACTTTTGACGATGTTCTTCTCGAACCGCAGTACAGCGAAGTCGTTCCTTCCAATGTTGATGTGAGTACAATGCTCACAAGACGGATCACGCTCCAAATCCCACTCATCAGTTCGCCGATGGACACTGTCACCGAAGCAACGATGGCAATCGCTCTGGCACAGGAAGGGGGAATCGGCATCATCCACAAAAATCTTTCCATTGAACAGCAAGCCGAAGAAGTGCTCAAAGTGAAGCGGAGTGCTAACGGGATCATCCGCCGTCCCGCCACGCTCCCGCCAACCGCCACCGTTCGGGAAGCCCAACGCCTCATGAAGGAGAAAAATGTTTCCGGTGTCCCCGTGATTCAGCCTGATGGCAAGCTATGCGGCATTTTGACCCGGCGAGACCTCCGTTTTCTCGAAAATCTCGACATTCAGATTTCCGAGGTGATGACCTCCAGCAGTACCCCACAGGGGCTTGTAACGGCAAAAGGGGATGTAACGCTTGAAACGGCTGAAACGATTTTAATGGAAAAAAAGGTGGAGAAACTGCTACTCATTGACGATATGTTTAGGTTGACGGGTCTTATAACGATCCGGGACATTGACAAAATGCGTAATTTTCCCCGCCGATGTGTTGATTCGGAAGGGCGATTGCGGGTCGGGGCGGCGGTTGGTGTTCATGACAACGACCGAATCGAGCGGCTTTTGGAACGAGATGTCGATGTTCTGGTCGTGGACAGTGCACACGGTCATTCGGCAAATGTGCTGGAAACGATTCGTTACATCAAGCGAACCCATGATATTGATGTGATTGCCGGTAATGTGGCAACTGCGGAGGGCGCGAAAGCCCTTGCAGACGCGGGAGCCGACGCGGTGAAAGTCGGGATTGGTCCCGGTTCCATTTGCACAACGCGGGTGGTTTCCGGTGTCGGCGTTCCGCAGATCACGGCGATTTCCAGAGCTGCTCAGGCACTGGAAGGACGCGGGGTCCCGGTCATTGCCGATGGCGGTGTTCGGTATTCCGGCGACATTACCAAAGCCCTCGCGGCTGGTGCCCACGTCGTGATGCTCGGCGGGTTGTTTGCTGGTTTGGAGGAAAGCCCGGGGGAGTTGATCCTTTATCAAGGGCGAACCTTCAAGGAATATCGCGGGATGGGATCGCTCGGGGCGATGGTTCATGGTTCCAGCGAACGGTATCGGCAGGGACGCGAAGTGGTCCCGGAAAAGTTGGTGCCCGAAGGTGTTGAAGGACGTGTTGCCTACAAAGGCAGCCTCGGTCCTTTCGTGTATCAGTTGGTTGGCGGCTTGCGAGCGGGAATGGGCTATTTGGGAGCCCAAACGATTGAGGATTTGCGGGTAAAGGCAACATTCATCCGAATTTCGCCAGCGAGCAGCAAAGAAAACCATCCGCACAACATTATGATTACGCAGGAAGCACCGAATTACAGCAGTGAGTAGTGAGTAGTGAGTGGCGAGTAGTGAGTGGCGAGTAGAGAGCCGGGGACTGTGTCCCCGACAACAACAATAAGGAAAGGATTTCAAAATGAAGGCTCGTATTTTCTCGGTTTTAAGTGTCGCAGGAATGATTCTTTTGGCAGGCAGTGTCTTCAGCACGAGTGTTTTCGGCAACGAACTGCGGTGGAAAAAGACGGGAAACGAGCCGGTCGTGGCATCGGTTCTCCGTATTCCGACGGTCATTGCGACAGACGACATTCCCCATCCCACGGGACCGGTGGTTTCGCAAGTTCAATATGCCGAACAAATTCAACCGCCGTCGCGCGTGATTCAAACGCCGATTGATCCAGACTATCCCACTCCCGGACCGGGATCGAGGCACTATGTGACTCCCAATAATCCGCCCGCTGGTGCAACGCTTCATCCGGTTCCGTTGCCATCATACAATCCGCCAGTGCAAGTGCGCGCGAGATCGCTTCCGACAAGCAATACGCAAGTCCGTGAAAGTGGAAAACCGCTGACAACCTGCGGCGACAAGGTCACGCTCAAATCCATCCGCGAGATTTCTCACGACATTCGCCCGACGCAAACCGGTGAACTGCCGGAAGAATGTGTCATTGAGAGTGCTCCTTTTTATGGTCGGCAATTTAGCCAGTCTTGTGTCATGTGGAAAGCGTCCGCAGTCAGCACGAAGGCGGCTTACTTTGAAGATGTCCAGTTGGAACGTTACGGCAACACGATTGTTGGTCCGGTATTGCAGCCGGTCGTCTCGGGGGCGAAATTCTTTACAACCATTCCATTCCTGCCCTACAAGATGGGGGTGACACCGCCGCACGAATGTGTTTACACGTTGGGACATCACCGACCGGGCAACCGCGTGCCGTATATGGTGGAGCCGCTTCCGATTTCGGCTCGCGGAGCGTTGTTCCAAACAGGTGCCGTACTCGGGGGAGCCTACATTGTTCCCTAAGGCTTTCGCCAGAAATTAACATGCCATTTTCAGCCTTATCGCATTCCGTGGAGCAAAATACAGGAGTCAGGAGTCAGAGTGGTGCTACCGCACCATTTGACTCTGGCAGCTCCTTACCGCATGCGACTTCTGACTCCTGACTTCTGACTACTTCCTTGCTCCAGAATGGGAAAGGGAAAATTTGACCAATTATTTTCTGGCGAAAGCCTAACGTTTACATGCTCTGTTTCTTTTGCTGTTTCGGTGATTGAGCCGCTGCGGTAGCACCTCTTACATCGTTTCTCAAATAGTATCGCTTTTGTTTCGCACAAAGGACACAAAGATTTTTGTTCATCTTCTTCGTGTCCTTTGTGCCTTTGTGCGAGAACAACGCTGTCGATAGTCGATGATGACAAGGAAACGCATTGGGGAAACGGTGTACTCTGCTGCTGTCTGCCGTCTGCAATCTGCCGTCTACTGCCGTTCGTTGATCCAATCGGTGTGGAACGGTCCTTCGCCCGGCTTGTCGATCCGGTGGTACGTATGCGCGCCGAAGTAATCCCGCTGTGCCTGTAGCAAGTTTGCGGGCAACACTGCCGAGCGATACGAGTCGTAGTACGAGAGTGCCGTCGAAAATGCAGGAACGGCAATTCCGCAGTCGATTGCCGTTTTCACGACATTTCGCCACGCCCCTTGCGCCGACTCCACGATGTTCTTGAAGTAGGGATTGAGTAAAAGATTTTCCAAGTTCGGATTGGCATCGAACGCCTCTTTGATTCGCTCCAAAAAGACCGCGCGAATGATGCACCCCCCTCGCCACAGCATCGCAATGTCGCCGAAGTTCAACGCCCAATCGTATTCCTTGGCGGCAGCTTGCATCTGGACATACCCCTGCGCGTATGAACAGATTTTCGAGGCATAGAGTGCTTGGCGGATTTGCTCGACGAAGTCATCCGGCAGTTTGGCATTACTGCCGCTGGGACCCTTCAGTTCCTTCGAGGCATGGACACGGGCGTCCTTCATTGCCGAGATGCACCGGGCATAGACCGCTTCCGTCACAAGACTGCTCGGTGTGCCGAGGTCGAGAGCAAGTTGACTCATCCACTTGCCCGTGCCTTTTGCGCCAGCGGTATCGAGGATCAAATCGACAAGATGCTTGCCAGTCTCCTTGTCTTTCACCGTGAAGATGTCCTTCGTGATGTCAATGAGATAACTGTCGAGTTCCCCTTTGTTCCATTCGTCAAAGGTCTTGTGAATCTGTTCGTTGGAGTAACCGAGGGCATTCTTGAGCATCCAGTAGGCTTCGCAGATCAACTGCATATCACCATATTCGATGCCGTTGTGAATCATCTTGACGTAGTGTCCGGCACCGCGGGCACCGACCCATTCGCAGCAGGGAATGTCTCTGTTTTTCCCCACTTTTGCGGAGATCGACTGAAAGATCGGCTTGACAAGTTCCCACGCTTTTTCAGACCCGCCGGGCATAATGCTGGGACCTTTGCGAGCACCCTCTTCGCCGCCGGAAACACCGGTGCCGATGAAGAGCAAGCCAGCACGTTCGATGAAATGGGTGCGGCGTTCGGTATCGCGGAAATGAGTATTTCCGCCGTCGATAATCACATCACCCGGTTCGAGCAGCGGAATGAGTTCTTCGATGACCGCGTCAATGGCGGCAACCTTCGGATAGAGAGCGACCTCGGGAGCAGGGACTGCGTCCTTCGATTGGATCATCAACATGACCTTTCGAGGACGTTTCAGTGTTGCGACGAGTTCTTTGAGTGAATGTGCGCCGGTGAGTTTATCCCCTTTGGACTTACATTCCGGCATCGCCAGGAACTCATCAACTTTGGAAGTGGTGCGATTGAACACGGCAACGTTGTAACCGTGATCGACCATATTCAGCACGAGGTTTTGTCCCATGACGGCGAGTCCCATCAATCCGATGTCATAATTTCCGCTCATTCTATTGTGTTGTTTGTTAGGGTGAAATTTTCCAACCAGTATAGCCTTTTCGCAACGATTGTCAATTCTTGCGTATCCACTTCTCACGAGAATTGCAAGTGCTTTCAATGCGAGACCCGGAGCGGGTCATTTTTCGGCTACGCCCGTGCCGCCGTGTGGTCGCGCGACCGCCTAGCCCGCGTTGGGTCTCTCGTTGTCTGGCTAAAATGGCGGTATTAAGAATTTCGTAACCGTTCACGGTTTTTCCGTGCAGTCGCATGTTTTTCGGGCGGCAATCGCTCCATGAACGTCCCCGTGTACGCTTATCTCCCACTGGGAGATTTTTTGGCTAGGGTGAGGGTGGTGCGGACGGGATGTTATCGTGCCCACATCGCCCTTGTCCCGAAAATCCAGTGAATCCTGTCAAAAAATGAAGCCGGTCTTGCAACTTTAGAGCAGGTGAAGGTGTCAGACCAGTTTTTTGTTGCGGAAAAGGTTCCTGACACCTTCGGGGCTCTCTGACACCTTCGGGGCTCTTCCACCTTCGGGGCTCTTCGGTGCCGCATGACTGACACTTGCCCCATCAAAATGTTTGATGAACCATGAAATCCACGACGTTCCGTTGTAAAGGAGTACATCCCCAGGTTTTAAGTCTTTTTCAGTAATGCGCATGGTTTTGCTCCTGAAAGATAAAGAGTCAAACGTAGGTTGAATCATCACTTCGGTGGCGGACACTCTCACGAACCCCCCCATTCTACTGCATTACGAGACAAAAGTCAATGGATTTGTTCCAGGAAATGCGATTTTTCCTTTTAATCGGCAACCTCTCCTATCCAAACATACATCATTGCGGATCGGACTGGAAAGTTGTACTCGGCAATCACTCCATCTTGAGGCACTGTGACATTTTTACCGGACAGGATGTTTTTGTACACACCTGCCTTCAGAGAAGTCTTGATGGAGGATATAACGACAGTCTCCGCAGCCTTGTTAATCACGATAAATCGATCCTGTCCTCGTTGCCACCCTATCATGTTCCTCTCCACTATGATTGGAATTGCTTTTCGGAATTCAACTTGGTCGTTTTCCTGTAAGCAAAGATTGTGAAATCGTATTGCGGCGACGATGCGGGGGTCGTCAAAGCGGTCATCCTTGCAATCATCACTATCGCCGGGCATATCTACAAACACGTAAGGCAGTCCTTCGTCCCATCCCAAAATAAAAGCGTGCGCGAGCAGCACATCGTCTCGATTGAGACTTTTTGCCGATTCATTCCATCCTATTCCGAAACGACTCCTCCCTTCGGAATCGTTAAACCCGCCATCGGTAAAATCCCCTTTTGAGTCTTTCGATTGTCCACGATCTATGTCATGATTGCGGACAAATGTAATGGCTCGATTCCCTTGCAACGATTTCCCCTCTTTGTGTGCCGTTAGCAGTGTGGTAAGGTCGCCGCCGTATGCAAAGGCATCTTTCATAATCGTTACGAGAGGAAAATCATAGAAATACATATCTTTGATTTTCAACATGTCGGAAAACGTGGTCGGGTCTTCATTGGCGATTTCCGCAAAAGAGAACGTGTGAGGTACAACACTCAACACATCTGGAAAAAAATCGGGTTCTATATGCTTTGCGGCATCAAAGCGGAACCCGGCTACCCCAAGATCGACAAGGTGTTTGAGGAATTCTTTCGCAACGGAACGGACATACGGATTTTCCGTATTAAGATCCGCCAAACCGTAAAACAGCCATCCTTTAATCTCCCCCACGTCTTCTATTCGTCTTCTTGGATTGAAATGCTTTGGCAAAAATTGGGGCAACATAGTTCTGACAACCTCATCACCTTCCATTTGAACATAACCGGAAGGGTCATCAACACTGGTCATGTGATTAAACACAACATCGACCCAAATGGCGATACCGTGTTGTTTTGCAGTTAAGCACATTCTTCTGAATTCCTCTTCTGTGCCTAGATCGCCGAACCGAAAAAAATCAACTGGTTGATATCGTTTGTACCACTTTTCAACCGACCTGTTGTATTCTTGCGGTGGAGACACATGAATATAACCATATCCAAGTTCTTGAAGCCGTGGAATAACTTTCTCAATATCAACGAAACGCCAGTCGAACAACTGGACGGCTACTCCTTGTTTGGAGGGTTTAGGAATACCCTCGGCAATATCGTCCTGGGCTAACACAACGGAAGCAGCGAAAACAAGGGAAAACGATACGGTGATTAGGTAATTGCTTTTTTGTGTCATCATAACTGTAACGTTTGCAAAAAGTGGTCGAAAATACGCTTGCAAGGGCAGTAATTGTTGGTAGTGTTTCGCAGGACGAGCAAATTTTGCGTCCTACTTGGGTACTCATTTTACAAAATCAATCCGCTTAATAAGGAATTTACTTTTGGGAGGCTCATCTCCACTGGGAAACTCGCGACTATCGGCTAACGGACGAAAATGTCCGGGAGTTTTCGTTTCGGCTTCTGCTCGCTTTTCGCGTTTTTGGAATATGCCGGGTTCAATAACAATAAATTGGATAACATCGAACGGTGTATCGCTGGGCTTCGGAGGCGCAACCCCACCATCGGAGTCGAAAACTTCCCACTTTTTTCTTGACGAAAGGTCGAAATAAAATGTGCAAGTCTCTCCATTTGCTTGCCCCAAGTGCATTTCTCTCTCCCTCGAATCCTTGCCTTTAAACGAAAGAACGCTCTGAGTACTGCCACTGTTCGGACGTTTGTCTGCCCATGCCCAGTGAGTACCCCGTCCATCGACAATTCTGAGGCAAAAAGCAATATCTTCATCAATGGGTTGTAATTCAATACGAAGCGTAGTGTAGCCATCTGGCTTTATGTTGACGGCTTCATCATTGTGTGGTCGGATGGTTACATCACAGCCGTATCCCCGCCGAAAAAAGGAAACTAAGAGTCCTCTTTCGTCTTTGTCTTGCCAAGCACTAATACCGGAATACTCATGCTGTGGGTCTGCCCAAAGACGCTGAACCGAATTGTTGTCACCATAGGAGACTCGAAAACCGTTGGTTTGCGGCAGTCTTACATCCCTTCGCAGACCGTTGCCAGGTCCCAACTTATAAGTCCAGTATCCTTCCTTTTCCTCAATTGGGTCAAAGAATTTTTCAGAAATATTGGCATCCATCGGTGCCTGGTCAATGTACTGGAGCAGAAGCCCTCCCACAAAAATGAACGCTGCAACTGCCAGTCCCGCCAAAATTGACAAAACGATTCTTATGCTAAAAAATTTACACTTTCGTATACAAGGACCAAATATGAATACCGAGACAGTGGTAATTACCCCGATGATTGTGGCAAAATAGCAGGTGTACTCCATCGTTGACCTCCTGAACTGCAAAGGTGATTGGCGGACAACATCTCCACCAGAACCTATTCTACCACAACGCAAGGAAAGAGCCAACGAATTTTCCCAAAAATCCGCGACTTTGCGACTTTTTTCAAGAATCCCCCGACTCGCCAAAAACGGCGTTTTTGGGAAAAAAAGATAAATTTTGCCAGTATTCCTATCTACCTCCCCCCAACCTCCGCAACATCGACAGTTACCGTCTTCTCGCCGACAGGAGTTATTCGCAACGTCGCTGGATCGACATCGAAGGTTTGCGTAATTGTGGTGCGAGTGATTGTGCCGTCCTTCACGACAAACTCCGTGCGAGTCTCGGAAGTGCCCGGCTTGTATTGTCCGCCAGCGGCAAAGTGATCCGTGAAACCGCCCGGCAAAGTCAAAATCACCAACTTGTCCCCTTCCATCGAAAGAATCAAGTTGCTCGTCATACCAAAATTGGCGTTCGGCGAATCGTTGTAAATCGTTTTCCTGTTTCCGACGATTTTCCCGGTACTTATGTTGCGTCCGAACTCATGCCGGGAAACGAAGGTGCGATCCATCGAGCGACCGGGCAGAATACGGTTGCCATTGGCATCAAGGTCATAAAGCGTCTGTTTGATTGTGAATAGAACATTGAATGAAAACCCTTCCGGCGAGACTGCCAAGTTCGAGTAACGGATTTTTCGGTCAAACGCCGACTCGACTTTTCCGCCGTCCAGTAGCCGCGTTCGCGAGGCTTCGTTCGGGGGCATACCAAACTCCTTGCCGAGCATATTTTGGGTGAAGAAGTCGAGTTCTGGGCTGGAGAAAAGGGTGTTCTGTGCTTGTGCGCCCGGCATGGCAAAAAGCAGGACACATGCCGCCGCCAAAATTGCTCTCGTTTTCATTGTTGTTTTCCCGAAGGTTTTGAATGTTAAAAGTTGTTCCCAGTGTAGCAGGTTTTGGCGGAAAATAAAGTACGCGGGGAAAATTATTTAGGATGGTAGGATGAGATTTTGCGCATCGCCCAGCCGACCCCTTTGCACAGCAAGACCACAAGACAAATCATCAACGGCAGAAACAGAAGATACCGCCAATCAACACCACCGGCGGGGTTGTTCTCGGTAGGGTCGTAGTTACGTGCAAACTCCCAAAGAAAATTGTCCATGCTTTCCAAAATCGAGTGGTCGTTTAAGATGACCGCCTCCCATTGAATGCACCAATACTGCGTCCCTTTTTCTTGCGTTGTAAAAAGCAATCCTATGTTGGACGGCAAGTCCTGCGTTTCGGGAAGTCCCAATCCGCTTTGACACGCCTCCATGAAAACTAATGGAAAAAACATGCCGAGTTCATCACCCGCTCGTTGCAACACTTGAAAATAAGCCTCTTTTGTCGTCCCTATTCGCGGGGCGGCATCTTCCGTAGCTGGCTCTGCGTCAGATGATTCCCCATCCCCTTCGACCTTTGCCAAAATGGACTCGCGGGTCTCCAATTCGTTCCGCACAATCAGTCGTGGAGTAAAAGCCATTTGAGGGTTGCCGTGAGACTTACTCAACAGAAGAAAAACGTGATCTTCCGGCGCAAAATAATCCGATGCGCTTTGTAGTGCTACAAAGAATCCTTCCTCTGTGGCGAGCGGATTATTGGACACAATGTAATTGTCTCCGACAGGATACACAATCTCGTGTTCCTCAAATTCCGACTCGCCGGGTTGAAGGGTCAAAAACTTCTTTTCCCGTGCCAGCCGGTTGCTAAATACGATGAATCGTTTCTTTTCATGCTCTTCAAGGCGAGAGAAAAGTTCTCGAATTTCTTCAATTTCCCGGTCGGCAACCCGGCGGTATTCCGACATGTCACGCCGCAACTGCCCGACAATTTTTTGAGCGGCAGGGCTTTCGCTCGATTCAAGCCAAGAGATGATGATTTCGTAATTTTCAAGTTCTGCACCCACGGGGGCGGTCTCGTTGGTGTAGTAAATCAGCACTTCGGTCTTGCCTGCATGTTTCTCATTGTCTGCTAGGCGCAACGGTTCGTTGACGTATGCCCAAGCGATGTGCATACTGACAAGCGACAAAATAAGAAAAGCAAGTATTGGTGCGAGTTTCACGGTTAATGGGTCAGCAAGACTCAAATTTCTTTCTGATGCTCTCGAGGGAATGCTACCGTCTTGAAAAGCCGCTGTTGCTCCAGCGTGTCCAAGTATTCTTCGACCGTTTTGGCAGGATTTTTCAGGGCGGCACGATGTCCCGCAACGGCATCCAAAAGGGCATCGGGATCGTAGTCGATCAGTCGGACAGCGAAATCATCAGGGCTAATCGCTTGCACTCCGTAAGGAACAAGAGCCGATGCTGGAAAGTCTTTGAGATTAAACGTAACGATAAATGTCGCTTTTGCATGAATAGCAACTGCCAAGACATGCCGGTCTTTCGGGTCGGGCAACTGGAGCGTTGGAATAAGTGTCTCATATCCGGTAACAAGGCTGTGCGGAAACTTCATGTCCATTTCCCGGCGTGTTCGCTCCAGACGTTCTTGGTAAAGTTTGGAACGCTTGTTGAGAAGGCTGCGCATCCATTCCACATGGATTTCCTCCGACCAGAATGGGCGCACCAACTTGGCATAGCCGAGCCGTAAAAGAAAATCACGGATCGGTGCCGAATAGAGAACACAGGCATCGAAAACCGCCGCTTCAATCATCATACAGCCCCATTTCTTGCGAATCCTGCACGATTGCGTCAAGCGCAGTGCGAAGCCGTTCCCGCTCCTGCTCAAACGCGTAGAGACTATCCCGTTGAATCATGCGCTCGCCACCGACTTGTCGGCACTCGATTTCTCCGGCATCAAGCAGGTCATTCAAATGCCGCTCCGACATACGAAGAACTGTCCTCGCCTGGGCGACTGACAACTCACGTCGGGGGGGAACAACACTAATGTTGTCCCCCATAAACGGACTTGTCGCAATTTCTGTAACTGCCATCGTCAAACTCCCATACGATAGGGCATGAACATCATACCCCACCACAGTTATTGTGTTTGTGTCTGCTTTTTTCTATCCGCATTTGCTCTATCCGTATATGCCCCTTCCGCACATGCAATTTTGAGGCTACCGAAATTATACTCGGTTTTTTTAGACACAATTTTTCCAGGTGCGGTTTCAACATAAGCGTACACGCTATCGTTTATTCCCACTCCCTTTTCCGTTTTGGCTTCAAGTTCTTGAGAAAATAGTCGCAAAATTGATGAGTCCACGTATTTTGATTCTCTGACATTGATCGGGAATGCTTCTAGGACTTCAAATTCGATACGTTGGGCGTCTTTCTTATCACCCAATCGGATTCCACAACGAATAATGTAGATTGGCGATGCGCCACGATTACGAATCAGTATACGGATATGTTCTTTGTTTTTGTTTTCAGGGAATATGAAATCAATATCATTCTGTGTCAATTGATCCTTTTCTTTCCGCATTCCGTAGTATATGGTGTAAAACGCCAAGATTGCCAGTAACAACTGTGCGAGTGCGCTGACTCCTGTCCAGCCGCCCCAGAGAAAGGGCAATAGTACCCAATGGAAATATGATTGGCTCGAATCTGCATCGATAGGAGGTCCTGGATCACCTGCTTGCTTCGTATTATCGGGAACATCAACACTGGCAAGCGAAGTCCCCGCCGGCGCGGCAGGAGCGGACTCCTGTGCAACGAGCGTCCCATAAAAAGCAATGGCTAAAATGACGGCGAAAAGTAAAAGTCGTTTCATTGTTCTCTGAACTGTTACTGGTGGTTCGATTCTACTCCGTTAGAGATAGGTTGCCGACCTCCGGGCGACAACGTCTACGATGGACAAGGGCATAGCCCCAATTGCCCCGCTATACTGAAAACGGGTACAAAATGGCTGTCTAGAGAATACCTACGTCCAGATCATTGCACTTTTCAAATTCATTGGACTTGTCAAGTTCGCCGTTCTTGTCCAGTCCACATTTTTGTCCGAATTGCACGTTTTGCGTGTCGGCGTTGATACTGACGTATCCATAGCCAGCGAGAAGTACTGAAACAGTGAAAAAGAGGGCGAAAATTGTATTTTTCATGATTAGGTCTCCTTATGGTAAGGCGTTAAGTATGGGACGTTTCCCCTTCTATAAGGTATATGGGAAAACGTTGCCAAAATGCGACAAGGATTCGGAAGAATTCTGGGCAAAATCCAAAATCCCTCCAGCTCTCCTATTATTTTATCGGCTCGGAGAGGAAAAGTCAATGGGCTGGCGAGAATTTTTGGGGATTTTTTGCCTGTGGGGTGTCCTTTACAACCATAAACAAAACTGCTGATCCCGGTGGATTGCAATTGGCGGCAAATCGGTTGCGATTTGACCGAGTGGCTGTTTTTATGGCGGTTTGGCGATATGCATGTAAAACTGCATGGGCTACTGAAAAAAATGTTGAAATTCTCGGTAATTATTGCATATTGCCAAACCGTTCACGGTTTTTCCGTGCAGTCGCATGTTTTTCGGGCGGCAATCGCTCCATGAACGTCCCCGTGTACGCTTATCTCCCACTGGGAGATTTTTTGGCTAGGGTGAGTGTGGTACGGGCAGAGAGGGGCATTGAGAGGCATTAACCCAAGTGCGGACGTGGTGTATAATGCCGGAATGGAAAAGAAAGCCAAGCGGGTGTACGTGGATGCGACTGTGGTTTACGGTGCTCCGAGAAAAGAATTTTCGGAAGATTCGCGAAAGTTTTGGCAAGCAGTCCGAAACTGTGAGATCGTCATCATTGCGTCAGACGTATTGACGCAGGAACTGAAACCGCACACATCCGCACCAGCCTTGAATCGGTGCCAGAATCCCAGATTGAACGTGTCGAATCGACACCGGAATCAAACGCACTGGCAGCACAATACCTCGCTGAGAACGTTGTCGGAAAATCCAGTGTTGACGATTGCCGACATATTGCCATTGCAACGATAATCCGTGCCGATGCGATTGTCAGTTGGAATTTCGGGCATATCGTTGACCGACAGGACGATTATAACAGCGTGAACGAGGAACTAGGCTATCCTAACATTACAATTCAATCCCCAAAAACATTGATGGAGGTATCACATGACTGAACATGAAACAGAGTGGCAACTTGGAGACATGCCCGATTTCGATCCGATTGAAATGAAGCGGCGAATCCAAGCGGAAATTTACGAAGAAACCAAAGGAATGACAGGGAAAGAAGTCCTTGATTTTTTCCGAAAGGGAAGCGAGGAATTTTGGGCAGGAGTAGATCACCGACGAGCGGAACGTGCTACATCAGAACCTCAAACGGCGTGATTGCGCCACGATGTATAACGTTTGCCCGCACAATCGCTCCATGAACGACCCCGTGTACGCTTATCTCCCACTGGGAGATTTTTTGGCTAGGGTGAGTGTGGTACGGACGGGATGTTATCGTGCCCACATCGTCCTTGTTCAAACCGTTGCGCTGCGTGCCGTCGTACTCGGTCTTTTTCTTTCCGTCTATGTTCCCAACCATCCGGCAAGGGATGCGAT
>Ga0123353_10002440_pt1 | contig 23108 bp, 23 predicted proteins | sample TergutLab28metaG_3_FD_92763 | JGI IMG/M metagenome (GOLD analysis project Ga0123353, IMG submission 92763) | Labiotermes labralis P3 segment gut microbial communities from Petit-Saut dam, French Guiana - Lab288 P3 | ecosystem: Host-associated > Arthropoda: Insects > Digestive system > Gut ... | reverse complement strand
CAGCTGTTAAAGAAAATATAACTGCCGTATCATAACTATATTACGTTTACAAATACAACTCGTACCTTATGATTAATCAAGGCATTAGATGGTTTTATATCGAATAAATGTGTAAAAGTCGGGGCGACCGAATAAGCTCCATAACCTGTTCACGTTCTGTACTCATAGCAGTTCTCCTTAAAGGCGAAACTTACGTATAATGTAATATGATTAATATGATTACGGATACAAGGCAATTTTAATGCCTTGTTTAATTTATGGGAAGCGAGATTGTTCATTATAGTATATTTTAATACTATGGACGCCAAACAAAAAATGTCAGAGAAAAAAACCGAAAAAATGACCAACAAAGAGAAACATAAAAGCCGCGTGCTCGCGCTTCATACGCTTTATGCTTATGAAGCGGATAGTGACGGGCAATGGGAGAAGATGCTTGAAAGTATCGCTGATAATGATCAGCTTAGCCCTGCCATCCAAGTTTACGCACGGGATTTGGTTCGCGCCGCAATAGACGATATGGAAAAAATAGACGCCCTGCTTTCGATGAAAGCCGCAAACTGGGAGCTGCGCAGAATGGCGGCGATTGACAGAAATGTATTGAGGGCAGCAGTTGCCGAGCTTATTTACTTTAAAGATACCGTGCCTTTTAAAGTGGTAATCGATGAAGCTGTAGAGATAGCCAAGACTTACGGTACAGAGGCTTCTAGTAAATTTGTTAATGGAGTTTTGGATTCTGTGCGCAAAAAACTCTTCCCCAAATCTGACGACAAGCATGAGGAGTGAAACAGGTAGTTGATGGATAAACTTCACGTCCGCGTAAATAAACTGTGCGCGATTTTTGTTTTCTTATTTACTTTTACAGTATTTATTATCACCAGTGCGCCTACGGTTGCTTTTTGGGACAGCGGGGAAAATGTTGCCGCGGGGTATAGCCTTGGTATTACGCATCCGTCCGGTTCTCCTCTGTTTATAATGATGATGCGTGTGTCAAGTATCATTATGTTATCATTTTTTGATGACGTTGGCTTCTGTATGAACATCGTATCTGCGCTTTTGTGCGCGTTTACCGCGCTCTTTATTTATCTTAGCGCAGTACGCATTATTACTGTTTTAAATGGTGTCCCAGATTCTTTTTGGAAAAAGTTCAGTACATATACGGGCGGACTTATAGCGTCATTTTTTGCCGTATTCGGGAAGACTTTCTGGTTTAGCGCAACTGTTGCAAGTAAAATAAATTTATATATGTTTGCGGTATCTTTGTGCTTGTGGCTTGCGCTTGTGTGGGCGCAATGTAAAAATGAAAATCGTGACAAGCTTCTAATTTTAATCACATTTATTAGCTTTGTATGTATAGGGTTACAGATTTATTTATTGATAGTACTTGTTCCGGTTTTCCTTTTTGTGATATTGACAGATCGAAGTAAAATCAAAAATTGGCGTCTTGGCACACTCTTGTTGATATTTGCAGCTGTTGGTTTTTCCGCAAACTTATATTTGCCGATTCGCTCATCTACAGAACCGATGATCAATATCAATCACCCCGCAGCGTATCATTCTTTAAAAGATTATCTATTGCAAAAGCCCTACGGCGACGAAAACCGGTTCAGCGCAATGCCGTGGCGCAGAGGCGCTCTTGCAAGTCAATTTGGAATAGAGGGACATATAGGATATTTGGGGCATCACCTCACTCAATATTTTCGGTTAAGTGAATTTGATTCGCAACGCACTCTGTTTGCGCACGGAATGGGTGTTGGGGCGGTTAAATATTTTATTTATTTGATTCCTACTATTTTAATGCTTTACGGTTGGCATTATACTTACAAAAAGAAACGGCCATATGCGCTTTTTCTAATATCATTTTTTCTTCTCGCTTCTGTATTCCTCGTGTTATATATGAATTTTGCTGATGGCACTCGGGCGGAAAAAATTGATTATATGTACTGGAATTATACCGGAAAACCGGGAGAGCTTCCGCTTGCTGATCGGGAAGTGCGGATACGGGATTATTTTTTCAGTGCCGCCTATATGCACCTTGGAATGTGGGTTGGTATCGGCGCCGCTATAATCATGAGCGCTCTTTTTGCAAGCCGAAAAAAGTTTCTTCGAAATACAGCGGCTCCAATGGCAGCATGTTTCTTCGTGTATTTGGCGCTGTTGCCTCTTATGCAGAACTGGAAGATTTGCAGCCGCCGGGGTGACTTTCTGCCTTATGACTATGCGTATAATATGCTGATGTCATGCGAAGAAAATGGAATTTTATTTGTCAGCGGTGATAATGATACTTTTCCTTTATGGGCGCTTCAGGAGGCTTATGGCATCCGTCAAGATGTACGAGTTGTAAATCTTGCTCTTTTGAATGAGGGATGGTATATAAAGCAGTTAAAAAATCTTGAACCCAAAGTGCCGGTCTCATTTACAGAAGATCAAATCGACAACGAGTTAAAATCAGAACTTAATCCCTACGAAGATATTCTGCTTCTAAAAGTAGGTGACGCGCAGATTGCGATCCCGTCAAGATTACAGTTTCCTATTCTTAAAGTTCAGGATCAGGTAGTAGTAAATATTTTAAGAACTAATAGCTGGGGGCGTCCGCTTTATTTCGCATCATCTGTCCCCCAAGAGCAAAAGGTCGGCCTCGCGCCGTATCTGCAATTAGAGGGCCTCGTTGAAAAAATTATGCCTTATGAGCTTACGCCAATTCAAAAGGTGAACATTGACAGAACAGCATATCTTATCGACAGCGTTTTCAAATTTAGAGGCAGAGCTTACAGCCGCGATTTCTTTGACGGGACTTCGCTCAACGCGGTGTACAATTATGTAAATACCCATATGCAGGCCGGACTTGTGTTAAAAGAGAAGATGGAAGTGCAAAGCCGTGAACTTGCCCGTGCACAGGAACAGAAATTAGACGAAAGCGATATTACCGCAATGAAGGCCGAGCTCGAAACTAACAGGAAAATCGCTCACTCAATAATGACTCAATGTGTAGACTTTGTACCGTTTGACTGGGGGCCGCGTTATATACGCCACGAAATATTAATGGCGCAAGATATGGCAGAACAAGCTGAAATTTACGCTCGTGAAGCGATAGAGTATAATAATAGAGAGCACCGTTACAGGCAGATGCTTGCGCAGGCTTTGCAAAAGCAGGGCAAACATATTGAAGCTGTAACTACACTGCGTAAACTTGTTGGAACCGCTCTCGATCAACAGTTTGTCTATTCATCAATTTCTAAAAATTTTGAATTAGCCGGTATGATTGACAGCGCCCTGCATGTCATAAAGCAATACGCCCTTATAAGACCGGCGGATCCTTTGGCGCAGAGTCTTATTGAGTATTATACAAATATGGAACAGGTCAATAATGAAGACTAAAAAACGTAAGCAGATCAAAGAGGTAAAATCGATAGATATTGGGCAGAAATTGTTAAAACCGGAAGCAGCGCCTTTTTTTAATGCACGTAACAGTGTGATATTTTCAATTGCGGTTTTAGCGGTTCTTTGGTTGATTCAGTTTTTCACAGTTCTTATTGGGAGCGAACATTTTTGGGATGATCTTGTCCTTCAAGATTACCCATTGCGAATTTTTGCCCGCAGTGCGTTTTATCAGCTTGAGTTTCCTCACTGGAACCCTTTTGCGTTCAACGGAACGCTTGTTTTTGCCGCGCAGGTGGCCGGAGTCTTATATCCTTTTAACATTGTGCTTTCGCTTTTGCCGGTAAGTGATGAGGCTTTTTGGTGGTCTATACAGGCGTGTCTTGCTTTACATATATTAATCGCCGGGATAACGATGTTTGTTTACTTGCGGTTTAAGAAGAGATCTGATATTGCGTCTCTCTTCGGCGCGATAGCGTTTATGTTCGGCGGATTTCTTATTACGCATTTAGTCCATACGATGATGGTTTACATCTTGGCATGGTTTCCTTTAGTATTGATGTATTTAGAGAAAGCGATTGCGGGACTTAAACCGCGCCACGCTCTGATTGGCGGACTGCTGCTTGGTTTGACGATGCTTGCCGGTCATCCCCAGTTTTCGTTTTATCAATTTATATTTATGTTCGCGATATGCGCGTATCTTCTGTATCAAAAAGGGAGAAGCAATATCGTAAAGGGTATGATTGCCATAGGGATATTTTTTGGGATTGCTATGGGTATAGCTCTTGTACAATATCTGCCCGCACTTGAATTCAGCGGACTAACGCTTAGGACTGATTATACAATAAAGGACACAAGCGAAGGGTCGCTGCAATTTATCCAGCTTATTACCATGTTAATGCCGAAAGTTTTCGGCGCTTTTACCGGTAATCCGCAAGTGCCGCCGTTTTGGCTTGAGGACAGTTTCAGGCACGGGTATTATAACTATTGGGAGACATGTTTTTACTTTGGGATATCCACCCTTATTCTTGCGTGTTTTTGGCTAAGAAAGATAAAAACCAATCGCGTAGTTATGTTTGCCGTTTTGTGGATGATTGGTAGTCTGAGTTTAGCGCTTGGCGGCAACTTTTTTGTTTACAGAGCGCTGTTTGATTTAGGCGTACCCGGATTTACAGGATTTAGGCATCCGGCAAGAATACTTTTTACATGGGGGATATTATTTCCGCTCATGGCCGCCGCGGTTCTTGATTCTCTCAATGAGTTAAAGTTATCAGGAAAATTAAAAATCATCTCGCTTTCGCTTTGCGTTGGCGCTATGTTTCTTGGAATATTTACCGCATCGGGCGGTCTTGGCGGATTTTTCCCGCTGATGAATGTCGTTGAAGCAAGAGCGGCTTATGCTTCTAAACAGGGATTAATATTGTTTTTTAATGCCGGTGCTTTATTAGCAGTTTTTATACTGTTTTTTAAGGATATAATAAAATTAAGAACTGCGAAAGTTCTTATCGTTTCCTGTTTGGCGATTGACATGATCATATTTGCTTTCGGCCATCATACAGTACCTAACAGAAGCGCTCCGCAGGAGTTTAGCCGTGCAAAAAGCACGGTTGATGATTTGAAAGCGATGCAGGACAAAGAGCTGTTCCGCTTCAATTCACGGCAGTATATTCTCGAACCTCAGACTGCTGTAGGAAGACAGGCGGCACCTTTGATTATGAATATGAATCAAGGTACGGTAAGTAAGATTCATATTACAGAAGGGTATACGCCTCTGCGTTTAAAGAATTATCTGCCCCCGTTGAATTCGGAAAAATTAAGCACAGTGCTTGATCTATTGAACGTCAAGTACTACTCAAATCCTAATTTTAGAAGAGACGGTACCGGCGGTGAGTTGGTGCTTTTAAACGAAACATATCTTCCCAGAGCAAAATTATTTTATAACGCAAAGATCATCAGCGATAATGATTCTCTCATTTTGGCTTATATGAACAGTCCGAATTATGATCATCATAACGAAGTCGTTATATCCACAGACAAAGATCTTAAACCTTTTTCTTTGGGACAAAACGGAAAAGGAAAGGTACAGATCACCAATTACAAATTCAATAAGATTGAACTTGAAGTTGATAGTGACCGTGAAGCTATCTTGTGGCTAAGTGAAATTTGGTATCCCGCTTGGAAAGCAACAGTCAACGGAGCTAAAACGGAAGTTTACAGGGCTAACTACAGCTTCAGAGCGGTTGTTGTTCCTGAGGGTAAATCTAAAGTAGTATTCAAATTTAACTCGGTATATTTTAATATCGGCGCGTGGGTGAGTGTTTTAACATTTATTATCAGCTTGACGATATTAATATCAGGATCATCAATAAGAAAAAAGTCTACAAAAAAAGCGGCGGAAACTACGATTTAAATCGGAGTGATAAAATGGTATTCCTGTCAAAAAATATAATCAAGGTCAAACCAGTCGCGAATTACCCAAAGTCTCTCTCCGCTTGTTCTGTCTGTCTCTTTTTCGAGAAGAAAGACCTGCATCTGTCTGTTTTGAGTGCACCAGTCTTCACGGTTAAGCCCAACGCAAAGTTCTCCGTATCTCATTCTTAACTCTACGTGAGTTGTATCATTGTTTTCGTTTACTGTGTAGCGAAAATCTCTCTCGTCATCAATAATCGGCGGCTCTCTGAATTCTATTATCTCCGCAAGATCAAAAAGTTTACGGTGCTTGGCTACTTCGCTGTCGTGCCCCCAAAAATAGTAGTTTCTCGCTTTTACATAGTGGTATTGTGAATCATTTACTGAGAGCATAGTTGCGTTAGCGCCGGAGGCTCCGTATTCATCAAGGGAATACTCCGGAGACATAAAGAAACGAAATGACTTGTTTTTTGGTAAAAGCTCGGTGAAAAGATCTATTCTGCGTTCTTGATAAGCGCGAAGCAGAAGCTCGATTGTTCCTCTTGGAGTTGCGCGGCTGAATTTGGCGTCTTCGGGCAGACCAGTAGTTGGTAAAAACAGAGAATCGCAGGAAAACGCTGCCGCAAGCAGCGCACCGGTTATAAATACGCGAGTAATAAAGCGTTTGTTATGGCTCAAAAAACGCGTCTGCATTATTGTCCGGCATATCCTTCCAATAGCTTATCATCCAATTGGCCTCTTTTACAATACGGAAATCTGCCCTGCCTGTGCAGATCGGCTCTTCACCTTTAGAATATACGATGTACCGCGCGTCTTTAACAAACCAGCGGTTGTTAGACTCAAGTATTGTTTGATCTTTTCCAATCTGCCAGTCAACAAATGAAGCCTCATGGCGTAAATGATCAAGCATGCGAAGGAGAGGGGCCTGACCTTCCATTTGTAAATTAAAACTTTCAAATATCACATCATTTGTAAAATAGTCCCGATAGTTCATATCCGCCTGAACTTCATGAGTCACAGACAGTATGATCGCCCTGATGTTGAGAGGGTCTTGCATTTGCTGAGGCATATCCGGCGCCGCGGGGCTTTTCAGGTCAAAAATCGAACAGCCGGCGCTAAACAGAAAGCCGATAAAAAGACATATTGTAAAACGTGACGATTTTTTCAAAATCTGCCCTCCATTTGCATCCGTAAATCCCAAAATCCTGAAATGTTCGGCCCCTTTACAAAAGTATGACTGAGGAGCGCCGCAAGGCTTATATTTTCACCGAGCTCTGCAATTGCGTTAAAATATGGTTTTGCGGTATACCCGCTGTAGTTTGCCCTAACGTAACTGCCGTCATTAAAATATCTGTCGCGCGCATCCGTAAATACATTTCCTATCTCCAACATGCTTTGATTTAAGCGCAGTTGAACGGCAAGGTCTAAAGTGTTGTAGATTGATTTATTTGTTATGGCATAAAAATCAGTTTTCGCATTGTTGTCATTTATGAAAATACTATCCGGAAAATACTCTTTACCGTACCAAAACCCGTGATCGCTGTATCTGATACTCCACTCACATTTTAAAACGGTATAAGAGGTAAACTGCCAAAGAGCGGAGGAGACCGCACTTAGGGCCCGGGAGAAGCGCGGCCGCGAAAGCGCATCCTGATGAAACTCCGGAAAATGGAATTCGCCTTTTTTTGCCTCAGCGGTTACCGCCTCAGAGAGCAAAAGCTCGTTAGCCGGACTCCACTCTGTAAGAAATCCAATACGCTGAGTTTTATCGGTACGGTTAGAGCTGCTTCTTTCCGGTTTCAGAAAAACTAATGTATAGTCAATAATCTCGCCGAAGATTTCAGCTTTTAAAGTATTGTCGTTAGTGAATTCCAGCGCAACTCTCTGCAATTGAGTTTTCCGGTCGCTGTCATCGGTATTTGTAACGGTTTTTCCATTGTCAATGTAGAAGTTTGGATACTCTGTAAGAAAGCGGTTGAGAGAGAGACTGTATTTGAGCTTGAGTGATCTGGGCAGCCGGACAGTAACCGATTGAGTTGTGATCGGATTAAAAGCGGTGTAGTCCCAAAGATTAACCTCAAGGCTGTCTCTGTTTGACGCCGTAGCGATAGTTGAGATCTCTTTTCCAAACAGTTTATCATGATCCTGCCACTCAAAGCTAAGCGCGCCGCTGTAGTAAACAGATGCTGTGGTATCGGTAAGGATAATGCCGCCGAGAGTTTGACTGATGGTAGTTTCGTCGCGTCTGCGGGAATCATCGGGAAACTCTAATTTGTTCTCTGTAAAACTGTAATAAATGGATGGATTAAATATATGCCGCTGCGCAAGCTTAAACCCTGCGCTGAACGCGGCGTCCCGCTCTATACGCCAAGGGGTATTTGCAAAAAACATCGCTCTTGAATCCGCGCTCTCCTCAAGATACCCCTCCCGGCCGTTAAACAGCGACGTCCCGCCGAATATAAATAAGCTATCCTGTTCGCCGACCTGTACCGCCCAAAGCGCCGAGCCTGTAAGCGACGCCATTGCTGAATTTTCTATCTGTCTTCCTGTACCGTGCATGAAAAAGTAAACCGGCGCGAACGGCAAAAGCTCCTCTTCACTGCCAATTTTAAAACTGCCGTAAGCGCCTGCGTTGCTGCGGGATTCATCAACCTTTTTCCAGCTTGAAAGAGAATCTGCCCTGCGTCCAAGCATTCCCGCGCGTAAATTCAGCGGCACTCCGTTTAAATCAAGTCCAAGCGTTGGCCCCATGTCAATAGTTGTAAGCGCGTTGTTGTGGCTGCTGTTAGTAGAATATTGCGCGGCAGGAGTCCAGTCAAGCCCAAAAGTTATCCACGAGTATCCCGACAGTTCACGGCTGAACGATCCTGAAGTATTGAGATAATGCCTTGAATTTGAAAACCTGTCGTGGCGCAGTTCGTACCGCGATCCCTGCTCAATATATACGGGGCCGAGAGTTTTGCGGTAAAGCAGATTGTTTGTACTGGTGAACGATTTGTCAAACATATATTGATCAACTGAAAACAGAAAAGCGCTTGTGTCTTTCTCCTCCGCTTCGCGGGGCCACATTAGTTCCGGCGGCAGCTCCTGTGAAACGGCGATTGCCGCGCACACAAATATTATTGGGATTATACATCTGAATTGTCTCATTGCAGATGCGCCTTTTTGTAAAGATCAAGCCAGCTGTTTACATCAAGATCCTCAGGACGCGAAGCCTCGTTTAATCCTATCTGCGTAAGCTTGTCACAGTAAAACTGCTTGTCATGCCCATATTTTATAGACAGCACTTTTGCTAATTGTTTGCGCCTCATCGAAAAGCCGCTGTCTACAAATGAGAAAAAAGAATCCCACAAAGAGCGGTCTAGTTTTTTCTCTGCGTCTCTGTCAACAATAATCTGAAAAACCGAAGAGTTGACATTGGGACGGGGGAAAAACGCGCCGGGCGGTACATGGAAGAGAAGTTTTGCCGAGCCGAAGAACTGACAGAATATCGACAGGAATCCATTTTGTTTACAGTGGGCACCGCTTACAACTCTCTGCGCAACCTCTCTTTGCACCATAAAAGTACAGGAGAGAATTCCCGGGGTATATAGAAGAGTTTTCTTTATTATCAGGGCGCCGATATTATAAGGCAGATTCCCAACCGCGTGCAGAGGAGATCCGGCGGCATCAAAATCAAATTCCATCACATCCTCATTATGAATACTGTACTCGCCATCGCCCAATTTCTCTTTGAGTATACATATTGCGTCGCGGTCAACTTCAACTAAATGAAGTTTTGGAAACCGCTCCAAAAGGTGAACGCTCAAAGCGCCCCGGCCCGGCCCGATCTCAAGCACGCTCTCTCCAAAACGCGCCGGAACAGCCGCCGCGATTCTCTTCGCAAAAGCGGGAGCGGTGAGGAAGTGCTGGCCTAAATGTTTTTTTGGTCCCATTTTTTTATATTAGTTTTGCGCTCAAGCGAATGCAATTGTTATTTTCAATATAGAGCCGGATTTTATACCAATCCGCCGATAAATTTTGCACTGTGCCGCTAAGCAACATCACGGCCCTGTGTGCAATTGCGTGCGGAGCAGTACAAAATTTATCGGTGACACAGTATAGGTGCCTTATAATAAATTAAATTATTACCATAAGCCCGCTCACGAATATCTCGACATATCCGCTATAGAGAGGAAGAAGCAGTGAAAAAAATTATTTTTTTAAGTACCTTGGCCGTTACGTTTGTATTTGCAGGATGTCAGCCTAAAGAGGAGGATTTTCATGTTGAACCGCCCGCTCCAAGAGCAGTACAGGCGCCAAGGTTTGTTCCAACAGCCGACTCAACCATAACCGCGAGACAGCTCAGGCTGTGGAAAGATGCTAATCCGGTATTAGACTCGTTGGTCTATTTTTACAGAGATTCTTTTGCGGTTGCAGACCCTGTTAATAAATTGCGTCTTCAGGAAGATTTCCTTAAAGCGCAGGATAAAATCTGCAAACTTGCGGGTCTTACAGGCGGTTACATTGAATACAAGTGGATTATGGGGGCGATAACCAATCCGCGCAATAGAGAGCTTCTTGAGGGGAACCCTTAAAAGGGAACCTCACAAAAGCGGTGTTATGTTCCACTTAAGCCAGTAATTCACAGTATCAAGAATTTGACGGCGGAACAGCGCGAAATCTTCCGGTTCTACAAGATAGCTGTTGGCGCGGAGATAATACGCTCTCACAATATCAGGTTCAGCCGTGGAACTTGTAAGTATCACAACCGGGATATCGTAAAACACCTCACTTGTTTTAATCGTTTTAAGTACATTGAGGCCGTCCATTCCGGGAAGACGTAAATCGAGAAATATTATTTTGGGACGAGGATAGCATGCACGGGAATCACCGCACGAAAATCTATTCCTGCAATAAAGAAAATCAAGCGCATCCTCACCGTTGCAGACATGCACAAGATTGATCTTAAACTCCGATTCCAAAAGCGCGCTCTTAATCAAAAGCGCGTGATTCTCATTATCCTCAACTAAAAGAATAAGATCACTTTCCTGATTCACAACCGCTGCCTCTTCTTATTTTAGTTAGGTTTAATATCGTAACTAAAAAAGAAGCAAAGATTAATCCACTTTAGTTCTTTTCCATTGTCTCCAAACTTTATACGTCCTTATATAAGGAAATGTGAAGAGTGCGATAAAAGAGCAGGAGATCGCTCTCAAAAGTGATGTACCGCATCTAAAGTCAACTTCAAACTCGAGAGCCTCTTTCATAAAAAGCGGTTGAAGAGTCATATCTACTTTACGGCCGCGAAGCGAAAGCGCGCTTTTTGCCGCGCTGAAATATCCGCACAATTTTCCAAGAGCTGCGGGATTCATTAATCCTATTTTTGCCCTGATTTTCAACCGCTGAAAAATGATCACTTTAAGAGTGTGCTTCAAACACCGTCCAAGCCATGACTTTACTTTTTTTCTTAAAACCGCGTCGCTTAAAAATTGATACGGTTTACTCTTTTTTATCTTTTCGATACCTCTTTTTATCCTGTTAAGGAGAGACGTCCGCTTTTTTGGGGATTCATCCTCATCATCTGTCTCTTCAAGAACAGGTGCGGATTCACGGCTTTCACTTTTAGCGCTTTCATTATCGCCGCCAAATTTTTCTTCATCTTTTGCTGTTGACAAATGACAAACATCGCCGCTTGACGGTTCAGAAGTTTTTTTCGTACTCTCTTCATCACCGCGAAAACTTTCGCCCTCAAATAAATCACTCTCTTTTGTCTGTTTTAATTTAAAGGTTTTCCAAATGATTCGCAGTGTATTATCATTTTCAGACGAGTAACGCACTCTTAAAAACAGAGGATGGAGATATGAGACAAAAAATTCATAGCTAAAACGCTCATCACCGGCGTATTTGGCAGACGCCCTAAAACGAATCGGTGAAATAATCAATAGACAAATCAAAAATAAGAAAATGAGCGCTATCCACAAAAAAACCGTCAACATAAATATCTATTCAATTTCCTATATTATGAAAAGTACCTGTTTGATATATGTGTGTTGATTCTAATGAAATCCGTCCGCTTTCGCTGACTACAAAATCCATATCAATATCATGATGTTCTTTTGGAAGAACGTCTTCGCTTATCTGACACTCAAAACAGCACCCAATAATTACCGCTTTACTTTTAATCTTAAGCAGATGCAGAAAACTATCATAAAATCCCCCGCCTCTGCCAAGACGGGTTCCAAACTTATGAAAGGCAACCCCCGGACAGATACAAACGTTAATTTTTTCAATGTTAATATTATCCCAAAGCGAACGCTTGGGCTGGAGAGTGCCAAAAGGGCCTTTTTCTATATCTGTCTCTAAATTATAAACCCGCGCAATTCCCATCCCTTTATCATCAAGACAATAAGGGAGCACAAGCGAGCGGCCGGAATCAATAATCTCCCTCATCAAATGATATGTATTGACTTCTGAACCGATGCTGTGATAGGCCATAACGACATCACCGTCAACAACATCATCCATCGATAAAAGATGTTTCGTGATGATACCGCTCTTCTCTCTGCGCGCAATCTCTCCAAGATCTTTTCTGAGATCAGAATAAAATTTTCTAAGAGTTTGCTTCTGAGAGTTGAGGATACAATTAGATTCTGCTGTTTTCATGCTCACAATTTTCTTGCGATAAAGATCTGTTTAAGATAATGAAAATACGTATTATGCAGGTGGGTTATGCAATTTTATGAGATTTTTTACAATGGAACCGGAAAGAGAAGAAAAAAATACTACCAGTATGATTACCGTACAAAGTAATTATATATGAATGATTAGCGCAAAAATTATTTTATATCAATGAAACCCATAGAACTAAACTTCCCAAACTACCCGTTCACATCAATTCTTGGCTGGTCGATAAGCCGTTTTGAGTTGTTTGACAAGTGCAAACGCCAATACTTTTATCAATACTATTCAAAACATGTGAAAGATGTGCCGAACTACAAATTGTCAATAATGAAAGAGCTCACAAGCGCGGCCCTTGAGGTGGGAAATGTTGTGCATGACTGCATGGAAGTGCTTCTTAAACGCTTGCAGCAATCAGACAGCAAAATCGATGAGGAGCGTTTTTTTAATTTTGCCGATGAAAAACTAAAAGAGTATTTTTCAAAAAAAACATTTATGGAAGTGTATTACGGACATGTTCCGTCTGTAAATATTTCCGCCGCTTCTGAAAAGGTGAGAACCTGTCTTCAAAATTTTTTAAACAGCCCCTGTTTCAGCTGGATCTATATGAAAGCGATCTTTAACCGAACAGGATGGATGATTGAACCGGGCGGATACGGTGAGACACGGCTTGACGGAATGAAAGCGTATTGTAAAATGGATTTTTTGTTTCCTGTCAATGATGAGGTATATATCCTTGATTGGAAGACGGGAAGCAAGGATGAGTCAAAACACGCGGCGCAGCTTATGGGCTACGCGGTAGCGGCGAACAGTAATTTTTCAATCCCCTGGAACCGCATTTTCCCAAAAATCATCTACCTCAATCCGCAGTATGATGAATTAGAGATCACCTTCGGCGAAGATGATCTCAAAAACTTTTTTGAAACAATTCGCACTCAAACAGATGAGATGTACTCTTTTTGCAGAGACGTCGATCAAAATCTTCCGCGTGACATTTCAGAGTTTCCTCCAAGCCCATCACCGGGACTTTGCCGCAATTGTAAATTTCAGGGGTTGTGTATTTAATAAACGCGGGCGGGGGCAAGCCCCGCCTGTATAGATGTTGTGCGTAAGGGCGCCAGCGTTTGTTACTCGCTGCCATCCGACAAAGCCAATTGCTCATCCTCAAAATCAATCTTGCGTCCCTGACGCACAGACCTTGCCTGAATCTCCTCAATGCTTACCATCGGCTCATCAAGATGCAGCATCATGAACTCCGCGTCTGAAACGAGTGCGCACGCGGGGCTGTTTCTGAGTATCCATTTGTAGTTGGCTTCCGCGAGAGCGAAATTTTTAATATACTCATCGTAAGTAAACCCAATCATAAAGAAACTGTTACACAAGGACTCCTCCTCAGTATCAAAAATCTGTCCTCTGCGGTATTGATTTATAGCAGCATTGAGCTGCCATCTCTCCTTATTTGGGTTTGAATTATATTTGTCAATTTGAATCTTTGCTATTTCGCTGTGAGCTCTGCGGCCATGCTCTGTAAAGGCGAAATTAGTCATAAGGGTCTGATAAATGCTTTCAGCCTCTTCAATAAGTTTTAACGCATCCGCTTGATCCAAATCCGTGTCTGCCCCCCAGCCCGCTTCTCTCAGAGAGTCCGCTTTAGCGATAAGCAGCGCAGGGTTTGCGTCCCTTTCGTCTTTAAACTCGTCTTGCAGAAAAGTTACTTTTACGTTTCTGCGGATATCGAATATCTCTTTGTCAATTTTTGCGTTGATTCTGGTTTTTACGATATTCTCCATCTCAGAGCTTATTCTTCCGGGATCAGGCTGTACCGTGCTTATCTGCTGATCAAATATAATAAGCGTCGCCAAGCTGCTGTCTGTGCCGCGGACCATACTGATGAGAGGCTTTGTAATATTATGCTTTGGCAAAATTTCCTGCTTTAGGTATTGCTGTGCAATGTCTATGCGCAGCGCCCAGTGCATCATCTCCTTATATTCGGGCTTCGACGTTAATCCAAGTTTTTGCGCTTGGTCTGAGAAGAGCTTCCATTTGAGAAGCCACTCGGCAAGCTCTTTTAAACGCATGTTCTGAGCATGGTTTTCAGGCACCCATGAGCGGATTACGTCAATATCGTTAGAGCCAATAAGTTTGCCGTCGCCGTAAATCTGATCTGTAGAATCGGTGTAAGCCTCGCCGTAATTCTCTTTGTAGAGTTTACGCATAAAAAATTCCGGCGGATTGGAGCGCACATTATAAATCCAGTGATTTCTCAGCATGACGCTGTCTAAAGCTCTGTCACCCAATCTTTCTAAAAATGCGCTGTCAGGTTTGTACGTTTCGTAAAAGAGCTGATCGGCTACCTGTCTTTTGATTTTGTCAAATTCGGGGATAAAACTTGAATCTGCCCCTTCATCGGTTTTTATCTGTACTTTGAAAGTTTCGGGGGATTTTTTATAAAACTCGGTTAGTTTTGCATCTGTAAACCCTAAGTTATCGCCCATGAGATCAAAAAAAAGCGTTGCGGTGAAGAACTTTTTCTTCCACTCCCAGTCGAGGCTTGATGTTATCCTGTCGCTTATTTTGAGCGGCTTGCTGAATTGATAGATCGCCTCTGTCTCCACCATAAAACTTACAGGCTGACGCTGCGCGGGGAAGTAGTGCGGAAAGGGCGCGGGGTACGAGCGGGCGACTCTTGTGAACGCCTCAAAGTTATGTTGACCCAATGTTACCCTGCCAACTTTTACGAGGGGGTCTTTCACTTGATTTTGGCACATCAAAAATGCGCTTGCACACAAAAGCACCGCGATAATCTTGCGATTCATTTCAATTACTCCGCATGTGGATAAAAAATGGTTGTTTATTACTGCCTAAAGACAAAAAGTTCGCTCCCAGCGCCTCAGTTAATTGAGCGCGCTGATCGCTTCGTCAAGCTCATCGTAGATCTCTAAAAGCGAAGTCGCTCCGATGATATCAATTATCTCATAGACATTTTCGTTCACGTTAACAATTTTAAAAGAGCCGCCCTTCTCTTTGGCGGATTTGCTAAAGTGAAGCAGAATACCAAGACCGGTGCTGTTTACATAGCGCAGATTTTTGAAATCAGCCACTATGTTGACAAATCCGTCACTGAAAAAATTAAAAATCTGCTCCATAATGTAGTCTGTGTTGGTTGCGTCCAAATCGCCTACAAACCGCACAAGTTTTGCGCTCTGTTTACCGGCAATATCTTCGCAGGTGAGCTGAATCTGACTTTCCATAGACCCCCTTATTCCTCTTCTCTTGATTTTATTACCCGGACACTCGTGCCGGATTCAGTTATATCTACTTTCATATCGGTTGAGAGCATTCTGATTAACGCAAGCCCCCGTCCTCTTTTGTGATCGGTTCCGACGTGATTGCTCGCTTCCGCGGGCTTAAGGAGCTCTCTGAGCATCTCAATTTTTTCAGGATCGCTCTGATTGCTCACGTTTATGTCGATTTTATCTTTGTCTATCGTAATAGCGATAGTGACATCGCAGTCTTTACTCTTAAGACCATGCTCCACCGCGTTGTTGCACACTTCGTCTACAATTGTCTCTATGCGGAACGCGTCTCTGCGGCTGTACCCTTTCTGCTTTGCAAGCCGTGAAGCAAGCTGACGCACAGGAGGCACAAGTTTGAGATAGGGAGGTATGGTAATAGTAAGAGACTTACTCTGCTTTTTGTGATTCCATTTGTAAGCGCTTACAGCCGCGCGCACATCCGCAAAAAATGAAAATATCTTATTCGCGCCCATGAGAGTGAGCTTCGAACGGATATCTCTGTGCAGTCCAGCGAAAACAAGTTCTCCGCCTTTTTCTACAAACTTTTGTCTGCATCCCATAAACTCGCCAAGCGCCGCGGAACACATGGAGAGAGCTTCGCTCATATCTACAATTACATAGTTTCTCTCCTGAGTGTTTATTTTGCCAAAAAAATTAGAGAGCATTGCGATACTGGAAAAATCAAGAGATCCGATAACTCTCAGAATTGTTACTTCCGAGTTACTCTCATCGGTTGAAATTTCTATTGTTAATTTATCTTCCATTTAGTCTCTTATCCCGCTCCTGTGCCGTATCAAAACGCGCACATTTGTGATTATGACGCCTGAGAAACCGCATCTTCACGCCGGCGCACCGCGTGAATAGAAGTTACATTATTTTCGTCAACCTTAAATTCTATTGTTTCAGAGAGCATCTTTACAATCTCAAGTCCAAGTCTTACGTTTTCATACTCTATCGGAAGCTCAAGTTTGTTTTTATTCATAGCATCTTTGAGTCTCTCTGTATGTATCTGAGAGCCGCCGTGATCTTTCACAAGCATCTCCATACGGTCTGCGTATATCTCACAGGAGAGCTCTATCTCCTTTTCAGTGTCGCCGCCGCTGCCATAGCTTATGGCGTTATTGCAGATTTCATCAATTATTATTTCAGAACGAAAAGCAAACTTGGTGCTGAATCCGCACGCAACAAGCGTCTCTGAAACAAACTTGCGGATAGTGGGGATAATCTCCACATCGCTTGGAAGTTTCACGGTAATTTTATACGGAAATACTTGTTCCATAAATAGCAAAACGCCCTTTTCTCTCTTAAATGAGCTTTTGCACAGGTTTCTTATTTGTCACCGTGCAGAATGTAAGCCTCTTCTGAAGATCCGATGATCCCTTTCTTTACCATAGTTTCTACAAGTCTTGACGAAATAGAAAGCAGGGTAGTGAAAGTAGGAGCGGCGAGTCCGGCCATATTTTTGCCGCGCGCCTCCTTTTCAGATGAACCGCGCATATTGTCGAGTATGCACTCCATTACAAACATAATTTCACCATAAGTCAAATTACCCTTACGGTAAACCGAAAACTCCTGTACTCCGTTAAGAATCAAATCATGCAGTTTGTTAAACTCCGTTTGATCGTCAAATACATTCTTGTATGCGCCTAACTGCTCTCCCATAACGCAAATACCTCCAAGTAGCTTTTTTAGTTAAGGTACTATTACATTACTATAATATAATCACAAAACCGCTCTAAAAACAACTTTTTTAATAACTATATGCTATTCTACCGTTATTGTTGCTTCCATCCCGTCGTTTTGCTGATCGGCGGCCGATTCGGTTTGTTCTTCATTTGCGGGCTGCTCTGCGCCCCCTTCCAAATCTAATACCGCCGGTTCCGAAAAGGTGTCGGTTATGGAAAGGATACGGTGTTCATCATCAGAGATGTTTGTTGAATCTGCTGTTTCCTCTTTTGTCTCATCAATTTTTGCGGATAACGAATTAAGCACTATGTCAAAAGTGCCGTTTGCCGACGCTACGATCATCTCATGCAGCTGACCGCTGAGTTCCAAGCGGTCTTTGGCGGAGACGTGAACGGTTTTCTGCGCCGAGTTTATAAATATAAACGGTTTTCTTTTATTCGCTTCCGCCTGAATTGATCCGCGGTAAATGATATTTCCGCTATTTAGATCGTTGATAAAGAGGTCAAGAGCGAGTTTTGCGTCAACCTTGCCCCAAAAAAAAGTTTGGCGGCCCGGGCGCATCGATGACTCGTTAACAACAGCCCAAATTGCGATTGTGGAATCGGCCGTTCTGACTTTCGGCGGAACAGTACGCTCTAAAGGAGTTACCCCAGCCAATTCTAACTCGCGAAGATACCGCTGAGTTTCTGTGGTGCTTATCAACCGAAAATTTTCACCGGCCGAAAGCTCATGGCGCAAAGCCTGTTCAAGAGGCGCTTCAACGCTCTCGCCTTTTTTGTTAAATACACCCAAAAAAAGCACATCTTTTGTCTGCGCTGACGCGCTTAGTGCGAAAATTAGGGCTGATAGCAGAAAAAAACGCACTTTTTTTGAGACCACTTGTTTGAGTCGTACCATTTTTGGGATCATTTCTCCTGTCGTTTAAGGTCATTGCTTGCTTTATAAATCATAGCTAAAACCTCTGCAACTGCCGCATACAGCGCAGGGGGAATCTCTCTATCTATATCAATTTGAGCCAAAAGCTCTACCAAGGCGTCGTCCCGTTTTACCGGAACTCCGCTTTTTTCCGCAAGTTCCCTGATTTTTTCCGCCGTTAGCCCAAATCCTTTGGCAACAACCTTTGGGGCTTGCTCTTCTTCTTGATTATACCGTAAAGCAACAGCGGTGTCCCGAACTTTTTTTGCCATATTTCAACCTGTAATGCAATATACCAATCCACCGATAAATTTTGCACTGTGCCGCTAAGCAACCTCACGGCCCTGCGTGCAGTTGCGGGCGGGCAGTGTAAGATTTATCGGTAACACAGTGTAAATACGCAAAACACTCTCTAATTTTCCATCAATTTAACCACAATACGATTTCCATCCGCAGCTGTTACCAGTACCTTATTGTCTTTGAGAATAAAATCGCCCTTGCTCACAACATCTATCCGCTTGCCGTCGATAAGAGCAACTCCGGCAGGACGCAGATCGGTGAGTGTTACGCCGTTTTTACCTAAAAGGGTCTCTGTTTTTTCGTCAGACCCGTCGCCCGTGTCAAGAGACGTGTGCAGAGAAACCTTTGATTTCGCAAGCATTTTTATACCGGTAATAACCAACACCGGGATAATTATAAGATCCGCTAAAAGAAAAACAAAACCCGCCTCTGTAGAAACTTGGGTGAAAACAAGAAACAGCGAATATCCAAATACAGCTAAAGCGATAACGCCGAGCACGCCTGAAGTGGGCAGTATAAACTCCGCGATGATTATTGCTACGCCGAGAAGTTGCAGCAAAATTGGGATTATTAAGTTTTTCATTTTTCAGCACCTTTTCTAACTACAATTCTGTTTCCTTGGATTTGAATCACCACAACTTCCGCACCCTTGCCGATAAATTGCCCCTCGGTCACAACGTCGCACTCTTCGCCGTCAATACAGATCTTACCCGATGGACGCAGCTGCGTTATAACTTTGCCTTTGTCCCCCAAATTTGGTATAAAACAAGCAGCATCCGAAGCCGCTGTTCCCTCCAAAGTCGCTGATAAGTAAGGCCCTTTTACTACTGTACTCAATCGCACAAAAAAATATTTGAAAAATACAAATATGAGAACAACCGACCCGAGAACACTTATGGCAACCCTCATAATATTTTCCATAAAAATAGCGTACTGCCACGGAAACTCCGGCTTGGGGATAGAAAAACTCTGAAATGAGAGCACCATACCCGCCATCATAAACAAAATTCCCAAAATCCCGGCAACCCCAAACCCCGGGAGCACAAAAATCTCCACAGTTAAGAGTACCATCCCCGCGATTAAAAGCAGAAGCTCCGTATAATCCGCAAGTCCAACCATATATTGACCGAAAAACACCAGCGCCAAACAAAAAACCCCTAAAATCCCCCCGATACCAAACCCCGGCGAACGCGTTTCTATATAAAGAGCCGCAAATCCAAGCATCATAAGTATCGGCGAGATCGCCGCGATTATTCTAACAAACTTTTCCGACCAATTTTCTGCCGCTCGGATAATTTCAACGTCATTATATCCCATTTTTTGGAGCATTTCGTCTATGCTTGAAACTGTCATCTTTGAAAATCCGTAGCGCATCGCCTCAGCCTCGGTCATTGTAAGAAGCTCTCCGGAGCGTACTACGAGACGAGTCTCTTTTATCTGCTTTTTGCGCGCCGCGCTCAGATCAGCCAATTTTGCGCTGTCAAGGTACATAATTGTATCACTGAAAACAACCTCATAAACGGCGATCTCCTCCGTTACCATCGCCTCAGCGAGACTCTCCGGATAACCGTTTCTTGCCGCAAGTGTTCTAAACTTTGCGCGTAAAGGAGATTGAAACTTCTCCCCAAGCATTTTTGGACCCTCATTTGTATTTATGAGCGGTGCGACATCGCCGATTGTGGTATTTTCAGACATAACAAGCTGATCTGCGGATAGCGCGATAAGAGCGCCCGCACTTATAGCTTTTGATTTCACAAAGGAGATTGTGGGCAGCTTACTCGCGACTATGGTATCCACAATATTAAACGCCGCGTCAACCTGTCCGCCAAAAGTATTAATTTCAAGGATAACAAGCGGATTATCATGCTGTGCGGCAAAATCAAGACCGCGGCTTATAAACGCGGCCATTCCGTGGTCAACCGTACCCTCCACAGGAATTATCACCGCGGTATGCCTCTTTTTGTCTGATATTTCCGGGGATGTACTTTTTTCGGAAACCAACTCAAAGGTATGATTTTCTCTATCTAATACTTTGGGCGGGGATGTTTTTGTTAATGATGATTCCGGTGACAATACTTGTGAAGAAAGTGCGGCGGTATCATCCAAAGCAAACGCGGCAACAGCAAAAATCAACGTAAATAGAAATGTAAGTTTTTTAATCATATATTAAAAATAAAAGATTGTAAGGTGATTTAACAAAAAATAGGTTGCCGCGAACTCTAATTATAAAGTATACTAAAATAAGGTATCGTTTTTCCGCGTGTTGAAGACACGCTCGCGCCGTCTTTTCGGCGCGTCTCTATAGCCCCGGATTTTAACCCGGGTAGGGGATGAACGGGAACGCACAATATTTAATTATGAAATATATAAATTATGAACATGAAGACAAGATCATTATATTTTAGAGATATGAAACGCCATTCGGAACTAACCGACGAAGAGCTGCGCGAGCTTGTGAAGCGCGTTCAGTCTGAAGAGAGACGCGCCGCGGATACACTCATCACCTCAAATCTGCGCTTTGTCTCCTCCATCGCTCAGCGCTACAGAGGGCGGGGGCTCCCCATGCCCGAGCTTATGAACGAGGGTTGTATAGGGCTTCTAAACGCCGCACGGCATTTTGATCTGACAACGAAAAATGTAAAATTTATCTCTTACGCGGCATGGTGGATCCGTCAATCAATACAAGACGCTTTAAGCGAGCAGTCTGCGCAGTCGTCAACTGTACGCGTACCTCACAACATAACCATCCTCGTAAATAAATTCAAACAGGCTCTCGACCGCAACAGCGGGGACTACGATGCGACGATTGAGATGGAGGAGTTCAGCGCGCACGAAAAAGAGATCGCCGAAGCGATGGAGGTTATGAACACGATATCGCTTGACGCGCCGGTAAGCAGCGGCAGCGGGGAAGAAGAAGGTATCAAGACGCTTGCGGATTTGATTGGGAATGATGCGGTTCAGCAGGATGAAAGCGAACGTAAAAATCTTGCCGCCGCGCTAAAAAACGTTCTGCAATTGATTTCTGAGAGAGAGGCGCAGGTACTGCAATTGTACTATGGTCTTAATGGCTCAGACGAACTCACACTTGAGGAGATAAGCAAACGTCTCAACATCACCCGCGAAAAAACACGTTTTTTAAGAGACCGAACCTTACGCAAATTAATGACAAATCCGATGCTTAGAGAGAAACTTGAAAAATTTTTATAACCTGATTAAATGACTATGAAAAGTCCGCCGTAAATTGGTAGAAAACATTGGAATCCTGAAAAGCAAAAGCTTGATACAGCGTGTTGGGCCAAATAAAGGGAGTTGTCAACCAATGTCCTCAATTTCTCAATTCTTTGGGATGGTTAATTTTTGAGGTGGCGACTCTTTGCGGTATTGGTAACTTGCATTTTTGAAATGAAATTAAGGGGCGGACACTTGTGAGTCCGCCCCCGGTCGCCAATGCGTTACTTACTCAATATCAGAAGTCAAAATCAAAGTCAAGGGCTATTATACCGCTTGTTTTTGTAAATACCATTGTCGGCTCCCCGTCGTCAAATTTAATAGTCAGCTTGTCGCCGGATACACCATAAGTCCCTGTCATAATATCAATATCATCAGGATCATCCTCATCAAGGACTGTAATTGTGATTTTGTTTCCGGTTGCAGACCATGTACCGGCGTCATCAAGAGACATCCAAACACCCATCTTAAAAGCTACAGAAAGACTGCCGCCTGCTTTGAAAATATAACCGAACTCATAACCTTCAAGGCTCGTTGTCCATCCTTGACCTTCGGGTAAAGTAAGAGTGCCGCCGGTCAGGTTACCGTCGCCTTTGTCACCATCTCCGCTGCCGGTACCAGCTTTTTTTGTATAGTCAACACCAGCCAAAGTAAGTGTGTTACCGTTTGCACTGATTGCATAATCGAACATTTTCACGCCGTTGGCCCAAATTTCATTATCGTTTCTTGTTTCTATTGTAGCACTCGCGGTACCGGTCATGGAAAAGGTTCCGTCATCTTTAATCGTGATCGTAGTGATAACATCATCACCCGCTTTAAGTTCCCAAGTACCTACCAATCTGCTGTCACCAATTTTGCTTGATGATTTGGTACTGCTGTCACTGCAACCCACCAAAGCCACCATCGCAAACACCACAGCGAACAACACCCCAAGCACACGTACCTTACTCATGCCGCAACCTCCTGAAAAAGTGTTAAATTAAAAAAGTCAAGTAACCATAGTAAATTGACATAGTAGTAAGTGAGGAAAAATGTACAGGTTTTTCCTCACCCCAAATATTATATTCTCAGCGTAGCGGATTTTTTATGCTAACGGATACAAAAACTGCGTAAATAGCTCTTTAAAGCGGGTTTTTGATACTTAGAAGAATATTTTTAATCAATGCGCGTTTTTGGTTTTTATTGGTGAAACAGGGGTGAGGAAAAACCTGTACTTTTTTCCTCACAGCTGTTTTTTTT
>Ga0123353_10002439_pt1 | contig 23112 bp, 18 predicted proteins | sample TergutLab28metaG_3_FD_92763 | JGI IMG/M metagenome (GOLD analysis project Ga0123353, IMG submission 92763) | Labiotermes labralis P3 segment gut microbial communities from Petit-Saut dam, French Guiana - Lab288 P3 | ecosystem: Host-associated > Arthropoda: Insects > Digestive system > Gut ... | reverse complement strand
AGGCGTAGATAGGTGGATAAAATTAGGACGGATCTCCAGGAGGTGGGATGTGGGTATATGGACTGGATTGGGCTGGCCCAGAATAGAGCCAGGTGGCGGACGCTTGTGAGTGCGGTAATGAACCTTCGGGTTCCGTGAAATGCGGGGAATTTCTTGACTAGCTGCAAACCAGTTAGCTTCTCAAGATGGACTCTGCACCATGGAGTAAGTATACAGCCGAAGTACACTACACGTAGAACGATTATTCTGCAGGAAAGACGAAATAATCGATACTCACATCGACTGCAATGTCTTGGGTCACAACAGTCCCCCAGCACCTAACACGTATATGTAAAAGACAGCATGCCACTAGGAATTACGATGTTGGAAACATATCGTGATGTGTATCAGTGTGAACTCGGTTTCCAGGTCAATGGGTACCGCGAGCTCCTTCTCCGGCACTACAATGAATACAGACTGCAGTGACACTACAAGCAGCTGGGCCTGACCCTGAATCATGTCCTTCAACAATCAGTGCCACCGTCCACCTACACATCAATACTTCCGAAGTTATGTCTGCGATCTAAGCATCAACAGTCATAACTCTGGCAAGGACACACGATCCATAAACGGATTATTCAAATATTTCCGTAGCCTGGCACCTTCCGGTAGATTATAACGCCAAGGCTGAAAGGAAGGCTCTCGCAATGTTTAGATAAGCCAAAACAACTAACCTAAAATCCAGACTGAGATAGCAGTTCTGACGTAAACTTGCGTAATTAGCCGCAGTCTTTCACCACCAGTTCCCCTCCACCACACTCCCGTCTTACTGACCTTATCACCCTCAAGTTTTTATTCGAAGATTTTATGTGACAAGGGACAATATTTAATTAAATTCTATATGTTTCAACGTGAATGAAATATCACCGCTGAGATCATTCATATAAATACAATGGAAGCGAATCTTACATTCTTCAGCATATATATTAACACAGTCACATAGAAAACAGAACACATGCGTGAGTACTGCCGTGTTAACTTTCTGTTCCAATGCTAAATAACCCGAGTTGACACACCTAACTTGATAAGAAATGTTTAACAATGTTTCCTTAAAAGTGGAAGTAGCAAATGCCTCGTATTTTAATGTCTAAAGTGTTATCACTTTACGAAGGTCTACATTTCTAGTATTCATTAAATCCTTGGCCATTTAGTCGATAGTTTCACAAAAATATTAACTGAATTGTGTTCTCCTGCCCATTCGTTTGTGTATTATAAATTCTACTAAACGATCGGAGTAACTCAGATGTTTTGTGCTACAATTCCCAGTGTACTTCACAAAGTTATTCGCTTCGCATAGTGCATGATTTTAATATCATAAGTATACTAATCAACAAAGGTTTGGCAATACGCATGAAAACAACTGTTCTGCAAGTGTCACAGCAGGGTTATCTCAAATTCATAATTTAAAAACTCCCATCATATCACATTTAAAAAGGGTGGAGAGCTTTTTACATAAAAGTCCGTACAATTGTAAAAAAAAAAAACTGATGTAGTTTCCTATCATTAAACCTGTTCCCTTTCACTTGTAGTACGAGTGGCCAGAGTTTACGGTAAATGGCTAACTCCTTTCCCGAAGTGAAATACCACACACTGAAAATCCCACCCTAGGTGTGGACTTAACTGGGTGTTCGGTAGGTGTGGTATTACCTACCCAATCGGGTGTCTACTCCTCAAGAACAGCTGCAAGAAGGACCATCTACATCCTGATGTCAGCTACGTTCTCCAGGGTGACCAAGGACCACATCTGATCCATACAAGGAAGCTAAATGATCTCGTTCGCGTCTTACATCTTTCCAAGAAGCAAACAGAACTTCTATCCAATGCCTCTCAACTTCCCACACAGCATTGCTTACTTAAGGCTCCCAGGCTCCGCCCGAGTATCCTTCTGGTAGATGTGGATGCGCTGAGAGCGTTGGTGGAATGATATTGACACCGGAAAACAGAAGTACTCGGAGAAAAACCTGTCCCAATGCCACTTTGAAAACTACAAAAATACGAGGGAGAGTCAAATGAAAACCTTAAAAGTGCGATAAGAATTATATATAAAAATTCAAGATTTTCATTTGACTCACCCTCGTATATTATATATAATATATATATACATATCATACATATGTGGGTCGGGATAGCTCATTTGGTATAGCGACTTGGTACGGGCTGGACGGTCCGGGGATCGAATCACGGTAGGGGTGAGATTTTCCGCAACCGTCCAGACCGGCCCTGGGGCCCAACCAGACTCCTATACAATGGGTATCGGATCTTTCCCGGGGGTAAAGCGGCCGGGGCCTGGCGTTGACCACCCACCCCATCTAACGTCGAGGTTAAAGAAAGTGTAGAGCTATACCTCTACATCCCCTCTGGTCCTTCGTGGCAAGTTCTATAGTGAACTTTAGCTTGTACACATACTCAGCTCGTACCTCACGCAGGGCACAATGTACTTCAACTAACAAGATTATCCGGTTACGTTGTATAAGGAAATACTGGCTGTTTAACTTGAGAATATTATGCAACACATACACACACCGTGTGGACAAAACGCAGCGTTTTTATTGTTAAACTTTGTATTAAATAAAGTAGCCACCAAGCTTTAAAGAGTTAAAACAACTGTAAAGAAAGAACATCCCACATATTGTAGGCCAGGGTCTGCGACTTTTCAGAAGGAGTGTACATGCCAGTGGTATGGAACACATTCAGGAACACATACAATACTTTCAAGTTACAGGGCACTCGCAGACAAGTATCAGTTCATTTCACACATAGCCCACGTATATATGTTAGGGGCACACAAATAATCCAAAAATCTAGAAGCCACCTAAGAACTCCAAGCGCCAGAAGGGTAACATGAAGCAAGTTCCACAACGAGGACCCAAATATATTAGGCGCAACGGAACAAAATTCAGTCGCCCGGGCAACCTGGTGGCCAAGATTTGTGTAACGCTGTATTCGCGTTCCGCTGACAACTGCTCAGTTCTCTGAGAACACACCAGACTTCATGAAACTTGGTGTGGCATATGTCAACCCATGGATTGCCACGAGCACTGTCCAAATTCCCCAAAATACGTATGTTTGCTGCTCGAAATGCGTTTCATTTATCTACCTTCTTGCCCTTCCTCTGTGAAACGGCACATGAACAACGCAACATCAAATACACAGATTATTCAGTAAGTCAATAGGAGCTGCAAGAATGGTAAATTGGTAAGAATGTGAAACATATCGTGGTCTACTGTGGAACGCTAACGCGACATTTTCTGGAAGACGTAAGGAAATACCGGAAAAAAAAAACTGAAGCAGGGTACCCGGTCAAGGACTGTTAACCGTTACGCAGTTGAAGAAACTGCCAATTCACATGAATTTCCTATCTGTCGTGTACACACGCATAAGCCAGCACACGTGTTTGAGATAACGACACGTCGACACGGACGTGGCAAGTCAGCCATGCCAACACCCGCGTGTCCGTCGGCACATTCTTTATAGCCGTTTCATTACATAACAGACCTGCTCACTAGTAATCAATATTTATGCCTTCTGAAGCAACTGGTGGACTGAAAATTGCCGCGCTGTTTCAACCTCCACGAAGAAGACGCTTAAGCACTACCGGTCAGCCAGTCACGAAATGTACTGTTCCTCATTGAACCCGAAGGCATATGCCGTCATGTTTACTGTCCCTCTGACATGTGATGCCGTGTAGTCTACTAGCAGTGTCGACGAGAGGGAGGGGGGAAGCCAATACAAATTACCGGGAGCCGGCAGTCTGGAAGGGGGCCCCGGGATCGACTGCGATGTATATGTTTTTGCCCTTCAGTCGTCCATACATAATTAAGTAGTGATTTGTGGTGGCCAACGGCCACCTTGCATACAATTCTCTCTCTCTCTCTCTCTCTCTCTCCCTAGCCCTCTCTTTCTCTCTCTCTCTATCTATCTCTCTGCTTTGTTTCCTCACTTTTCCCTACCCCAAACTGCCCTTTCATACAGCAGGAAGTGGTATAAATCGCACAACCTGCTCGCACCTTAGCAACTCACTCCGTTGCGCCGTCACAGTCCCTGCTGGGGAGCCCAACCGCCCTCTCGGCGGCACTGGCTGCTACGAAGGTAACAACAGTCACGTTTGTTCCAGAGTTCACAGCAGTCCGCCATCAGTACTCGGAGCAAGATCAAATCAGTCCATGGCATTCTGCACATCCCTTAAGAAGTATTTCGATATATCGATATTACCCCCCCCCCCCAGGATTTTTTTTGTCTTCACTGAAAATTTATATGAATCTGTCCTGCCTCTCATACCTTGTCCTCCTTGATCACTCAAATAACGGGCTTATTTGGTGAACAGCACAGGCTAGCAATATTCTCCTGCGTCCAAATGTTCCCATATGAACCCTGTTCTCGAAAAGTTTTCCCCTAACATAAGAACAAGTTTAGTGCCTGTACAAAACAGGCAAAAGTACAGTCTTGCACAGTTTAACTTTTACGTTTTTCGAAAGAATACTGGAAGACAAAAGATTCTTAACAGATCTGCAACAATTACTTCAGGAGTTCTTAAAACCCGTTGTCTTGACCACAATCAACCACTAACAATTTCCCACTGTCCTTCACTACAATGACCGTGACCAATGAACATATTTCACATCATTCATAATGCTTAAATACTTTGGAGTATAAGGCAATAACCCATGACCTAATACGCGCCATGAACCCTACTTTACATTTTGCAAAAAAATTATGTTGGATATTGGCCATTTATTTTCTCCTGTGGCGCTTCGACCCGATTCCAGGTCATGGCCTCCCTTTACGGGACTTCGCGATCACACTCGGTAGACCCCTCTGGAGAAATGACCAGCCCGACACAGAGACCTCTACCCCACAACACACAACGCTCACAACAGACAGACCACCAAGCCACCGGTGGGAAAGGCCATTTATTGTCCCAGGTATATTTGGTAAAGTCCCATAATATATTCCGGAATGAGACTCTACTTCCAACTTCAAGGTAACTAGAAGTCATCATGACGTAGTCACTAACCTGATCTGACAGGTTTTACTATCCTTCTATTACAGGCTTAGTAACGACATGACGACGGCCACTCGAACATGGAGGCACGTCTAATTCCTGCAACGTCGTGTGTACAATACATATTACAAATAACGTACGCTCCAGAATAACACAGTAAAATGAATCAATCATTGTCACAAGCATTCAAATGATAATAATGATAATTCCATTCAGACTAATAAGCCAGTATGACTCGACAACTGTAAGTTCTCTGATTCACAGCTGAGCTGTGATATATGATACACGATATACGATATTTAAGAGAAGGCCACAAAAGAAAGCTATCCATAAAGTTTTAACCTACAGTACAACATGTGTCCGATAATACAAGACAAGTCTTACCCTGCTGTATGTATGACATCAAAAGGAATTATGTGCCAGACAGTACCACAAAAGAAAGACGTCTGTTTTCATTTACTGTAGGTCACCGAGTTAGTAATGTTAGCTGACGCAGTTATGGTTCAACGCCGAGAAACAACAATCAGTACTGATTAGATAACACAAGAACGTCAATTTTTAGTTACATTAAACTGACCATTGTTCAAAATGACCACTGCCCTTCCACAAGCACCATTTTGCGTTTCTCAAAAGAGAATTTGTTGCCTTCGTGACAACTGCATTATAACCCCTCATGCTGTCAGCAGTTTCCATGATTCGCTGCAATCTCACAGGACAGCACAGCATCTAGGTACATTAAAATGCTGGTGGCGATGTAACGGTTAATAATCGGTAACATTTTGATATGGCATTTTTCACACAAAATTACTCTTATAACATCCTTCAATTTCGCATACTTTAGACACAACGCCCTGTACAAGGCATGAGTGAAAGTATTTCCAAAGAAAGTCAGAAACGCGATAAAAAAAAAAACTTTGCGTGCCTGTCGCAAGACAAAATGACGAACACAAGGCATCAAAAGCATTCATAAATCTGTTACAAGGCACAAACTGAACAATTTCCACAGTGCAAACTAGCCAACCTGAATTACGGATTTTGGATACGTATTTAAATATTGTTCTGACACTGTATAGGACCACTACTTTAATCACAAAATCCCATAATCTTACAAGTTATAAGCTAGTCAGGTTGTGAAATCAGAACGGCCTCAATTAAACTCTTATTTAAACATCCTATATTGAAACCAATATGATATAACTTTACTGCGAGCTTATGTAACACCAACAAAACTGCCCATCTATCCTATGAGAGTGCTGCAGTCAGTTCTTCATAAATATAATAACAAGGCCACACGGCTCCGTTTCTCGCCGCACTACCATTCTTCACCTTGACCGTGATATAAACAGTGATGTACTCATACCAAGAATCCCTAAAATATCCTTCAAAAATAGAGCACTTAAAAATCATCTTAGTAACATGCTAGCGATGTGATGGAAGTGGACGCTGTTACGTCCCTGCAATATACACGCGACATCCCTCAGTTTATACTGTTGGGGTACATAAGACACATTAGACGTGTCATGTGCATGGTTACAGACTTACGAGTGACGTCATCTGTGTGCACTTTTACATTTTAATGCTTTAAATAACAGAGCACAGCGGGATCGTTTTCATCCCACGCAGCCACGTCTGATGGGACAGGTTATGACGTTCCACATGGTTCGAAAAGAGCGAAACATCATAGCACATATTTATACATACATACATACATACATACATACATACATACACACACACACACACACACACACACACATATACAGTGAATACGTGTTTCTTTAAATACCAAAAAAAAAGTGTATATAAAATGGAGAGAAATATCTATTCCTGCCATGAATTGAGCGGCGGTTTTCAGGCTCTTCTTCCAGTCACTGATCAGACCGGCTCTAAGGTGATACAGCGAATGTTCAAACAAATCTGAATTCTTAGAATAACCACATAGGGTAAGGGTAAGCCTAATGATCATTATTCCGAATAATGTTATCTAAAATTTCGCTAAACACGAATCTGACGAACACAACAAAGTGGAGGCCAACTGCACCACTTACAAAATAAGGGTACAGTACATATTTTGATTCCAAGGAAAATGCGAGAACTATTCGAAGTGATGTCGGAAGCAGATATAAATCCCTCATAATAAACATAATCCTTCGGCAATCTAAAATGCGCCATGCCAAGGGCGACGACTTTAAATGCACACACCAACCGGATGTGTACACTTCCATATTGACATCACTAAAACAGAAGACACTGGTAAAAACAGCCTTATACTTAATGACGTCAATTTGCATTATTTTTGGAGTATTCAAGCCTGGCATTACAAAAAAAGCTCGCGAAGGCATAACATCCACAAACAGTGTCTTCCATTACGTACTGTTCGTACTTATATTTATTTACTCACTAATGACTCTCTGAGATCCTTGGATAGTTGCTTAGTAATGGAGTGAAAGAAAGAGGATAACACACCCACGGCCACCTTCATTTGCGTCACAAACACAACCACACTGAGAACAATTTCAAACTGCTCATGTATCGGTTGAACCTGGCTATCACTTTCGCTAAAGGCAAAGCCAACCGCGGAAATTGCGTTTGACTAGACTTTCTGCATTATTGCTGGGGGGGAGGGGTAAAGGTAAAGCAATCCCTGTACAGCCCTGAAGAGACCCTGAGGGCTCCAGAAGGTTGAGGCTCCCAGATTTCATGACGATTGGCACATGAAGGTGGCAAGGTTTCAGCCTTACACACAAGCCGCATTTACCCCCCATGACCATAGTGAGGCCGGAAGGATTATGTCAATGAAAAATTCCAGTGACACCATCGGGAATCAAACCCGCGACCTTCCGGTTTGTAGCGCAGTGCCTCAGCCACTGTGAAGCCGCGTGTCCCTTATGGGGAGGGGAGGCCAGTCGCTTTTTAGCACCCTCTTCAGAGCCTACGTTGTGTATCCCTTCACCAGACACAAAAAATATACGTAATGACACGTCATCTTCAACGGGTCATGACTAAAGGATATTGCAGTGATTGCTGAGTGTGTGAGATCAGAGGTCCCCATGTGTACCAACAACAACACTGCGAATGCGGAATATCAGCTGCTGTGATTGGCAAAACTGGATGCAAATGGTAAAACGCTAATACCTGACGTCTGCGTCTGAGGCGGGGTAACTGTACAGGCCACAATGTGTTCGTCGACATCCGTCATGTAAATTTTTTAAGGGGTGTAAGAATGGTCTGAATGAAAGAATATCATAACAAGATCACAGTACGATCAGTTGCACCGATCATGTTACTAAAGAAATATTACGCAGTCAAAAAGGAAAGGAAAAGATCATCCTACACATTACTCTTTAAAACGAGGGAAGGCTCACTGGATTGGTCACGTCTTGCATGGGAACTGACATATAAAACACGTCACTGAAGGAAAGACAGAAGGGACTTCAAGAAAAGGAAGAAGACGCAAGGAGCTACCTTGAGGAAAAGAGAATACACTGGAATTTGAAACAGGAAGCACTAGATCGCAATCTGTGGAGAAAGCGCTTTGGAAGATGCTATGGACGGGTTGCAAATCGAGACTATGTAATGGGTGGACGGATGAATGAATGAATGAATGAAGTTAACACTTCACGAGTGCTCAATAATTATCACGTTAAACACAAAGCACCCATCTAAGAAATTGCTGAAGTCACTCTCTATATAATTTTTTTCTTTCATAAAGTCTGCAAACAGCTGTGAAATCATATTCATTTTAATGGTTTCGAATGTTAAACGGGGATAAAACTGGGCAATATTTCTCCATCCTTCTGTAAGTATATACGAATATATCCCCTTCTGTCACTTTAATTATTCACCTTCTATAGCGCCCTCCTGAACATGACGTCCATCTTTCCAAACATTAACATACCCCAAGTTCCTACACGGATAACTGAACTACACCGTTACGTTAGGCAACATGTACACGCAATTCCTGATGACCGCAATTTACAGACTGCACAAATGTTCCCACAGTGTTCTGTTGGACAAGTGAGCAATCAGTATTAACCATGTGTCTGGTAGTTTATTTGTAGTCAGCACGCGTGCAGTCTCTTCTTTCGTGTCACCCATGTGGAACCAACCGGCCAGTGAGAGCAGTGAACTCTACTGAGAAAAACAACACTTTGAAGTGCATAGGTCACGCCAAGTTAACCTTTTGCAAACATTTTCTGCTTGTGAACTTCCGTTGGTACGAAAAATGAACAATCGCACTACTGATTTCAAATTACTGGGAGGCACAAGAAGGACAAGTTACCCCTATGCCCAAACAACAGGGCACGCAGGCGCCGCTGGGTTAAAAAAATAATGTTTACTTGAATTTTTGTTAGATGTGATGAATGTTTAACTACGCACAAGAAAAATAACTTCCTTCCTCGCGCCATGTGTAGTGGGATCGGATTTTAGCAGCGGCCTCCAACTCCAAAAGTACGCATGCCAAAATGTTTAAATTTAAAGCGCACCATACGTCATTTTAAGCCATAAAGATTTACGAATTTACAATAAACACAAACGTGCCGTTAAGACTGCTTCATGCTTTTATCATCATCACCATCACCATCTAGCTATCATGGAGTTGGGCCACTAGTTTACCCGTTCCGATCTCACGGATCAGAAGTCTCTTCAATGGTCTTCCATGTTCCCGTTTGCCTTTTGGTCTGTAGTTTTTTTAATTATCCTCGGTAATCTGTTAAGAGGCATTCTGTTTACATATCGCATCCAATTTCTTCTGTAGACCTGCATTTTGTCCAAAACTGGGGTTAGATTGAAATCTTCATATTCAAATTCAAAACATAAATCTACAATTTAAAACTTTATCGCAATGTTATCTCTCTCTCTCTCTCTCTCTCTCTCTCTCTCTCTCTCTTGACGTGTGTTGTACGATACCATCCAGGGATAGCAAACTTTTCTGAATCTTCGAAATAAATTTCACCTTCGAACATGCCACGAAGCCCAAGAGAGGGAGCAGAAGTATAGCTGTCCTCTTTCTTTAACCTCGGCGCTAGATGGAGGTGGGTAGTCAACGCCACGCCCCGATTAATCTACCCCCCGGGAAAGACCCGGTACCCATTGTGTAGGAGGCTGGGTGAGCCCCATGATCGGTCTGGACGGATGCGGAAAATCTCGCCCTCCACGGGGATTCGATCCCTGGACCGTCCAGCCTGTACCAAGTCGCTATACCGACTGAGCTATCCCGGGCCACTCTGAGTGTTCGAGGCCTTGAAAAAAATTTATATCAAAAAATTCTTCAACAATGAACCCGGCCACGTTCAGTAACTGGTATAATATTAGTGACAGCGTAGTAAAAAATACACTGGCAGGCCCAGGCCGCGTGTTTAAGACCCAAGTCCGCAAATCGCTGAACCGCTCACGCGAAGAGTCGGGCGTTCCATCAAAAATCTTCGGGCTGTCAGTGGAAACGACAAACCTACAGCCTAAGCTCATTACGTATAAACCAACTCTACCTTTTATTAGGCAGGAAGAGTACCATGGGTATTAAATATTTGGGACTCGTCTATAGTATATGGATTTCTTGTGACTACAAGCTACATGGAGACTCCAAAATTGATTTATTACACGTTCTTTGTGGTGTACAATATTTTTTCCCTGCAAGACTCAAGTCTTTTTGCATGCAAAATGTTAGCGATTGTAATTTCCTCATCCCCATGGCCAACAGGTTCCAAGCCTTGAAGACTTACAGGAAAATCGCGCTGGGTATAAAATGCGTTTAATTTTCCTCTGCAACTTGTGTTCAAATTCACGAACAACGCACGTGCTTCTACACGTAACGTGTCTGTTGTAACTACCAGGTTTAATAAAAACCAAAACCTGTGGCAAAAGCGTGCTGTACTTCACTACATAAAATTCAATGAAAATCCGTTCAGCTTTTCTCAAGTTACATCAGATAACTGACGGCTCATTGCTGTTCTGAGACGGACACAGTTGACGAAGCTAACAGGCGCGCATTTTTTTGCAATTTTTCGTCGCGAACGCGCTAAAAACATTAACAACCTCAAAACCAGATCAAATGACTGCAGAAACTCAATACTGCACGGTTCCTCCGACATATGCTAACAGTACGAGTGTTTATATGAAGCCGCCATTTTCGGCTACGTCACAGTCCCTGTGAAACTGTACCAACTCATATCCAATACAAATTCACAGTAGTCGAAAAGGCCGGTGTGTCTACCAATAACTCACATACGTTTCCAAAAGTAGTACTCAATATACAAGGTTGTTACAACAAGACAGTACACTAACGGCCGTGTCTCGGGGGTTCTAAGAACACAGAGGCCGAATTCAGACTTTCCATTTTTATGACAAGTCTGCAGCAACTGAACAAACGTACGGGAATACCACTTACTTCTTCGCTTATGAGTTGTTAGTGTAAATCACAGGCAAAGCAATCCCAGTAGAGGCGCTGAGAGTTCCAGGAAGATGAGGCTCAAAGATTTCAAAAGAATCTGCACAAGAAGGTTGTCAGCCCTACGTACCGGCCGCCTTTACCCCCAAGTAAATATTCCTGGTACTCATTTCTGTTAGAGACTAAGTCGACCCCAGGCCCATACTGCGGCTGGAAGGATTAGGTCAATGAAAACTTCCAGAGACACCCGCGACCTTCCGACTTGTAGCGCAGTGCCTCAACCAACTGAGCTACCGCGTACCGATTAGTGTAAGAAAGAGTAAATAATAAAAGGGATGGTACATAAAAAGAAAAAGAGGCTACTTCAAGAAAACCATCCTCGTACAGTGTTCCTATACAGTGAACCCTCGGTCACCAGAATTTCGATCAACCAAACTGCCATAAACCGACCCACCCATCCGGCTCACCTAAAAAAAGACCGCCGCGAACAGACTCGACACGAATGCGGGAACAAGCCGTTACGATAAGGTATCCCAAAGCACTCCCGCCCGCCGCCGAAGACGCCCCTCTTCAACCTGCAGGGCAATTACTGAAGAATGTTTCCCAATTATTTGTGCGTAAGAATTTGAATTTAGCATTTAGGTAACACATTACACTGTACTTTTGTGGGGGCCTGTAACGTCGCCCACACAAACACACTTACATAACGACGACATTTAGGCCAGCCTAACCCTAGTTGGGCCTACAGGACACACAAAAACTTCATTCATTGGCAGCAGCTCGCAACAAATATTAAAACCTTAAAATATGTTTTCGAACTAATTTCCCTATTCTGTATCGAAGCTATATTATATATGTGTAGTTACTGTCCTAATGCATTGCCGCAGATCGATTATTTAGATTCCTAACTTCGCATTTCTCGACTAGACTACACGCTAGAAGTGGATTCCGAATAAACAACTCAAGTGCTTTTCCGACCAAACCTTCCCCGTTAAATCGGATAAGTGATGGTTCATTGCAGATCTGAGACAAACCTTAAAATTCTGAATGTTATATGACAATAGAGATTCAAAAAAAATCCAAAATCATGCTTCTTTTCAAACTCTATTTTAGTAATTATAAGCAGCTCATAAAGTACAAAAACATTAAGCTGCAATATGAGAAAGAAACTTCATATATCGTAACGTACCTGATACATTTACTGAACTATAATCCTTCAGTGTACCAATATTTACCTTCGATACCTACTTAACTCTAGGGCTGTGAAGAACACACTGGACAACTGTAAACAGTGTAGCCAGGCACGTCACGTTACGTTATCTGTTACCAAATCAGAAGTTCTTAAGGCTGCGCACGCATTCAGTCTCAGAAGGATAATAAATTTACTTATAAAATCTACAAACGTTTACTAATTTAATAAATCAAAAAAGCAAGCGATATTAGACCAAACAACAAACTTGTAAAAAAAATCAATGTCAAAATTATCAGCTTTTATTCATAAACCCTTGAGAAACTCGCATTTTGATACGTTTAGAAACAAATTTCATTGTTATTTACTTAACCATGGTGCAACAGCCCTCAGTGGGCCGGGGCCTCCTCATTCTCGAGGCTTCACGATCACACTCAGTTAAAAACACCACAATGTAGGGCCCCTCTGGACGTGTGATCAGCCCGATGCATAGACCTCCACCTGGCAACACATAACATCCCAAGAGACAGACATTCATGCCCCCGGCGGGATTCGAACCCGCAATACCAGCAAACAAGCCGACGAAGACCCACGCCTTAGACCGCGCGGCCACTTGGATCGGTTTTCATTCCCTAGACCTACCAACATTTTACACTGGATTTCAATGTACCAAGTTATAAATGTTAACATTACCACAGCATCAACAAATCACCACGTACTGTGTTTAATGGAACTTCGACGTGTTTCGAACCTGGTCAGTCGTCTTCAGGAGGCACAACTCCGACTCTCAAATGCAATCACAAGTCACATATCATGTACTAAATGTCGATATATATATGCTAATTAAAGTACTCATTCGAAGGTCCTATTTGACTTTCCATTAACGCAAGCCAACTGATCACCACTTTAAATATAACGATTAAAAAAAATAAAACATTAAATTACTGAAAGCTGAATCCGAACACTTGTTGCATTAAAACCCAACTTCCATTCTTCGTGCACTTCACCCATCAACTTGACGTTATTTGTACGACTAATCATAGACTTCTAAAGATTAATTATTTACAGTCAAACTTTTGTACAGTCTTGAACGTTGTGTTTCATCCGTCACATAATACACCACGCTGGTTTCATGCCTGCCCTTACGGATGATAATGGCCCTACGGTCTTGCTGATATCACAAGCACGTCCTTTTAGCTCTGTGAACTTGGCAACCTGAAGTCAAGCGGTGCTAAAAAAGACATGCTTCTAACGTAAACAGGAACACAGGGACATTGATCGTCAACACGGCCAAGCAAGAAACCAGCGCAGTGTATCATGTGACGGACAAAATGCGATAAGTAAGACCAGAGATCCACAAATTGTCTATAAAGATTAAGAGCCACTTCCGAATTCCCGGCGCCAGAAGGGTGATATGAATCAAGTTCCATTCTGCGGACCCACAATTCTGCAGTAACCTGTGAACCTCACTGATATCTGGCGTTTCATGCTGGGTTGAAGTGAAATGATAACACATTTTTCTACGTTAAAAAAACCGCAATAATTATGCTGAAAAATTTAGAAGCCACCGTACACAATTTGGGGCACGCGGTGGTGCAGTTGGTTGAGGCACTGCGCTACAAGCCAGAAGGTTGCGGGATCGAATCTTGATTGTGTCGTGGAATTTTCATTGACATAATCCTTCCGGCCGCACTATGGCCCTGGAACTGACTCAGCCTATAACAGAAATGAGTACCAGGAGTATTTTCTGGGGGTTAAGGCGGCCGGTGCGTGGGGCTGACAGCCTTACCACCTTCATGTGCCGATTGTTTTGAAATCTGGGAGCCTCAACCACCTGGAACCCACACGGCCTGTCCAGGCCTGTAATGGGATTGCTTTACCTTCTACCGTACAAAATTTAGTCGCCCGGATATGTGCACTCTTGTGCACGACTGTACCAGAATTTAACTGTAAACATATATGTGCAAATCTATAACTACTCGTACGAATAACATAAAGCTTACGAACCATGGCGACTACAATTACTCCGTATTATATATAAAGATTCGCTTCACACGTCAAAGAGCACACAGTGTGATTCCATTAGAAACATCAATCGGCGAAGACCGTAAAGGAAGATAATGGTTGTCATTGTGACAGCCATAAGAAACTCATTTAAACTGCTCCATCCTTGACAGTGTATTTAAATATATACGCGAATTTTTTTGAGATTTAAAAGTTACAAAGGAACATAATATAAAATGGCACAACGTTATGGCAGATGGCACAAAAGACACAGGCCTACTATAATTTGTGTACTTCACTTAAAATTTAATAAGTATTTAAAATTCAGTAACCTACACTGGCATGTGAAGGCTTCATAGTGGTAGTGATCCGTGCACATTGATGTCACAGCATCCAATAATCACACAAAGCATTTCATTCGCGTTTCATATTGTACATCTTAAATTCATACATGCAATACATTGCCAACATATTGCACTAATTCCTGAATATACAAGCACTCCTAAGTGTTTCGACTACCGAACGTAGACATCTTCAAGGAGTACCAACCTTAAAGACGTCTCAGCGTTATGACACAGCTTGCCAATTGTTAATGGTAAAAAAAAATATGTAATGACTTGTGCTATTGAAATATCAACTAAAATTGTCTTAAAATCATTATACTACGTACCCGACGGTGGCGGCGACACTTGCGTACCCACATGAGATGCCCATAGAATATCTGGGAGTTTCCATGAGTTCGGTGACAAGCAGAGCAATAAAAGCTACATATTGCTTAGGGCCGTAACTGAATTTCTGTCCATATTTTCCATCATTTTCCGATCTCAGTGAAATTCTCCATAGAGATATGCAGGTAATGCTCGTGAGCATTTGCAAGTTGCGTGAAATTTGGCGCCGGACGGCCGTACTTTCCTTATGGGCGTAAAGGAATTCCACTTACTGGTGCACCATGAATTCGTACGACATTTCAATAGTAAAGCACGCCTTCGTGAGGTCCGTGTACTAGGTCACAGAGTACAGCACTTGCAATCCTGTATAATTAGAGGTAATACTTCTTCCTCTTCTTCCTTTTCTTCTTCATCTTCTTCTTCTGGCATTACAGTCCCTGGTGGACCTTAACCAGTTCCAAAATTACCTTCCGCTGTTCTCGGTCCTGCGACTTACATCCCTATTTCCTTACGCCCATATTCTTTAGATCTGCCTCAATTCACTCAAGCCCCTTAACTTAGGTTTCCCTACACGTCGAGTGCTCAATAAAAAAATCTATGCAGTCTGTAACCGAACTCTGTCAATGGCTGGCCAGTAACTTCAAGACCCACGATCTGATTTTATGATCTGGCTATTATGGTTTGTCCCAAAACCATGCCAATATCCTGCAGATTTCTCTAGCCGGTAACCGATGCAAAACAGACGACGAATCCATCGCAGCAAGCGAAAAGATTACTTTGAAACACATATGAACGATACAGGCACCCATAACCCGCGCTAGAGCACACTTGCCAGCATGGCAACCGTGTTTGTGCCATCACTGACTTCCTTCTCAAATTTAACATATGAAAACACTACAAAATGCCAGCATTGTGTACATATGATACGAAGTTCAGAAGGCAGTGAGGTAAATACCACCAGAGTGTTTAGTGCCGATATAGAAAAGAGTTGTAAAAGTTCTTAATAAACACCGCACTGCTCATACTGAAATAACAGACACAAGAGACGAGTGCACTTCACCGGGTGTACCCATATCTCACAAATGCGTTTCTATAAATGTACACACTTGCTTACGATTTGTGTTCATTTAGGCCTATTGCACATAAATATCTATGGTTAAGTTGATCACCATACATTCGCCACACTACGCGCAATCATATATTATTTTTCTTCTATTTTACTACAGAACTTATACATGGTAGGACAGAAGTCACCTGACGCGGCTGTCTGCTGTTAAACATCTAGTTTCAGGTGACTTACGAACCATTCTGTATACACAATACCGAAAAAATGCTTCAAAATAATTGTATATGCATCCACATACAGGACAATATTATACATTAGACGTCAAGGTCTTACCAGATTTACCGATATGTTTAATCGATATACACGTACGAAACAAACTTAAATTTACCCGACAAACGCACGCCCATATATCAACAGAGACTGTTAAGCATCGTTAGATATCGCAAATTCCTTCGACAATGAATATCTCAAACGACCCGTCCCTGACTAATAACCGCAGCTTCTAAAGAAGTAGGATCCCGTAACGTTTATACCAGTACAGGCATATAGCACACACAAATAAACCTTTGGTAAGCCTCGCCGTGTCTTAAACATGACAATAAAACGCCATACGTAGGATCACATGTTGTATTTGTGACATTTCTCTCAACCTAAGCACCAAGGTTCGAGGCACCTATTTCTGAAACATTTTATACAGTACTGAAAGGGACGGACAGTGGATCGACCGCTGCCAATCACTTCGCTGGCTGGAAAGGTTGTGGGATGTTATTGATCAATAAATCACTTTACAAGGATGCACGACAGATTCATTTATAACAGGAAACAGAGACACAGCGGAGCCATCCAATGTCTCCAAGACCTTCAGCTGAATCTTGACTTACAATTGATGTTAGAATTTCATAGCTTATGGAAGTTCTCACTATTGTCTACAGGTCAACACGCCCTCACACAAACAGAAGGACAAATCCAGCAGTCACTAGTGTTCGTCATAGATAACCTACAACTCTCCGCCATTCTTAGCATTTCAAAAGGATCAAATGTTTTCTAATGTCTAATGCTTAGCAATTATACATAGAAGAATCTAGCTGCACGTCTGAAAGCAAGTGGTAAACATACAAAAAAACAGCAACTTTAACAAGGACTACAGTATTTACAACGTATAACCAACAAATGTACAATATATTTAATACTTAAATGTATTTAAATAAAACTCTGAATAGCTCCCTGAAGATGATGCATTGAGGCATCGAAACGTGTAAAAAAAAGGAGTATTGTAAATACTATTTAAGTATTAAATATATTGTGAATTTGTTGGTTATATGTTTAAATATATGTAAAATGCAAGGTATACACAGTGTCAAGAGGGACTACAACGTCTCTATGAAACACTCAATCCAGACAGTATCATCCGAATATGGTCATATATTCGTATATTCAACAGTTTTGGCCAAACTTCATCAAAATATTTTATTGGGAGACAAAGTTGGACACGGCGAAACTAATCGGCGCTTGGGCACGAATGCAGAATGCGCCTAAAATGATTCAGACAACGACGGCTACAGCGCCTGTTTAAAAAAATGTGCAAGAAAAATCCACCGTTTCATCCACTCCCACAAAAATGTGAACATTGTACGCTCAACCGCAACGAAACAATATGAGCATTGTGTGTCTGTCCTCTCGCAAAAACTCTTCCCAAACCTCTGAAAGATTCTCATAAACATACCGGAGAATTTTACTAACCATTTGTAGGCACAACCCAAGTTAAAGTCGGAAAACAAAAAGAGGACACGTAAAGAACGACCTACATTTCTTCCTGCGCGCACAAGTGTCATTACCCAAATACGGGCATTTAGAGTATCACACCAACAACAAGTGATTCCAACAGTGCTGCACAGAAAACTCACACACTGACATGTTTGATATACTTCTTCATATTCCTTCCGGAGTTCGAGAAAATTAAGACAAAGGGGTACATATATATATATATATATACTGTTTAATTTTTTCCTAATTCCCTCTTTGCTATTACTTGTTTCTTATTCTTTTAAATGTTTACGAGTAAGAAAGTACTCATCAAGTAAATCTGGAAGCAATGAGTAATTCCACGGAGCAGTGTCCTCCTGAGCAGTTAATACGAGGTAGGTCTTCAGTAGCCAAGAATTACCCCAGTCTTTATGGAAACCGGGGGGTTATTAACCGCCTCACAAGAAGCCCCCCCCCGTCCCCTCCCCCCACCACGGAAGAAACCAGGCAATGCCCCCCCCCCCCCCCCCCCCCCCCCCCCGTCCAACAAGTCTGTCTACACAAAACATGTGAACGAAACTTCGCACTTTTCGGCCTTCAACGACTTTACTCAAGAGACTAAAATTAAACAAGTCTTCTTAGAATGAGACGGGTTTAATTTTGGAGCGTTATTTATAGCTGAAGTGTGGTAATGCGTCCACAGAAAGTCTTCTTCAGCAGCTAACAGTCATTCAGCTAGCCAAAAATATGCCCGGCCTTTCATGGTACCCAAATCGTCAATGGCGAACTTACAAAAGCCCTGTCACCGCTTCCTATCCAGTGCTAAAAGAATATGGTCCAAAATCTCAAACGTGTTTTCTTAAGATATGTTTTAATATTATATTCCCATCCACACCCAAATGAGCTCTTCGTGTCTGTACACGTCCGACCAATTTACTGCCATCGATTCGGTTGCTTAATATGCTGCTTTATAATGGCCGCATAATGACGTCAATTTTTAAAAAGGCATTTTATAAAACCTAAATTGGATACACACATATGAATTTCACATAATTAAGTTGCGACGTGTCAACAAATATCGCGATGAACTTCAGCATATAATACATATTTCCCGATATTATGGTATAATTTTCCATTCCTTTTGCAGAAATCAAACCTCTGGCCTCTAATTTGTATTTTTAAAACGGGAGCACAGAACAAAGTAAACGAAATAAAACAGTACCAGAAAAAGTGGCTATAACATGTACAGAGCACTACAATATAAACCAAAAGGACGAAGGAACATAGTATGACCGAGGAAGAGATGGAGGGACCAACTTCATCTTGTGGTTCAAGGTATAGGAAACACGCCTAACCCTTCAGGAACATGATGATGATGATGATGAAAAGTATTATTTAATTATGCTGTCCAAACTACAGAGATTATACAGCGTCGGTGATGAGTCAATGAATATGGAGTATTGGTGTAATGGTACGGACAGCGGAATATCAAAGTACTTGATTAAGTCTGCAGTTCATGTCACGTATCGAAACATTCAGTTTTTTTAAGGAAACGAATAAATACCAATTTGAGCTTCACGGTTAGTTGACCTTGTTACACTGGACCGATACGGACCAAAATTATTCTTTCCGCTACCAAATTCCACCGATATCTGCTTAGCAAGTTTGATGACGAGGCACGTGGCAAGAAACTTACCTCCCCATTGCGTGTTCATTTATGTGCTTCGTGCACTGAACTTACAATATATGAGTAACTTAAGTCGTAAAGATGCACTAAAACACCGAGGCGCCGGTATTGAGTTTGATCAGAGGATTCAGGAAAACAATAAATCACCAGAGCAGAAGGCGACTTGACAAGTCCTCACATCCTATTTTATTAGAAGTCATTACCATCAGCAACAAGGATAAAAAGCCTATAGAAAGGAAACAAGGAGTAAATCAGTGATGCGAACTTTCTTCCACGGCTAAGTTGATTACACTAGAAAATGTTCGTTCCTTTCTGCTACTTTAAAATGCCATTACGTGAGCTTTAAATCATAAAACATTTACAAGCTTTTAACACCAAGTGGCCGATATGGATTAGCACTGCAATTTCAAGACTGCTATATCGTACTTGCCACATAAATTGCCGCAGTAAGCGAAACACCTGTGTTACGTAAACAGTAATCAATATTTCTACGAAACTTCATGGTAAAAAAGAATTTGGAATGTAGACTTCAGTGATAATTCATGCAGAACATATGACCTCCATAAAGACTGGACAGCAGCAATCAAAATTGAACGCAAGTAAAGGCTTCTGATCATTACAGATTAAATACTACATAAAAGGCCAACTCTTACCCCCGCTGCAGTGTGTTTCTCTAAGCAGTGCATACATGAGGCGAATTTATGGGTTATAGGTTAAGTCCGGGCTCATAAGAGAAGTGTCCGAACCGCGAATGCATCCAGGATGTCAAAAAAATACGCACTTTTGCAATTCATTTCACCCGTGAGCTATCCGCTGTTCAAAATCCACTAAAGGGGTTACTCCACGAGCAATGGCAGGTATGTTTGGAGGCGGTTGTTCTGCCCATTCGATTGAGTGAAGGCAGGCGTTTCTCTTAGGCTGCAAGTCGTACCTTCATGACAGTGATTTTCCTGGCTTTTTGTGGAAATGGAGGACAGGTAAACTCAACAACTTTGTAACATTCCTGGCTGCGTTATGACGGAGTAAAATTATTATTATTATTATTATTATGCTGCCGCCGCCGCCGCCGCCGCCGCTGCTGCTGCTCTTGCATCCATGAAACTACCGAAATTTCTGGGAAGGAACGTTGACAAAGAACAACTTTCAAATCGATGAAGCAGGGCAACAACGGGCTCAAACCCAGACGATATACGGTCCAGGTATGTAACCACCCCAAACTGAACTGTCTGTGCTTAAAAACTAACCACCTAGCTAATCAACTTCTCGGGACTGAGTCCTTCTTGAAAAGCAACTCGTTTCTCAATCAGTCAAGAAATTCCCCAAATTTTATGGAACCCAAAGATTCATTACTGCGCTCACAAGGGCCCGTCACTTGTCCCTGTCCTGACCCAGACCGATCCAGTCCACGCCCCACCCCCCATCTTATTTTTTGAAGATCTAATGTTCTTCCCCGAATGTGAGACATCAAGTTTCAGAGACACATAAAAAAAACTGGCAAAAATTATAAAGTAATTAATATCTAAAATTTCACATGCCTGGCCTGAAATCTGCCGTTCGAACGTCCTCTACGCTATGCCTACACACACCAGCACTGTGGCTTCTCCATCACATTACTGCTAGGGTGCATATTTCTCAAATCGTCCAAAAGGCTATAATAAAAATATGTCCTCTAACGCTAACCCATGTTTCTTATTGAATTCATCACGTAGCCACGAGAATTGCACTCACTGATCAGTCGCCACTGTTTTGTTGGCGATAATTACACATTACGACAGGAACGTTTCGTAGTGGGTGGGTGAAGAAATATCTCTTAAGGTAACTTGTTCTGACCAACGTCCTTGGTGTTTCGCAACTTGACGCCACTAATGCGCTTGTTCAATGAGCTTCGGAGACAGAAACGCCATTCACGTGCAAAGTAACTGTGCGTGCAAAGAATAAAGGTGTACTTTCTATGCTGCAACTTCATTGCAGCTAACAGTCTTTGTCGATGGACTTCCCGGAAACTGAAGGTTCGAAATGGCAGTTCCACCTGACAGTCGCCATGAGAATAAGAAACACACCAGCAGTACCTCACAGAAAAAGTACAGGCACTAGGCACAGGTATATATTATTTATTCCCTTTGAGAGGGAAACAAAAGTCGAACCCTCATACGAAGTAGGAGGTAAATTACGGGTCTGTATTTGTAATACACTGTGGCCGAGTACGGCGGTATACCATTACACGAACTATGAACAGAGCACTATAGACAAAACGATTTATTTGCTAGAGGTTCTACATGTTCAGACAGGTCACAATCATCAAGAATCACATGAAAGCATATGGGGAGATTTTTATACCATACAATTCTGGTTAAGATGAGAGAAAAATGAAATATAGACGGAAACAGAAAAATCTATAAAACCTATACATTTTCAAATGAAAGGGATAGTTTAATTTTTGTATGACTTCGGCGTAAGCAGTTAAGCCATAAATGTTTGTAACGTCTTCAAACTGTACATATCGTATATATTTGCCTGTTTTTTATAGTTTTGTATTTTGTATGTGTTATTCTCTCCTATTAACATAAAATATATGGTATACAAATCTCTCCGTATGTTTTAATGTAATCCCTTGCGATGGAGGCCCCAAAACATTTCCATCTCTAACTAATAAATATGATTTAAAATAATGTGCCCTGTAAGTAGTTCTATTAACATTACAGTTCTGTATATTTTAATCATTACGTTTTGTTACAAAAAGTTAGGAAACAATAATGAATGGTAGTAAATAAACATACCTTAATTGTGTCACCTTCGTGAAGGTACGCCTAATTCTTATTTGTTTTCGCTCACCAACACTGAAAGACACATTTTCGAAGGACTTTTAGCTATGTTTGAAGAGACTGTTTCTGTGTTCATCTGGCGATGAGTCATAAACATACAACATCTGAAGAATTTTAAGACATCCAACAGTTTTGTACATGTGACATATTCAATGTTTTGTACATCACCTCTAGTGACAATCATTTCTAGCGACCGGAACCCATCCAGTATAATTTACGTAATCGTTAATCGATATAAAAAGTGTGTCACTGCAACAAAGCCAACTCGCAATAATACTGTGTTTTTCCTCTTTTCCAGCTCAAAATATCCAGAGAAGTCGGACAATCTTTCATTCAAGTCTGACTCACCCATAACGCGTATGTTCCATTTACCGCTGCACAGTATTCAAAACTAACTGTTTACGACCACAAGGGTACACAGAAAACCTACGACCACAAGGGTACACAGAAAACCTACAAAGTAAATATCCTGATGTGTGGGCTACATTTACTTTTTTGTTTGTT
>Ga0123353_10002438_pt1 | contig 23113 bp, 17 predicted proteins | sample TergutLab28metaG_3_FD_92763 | JGI IMG/M metagenome (GOLD analysis project Ga0123353, IMG submission 92763) | Labiotermes labralis P3 segment gut microbial communities from Petit-Saut dam, French Guiana - Lab288 P3 | ecosystem: Host-associated > Arthropoda: Insects > Digestive system > Gut ... | reverse complement strand
GGCTATAAATAAGGCAGCTACATAAAAAAAATGCACAAAAAAACTCCATGCGTTAGCCCTGATTCTGCTCCACGGAATGCGATAAGGCTGAAAATGGCATGTTACTTTCTGGCGAAAGCCTGAGTCTTTTCTTCTCGCGCCAATTTTGATACAATGGTGGGGGTTGTTTGCCCATCGACCCCCCCCATTTACCCCACTGTCTGACAATGACCCTATTTCTGACCGAAAACTTTCTTCTCCAAAGCGATGCCGCCGTTCGACTTTATCATGACTATGCCAAAGCCATGCCGATCATCGATTACCATTGCCACCTCCCGCCGAAGGAGATTGCCGAGGATCGCCGCTTTTCCAACATCACACAAATGTGGCTTGCGGGGGATCACTACAAATGGCGTGCCATGCGTGCTGTCGGCGTGGACGAGTCGTTCATTACCGGCAACGCCTCTGATTGGGAAAAGTTTGAAAAGTGGGCGGAAACCGCCCCCAAAACGCTCCGCAATCCGCTATATCACTGGACGCATTTGGAACTGCGCCGCCCCTTCGGAATCACGAACCGGCTTCTCTCTCCCGAAACGGCAAAGAGCATCTGGAACGATACCAACGCCAAATTGCAGCAGCCCGAATTTTCGGCACGCGGTATCATGCGGCAAATGAATGTCGAGCTCGTTTGCACGACCGACGATCCAGCGGACTCATTGGAATACCATCAAAAAATTGCGGCAGACGACTCCTTCTCCATTAAAGTGTTGCCGACGTTCCGACCCGACAAGGTCGTGCAATTCGCCGCTCTGTTACCGGACGGCGGTCAGATTACCGAACAAAGCGTTCAAACGTACAATGTGTATCTCGACCGATTGGCGGAAGCGGCAACGCAGGAAATCCAATCGTTCAGCGATCTCATTACCGCATTAAAAAACCGGCATGATTTTTTCCACGACCATGGCTGCCGGCAGTCGGATCACGGCTTTGAAACGTTCGACTTTGTGCCGCTCGAAGATTACCGAACCGTCGCTGCCAGTTTCCAAAAACTGCGAAGCGGAAACGTGATTGATGAACGCGAAGCGGCAATCCTCAAATCGACCATCCTGTATCGGCTTGGAAAGATGAATGCCGAAAGAGGCTGGACGATGCAACTGCACATCGGTGCCCTTCGGAACAACAATTCCCGATACTACCGGCAACTCGGGGCGGATACCGGTTTTGATTCGATGGCGGATGGCAGGTCGGCGTGGTCGCTTTCCCGATTTTTCGATCTGCTGGATCGAGAAGCGAAGTTGCCGAAGACGATTATTTACAATCTTAATCCGACAGACAACGCCATGCTGGCAACGATGATCGGCAATTTTCCGGAAGGCGGGGTGCCCGGCAAAATGCAGTTCGGCAGCGGTTGGTGGTTCCTCGATCAAAAGGATGGAATGGAAGAACAGATCAATCGGCTGTCGCAAATCGGTTTGCTCTGTTTGTTTGTCGGCATGCTCACTGACAGCCGTTCGTTTTTGTCATACACACGGCACGAATACTTTCGGCGGGTGTTGTGCAACATTCTCGGCGAGGACATGCGAACCGGTCTTTTGCCAAACGACTTTGACATGATTGGCAAAATGGTGCAGGATATATGTTACAACAACGCGAAAAATTATTTCGGGTTTGACAATTGTTAGGTTGCCGCTTCGCCCGAGGCGGCAACCGCCCCCTTGCGAATATGCCTGTGATGTGCAACCATGATACACGATGATTGCTTTTGCTCTCTTGCTTGGTCTGGCGAGTCTTGTATTGGGGACGGCTTTTTCCGGTACGGAAACGGCTTTCTATCGTGTATCGAAGTTGCGTCTCAAACTTGATGCCCTCGGCGGAGATGTAACGGCAAAGCGATTTCTCTGGTTTGCCAACAATCCCGGCTTCTTCATCGCCACGCTACTCGTCGGAAATAATGTGACCACGTATGGTGCCTCGATGGCAATGGTTCTGTTCGTCGGCTGTGTCTTGCCCCATGCCGAGGGGATGTATGCCGAACTCCTGGCGACCTTGCTTCTGACGCCCATTCTTTTCGTCTGGGGGGAGATGTTTCCCAAATGTCTTGCCCTCAACATTCCCAACCAGATACTGCGGTTTTTCTCGCCGATCATTCTGATTTCCTGCTGGCTGTTCCTTCCCTTCACCGCTCTATTGTGGGGCTTCAACAAAATCGTCACCATCGTTCTGGGCAAGTCGCACGATGCCATTTCTCTGTCGTTCGGACGCAGGGAACTTTCCCACGTGCTGGTGGTGGGGAAAGATACGGGACTTCTTTCCGGCACCCAACGCCAACTTGCGGAAGGAATTTTTAACTGCTCCGACCGCCTCATCAAAGATCATCTCTTACCGCCATCGCCGGCACCGCGGATCACCATGACGATGACCGCCGAACACGTTCTGGCACTCGCTCGTCAATTTGATCTATTGGCATTGCCCGTCTATGAGTGGGATGCTGCACCCGAAAACGGGGACTTGCCCGTCGGGCACGTTCATACCATCGACTTGGAAATTGCTGTTCGGCATCAATTGGATGAGCAGTCGCAGCAACTGTTGCAGTTGTTACAGACGGAATTGCCGCTTCGTAGTACGGTGGAACTGTCGTCTCGCCATTCTTTGTTGACGGGACTGATCTTGTTGCAAACAATGCAGAGTACCTTTGGCTGTGTGGTGGACGAACACCGCCGCTGCCTCGGATTCGTGAGTGCCGATCAACTGCGAGATGTATTGCTGGGAAAAGCAGTGTCCCACGCCCCGGAAAACAGCAGTGTCTCGACATAAGGGAGCGTTTGTCAAAAAGTGGCGGAGTGCTATTCCTTCTGACATTGAGAAACAACGCGACCCAGCACGCGAGCAAGAGCGGGGCAGTTTTGTCACAAAAGCACCCACAATCGGTTTCAGCCTATCTGTTTTGCTTTACTTTCGCCAACACATACGGTCCGTCGGGCATGACGGCAATGGAAGCATTGTTGCCGTATTCCTGCAATGCTTCGACGATGGCTTGTTCGACGCTTGCCGTCGATTCCACATAATACTTCCGAAACGTTTCCGGCGGGAGTCCTTGGGAAAAAACTTTCACCTTGGCTTTACGTAGCACTTTGCCCAATTCTTCCAATTGCCATTGGTCGGCAACGAAAAACGAACCATTCAAAATGGCTTCCATAAATGATTCTATCGTGGGAAACTGCTCGGCAATTTTTTCAAACGTGGTACTGCCGATCCCTTCGTCGCAAGAGGAAACCAAGATGATCGTGCCACCCGGCTTCACAATATCTGCGGCACCGACAATGCCTTTGATGGATTGATACCATGTCTTATCCAGCGGATAACCTGCGGAACTGGTAATCACAATGTCCACAGGATGATCCACGGTATCGACGGTATAATGCCGAGCAATGTCCACACCTTCGTTGTGGGCTTGTTCCAAGTTTCCGGCGGCGACGGCAAGAATGTTCCGGTGGTGATCTATCACCACGTTCACAATAAAATCGCAACCACACTTCAATGCAATTTCCAAAGATTCTTCATGGACTGGATTTTCTTGAACGCAACCGAACCGGGCGTTTTCGTGTTCCAGAAACCGTGGCGAGTGCCAGGAACAAATCGTTTCCGCCGCCGCAATCCCTGGGCAAATGGATTTCCGTCCGCCGCTGTATCCTGCCATAAAATGCGGTTCAATCAAACCGGTCAGTATCTTGACTTCGGCATCCAAGTACCGCTTGTCAATCCAGATCGGCACCTGACGGGTTGAATGACCAAGAAATCGGTGTTCGTCGAACAGATGAGCGTCGTGATCTTCGACCCGGTACGTTCGGACAATTTCTTCGCCGAACATTTCGATTTTTTCTTCCTCAGTGCTGATGCGATGCAATCCCGTTGCCACGAGCAGGAGAATGTTTTCTTGCGGAATACCCGCCTGACGTAGTGTTTTCAGAATGGGCGGCAAAATCACTTGATTCGGCACCGGACGGGTAATGTCGCAGACGACGATGCAAGCGGAACGTTTTCCGGCGGCGATTTCCGCCAACGGTTGGGTACCATTGGGTGCCGAAAGTTTTTGCCGAAGAACTTCCGCCGGGGCTTCAAGCGGTTTTCCTGGCTGTATCGCAAGAACCTTCACAACGTTACGCTCCGGCAATTCTACCGGAAACGTTCCTTTTCCATAAGCAAGGGAGTATTTCATTGTGGTCAAAGGTCAAAAGCAGTTACGTTACAATTTTTTTATTCGCTCCAAATCGCCGCTTTCGGCGGCTTCCAACACCGATCCCATCGATTCGTCCACATCCGCTGCCGCCATCGGAATCGGCATGTTTTTCAACTTCGACTCCATTTTGGGGTTTTTGGCGGCTTCAAGACATTTGAACTTATGCGTTTCGGTATAGCCGGGAACCGCCTTCAGTGTGGTTGGGAATCCAATATCTTCCGACAAACGCATCATGGCACGCGCAAGGAGTTCACTAAGTTTCCTACCGTTGAACTGTTCCAAATCTTCCTGGAGATAACCGGCCCTTTGGTAAATTTTCCCCACTTCACGCAAACGTTCGCCGATGCTGGTCGAAAAAAGCACCACATAATACGGGTTCATCAATGCACACGCTCGACCGTGAGAAAGAATATCCGTCATCGAAAAACTGTTGAGATGGGCACCGTTCGTTCCGCCGATCATAATGGCATATCCGCCCAAGTCGGTGCCAAGCCCGATGGCTTCACGTGCGGCAACATCCCCCGGATGAGTGACCACTTTCTTGATACTGCCTACAATCATCTCGATACCCGTTAAACAAACAGGCATGGCTTTCTCAAGCAAGGTTTCGGGAATACCCATCAATACCTCCAATCCATGCGAAATCCCATCCAGAGCACCGTCCACCGTCAACGAATGGGGCTGGGTCACCGTCGATAAATAGTCGAACAACGCTCTTCGTGGAACGACGGCTTCGTCAACAATGAGCATTTTTTGCCGGGTGTGGACATCGGTAATGTTCGAATACTTGGTCAGATGAGCGGCAGAACTGGCACCTGTCATGACCGCGAAGTGGGGAAGCAATTTCCTGCCTTCCTTCGACAACATGCCACTGACCTCCCCCACGCCGAAATAAACGTCGATCTCGGGATATTTGTCGTCTAAACCATGAAGTGCGATGGCTGCTTTCACCGCATCGGTGGTACTTCCTCCGCCAATCGACACGACCACTTCCGGCTTTTGTTCTTTGAGCGTCTGTGAGATTCTGAAAACATCTTCTCGGGGTGCATTCGGTTGTGCTCCTAGAATGAAGGGACCGGCAATGGTCAGACCGGCGGCTTTCAGATTTTTTTCGGTTTCATTCACCAAAGAGGCAGTCCAATCCCGCCCAAGACTGTCGATGATGACCGATGCTTTACGACCGAGTTTGGACACTTCCGTCCCCAATCGGTCCATGACACCCGTACCAAATAGGTAATTCTCCCCCTTGAACTCACGAAGAAGTTGTTCGGCTTTTTGTTGCAGAGTTTCCATGTCTTTCATTTTTGAGTCCTTTGTGATAAAAACGTTTTCAAAAAGTCAATCGCTTGTCGGGCTGCGGCATCTGGTTCGGGTTTCGGCAAAATTTCGACGGACAACCAACCGCGATAGTTTGCCGTTTTCAAATGGCGGAATATATCTTCAAAATCCGTATGCCCCCAACCCGGAGCCAAACGATTGGAGTCCGCCAGATGAATATAAGCAACATGGTCGATGTGGCGAGACAATTCCGCACCAATTGTTACATCTTCGATGTTCATATGGAACACGTCGGGCATGAGTTTTAAGTTGGGACGGTTGACTTTTTCCAACAATTCGACACCTTCTTCCACCGAATTAATAAAGTTGATTTCGTACCGGTTGACAGGCTCCAGGAGGAGCGTCACCTTTTTTGACGCCGCATCCTCACACAGTTCGCGAATCGTTTCCGCGAATCGTTTTTCGGCAGCCTCCCGTATTTCATTGTCCTCAATGCGTCCCCGTATCCGACCAATATTCACGAACCTGCCAAAATCCGCAGCCAAATCAATGAACTCCTTGAATATTTTTTTTACCGTATTTCTTTTTTGAACATCAAGGTCGGTAAACATGTAACCGGTTTCCGCAAAAACCTGTCCGGTTGAAATACAGGACACTTGCAGTCCTGTTTTGTCCAGCAGTGATTGCAACGACTGTCGATCAATTTCGTCGGCATTTTTTAATGCCAATTCAACACCATCATACCCCAGTGCGGCTGCTTTGAGCATCGACTCCTCAAACCCCCTGAATACAACAAATGCGGAAGGCAGAGCGTTTTTGGAGGCGATGGCTAGGGACAATTTCAGTTTTTCTGACATGGGAAGGCAATAAAAAAAGGGGGTGAGACCCGGAGCGAACCTAAACTTTGACTGGTTCAATTTTCCTGATGATCAAAAAGATCAATACAAACGACAGGGGATGCATGATGCCGGAAACGGCGAAGGCGGGCGTATATCCATACCATTCGATCACAAATCCGATCACCAGACTGAAAAGCATGGCACCATAAGTTCCGATACATCCCATCAAACCGGCAACGCTTCCCACGACCTTAGAAGGAAATATGTCCACGGAAAGCGTTTGAACAATCGTCGACCAAAACTGATGCCCCATCATGGCTATTCCATAAAAGAAGATGGCAAGCAGAACCGTCGACGTGGAGGTAATCAACAACGAAGCTGGCAGCATCGCTGCAGAAATACCCAGAGCGATTTTTCGGGAAGTATCGAGGGAAAAATTCTTTTTGATCAAATAACTGCTCAACCATCCGCCGACGAGACTGCCGGTGGCGGCAAAGGCAAAAGGAATCCACGCATACATGCCAATCCCTTTAATGTCCAAGTCGCGTACATCGTTCAGATATTTCGGCAACCAGAAGATGAAGAAAAACCAAGCGGAATCCGTGAAAAATTTGATGACCAAAAGCCCCCATAGTTGCCTGTATTGGAACAATTTAGCCCAAGGTATTTTCGACTTGTCGGTACGTTGATTTTCGTCTTCTTCCTCTTTGACTTTTTCAGCCTCAAGAAATTCTTTTTCTGCTTCAGTGATATAGTTGCTTTTTCCGGGAAGTTGAAACAATTTCATCCATGCGACCACCCACAACAGTCCCACGCCTCCAAAAATGATAAATGTCCATCGCCAACTTCCTGTAGCAGCGACGATTAAATAAATCAAAAGGGGCGCAACAATGGCTCCAAGGCTCGACCCTGTATTGAAAATGCCAAATGCAAAAGATCGCTCTTTTTTGGGAAACCATTCGGAAACGACTTTTGCCGATGCGGAAAAACCGCCCCCTTCACCCAACCCCAGCAGGAACCGGCAAACTCCCAATCCCATGACGGTGGAAACAAAACCATGGAAAATATTGGCAATCGACCACCAGACCACAAGAATGGCATACCCCCATCTCGACCCCAACACATCGACGAGCCGTCCACCCACTGCATACGAGGTCCCATAAGCCAATAAAAACAAACTACTCAATAAACCGTATTGCCATTCGGAAATGGCAATGGTACTCTTGATCTCAGAATAAACCAAAGGAAAATTCTGCCTGTCCAAATAATTGATTGCCGTTACTAAAGCCAATAAGCCAGCAACCCACCACCTGAAATTTTTAATTTTTCCTACTTGCTGCAATGAATTCATTGATACTAAAGCCGGTTGAAAATACCGGAAGCCGCTGTGTTAGCCCGGGGGGCGGAGGGCGAGGGAACGACCACACGGCGGCACGGGCGCATGCGAAAAATGATCCGCTCTATGCTTCTTCCCACAATTTACGGGTATACTTTACCGCTTCCACCACGCCCTCGGTCCCCATACTGCCCCACTCCTCAATACAGAGCCATTTGTCCCAACCATGTTTTTTCAATAATTGAAAAACTTCTTTGATCGGTGCAAGCCCCTTCCCAAGCAGGACCGGGTCCATCTTTCCCAGTGTTGCCGTTTCCGCCACGTGGATCGATTCAACTTGATCGATCACCTGTTCCAACACTTCAAGCGTGGTCTCATTCCCCGACACGAGGATATTGGCAGTATCAAAATTGATCCCGATGCTGGTCCCCTTTATTTGCGAGGCAATGGCAAGGAATATGTCGGGAGGATTGCTAAAGTCCATATACTCCCATGCACCGGGCTTTGAATGATCTTCGTAAACCAATTTGACACCGAATTTTTCGGCGACGGGAGCAATTTTTTTGAAATTGTCGACTACCAAGCCGATGCCTTTTTCAACGGGCATGTCGGGGTGAGCCTGACCTGCGGTGATGCGCAAAAACCTGGCACCCACATTCGAAGCCAGTGCAATATCGTGACGGAGGTACTCCAATTCTCTCTCCCGCTGCATCGGATCGGGATGCGTAAAATCGGGATACGTGGTGATCATCACTGGCGAGATCTCCACTTCTTCGCAGTCCTTCCTGAACTGTTTGATGTACGTGGGCGTGTGATTCTTTAACAGGATGATTGCCAAATCAAACCCATCCAACCCGAGACTTTTGCACAACTGCGCATAGTCCTTGATAGTCATTTTCCCGCTCAGTATGTCGGGAAACAGTGATACTGGTAAACAACTTAATTTCATTATTATTGCGTGGTTAATAATTTCAAATAACGGTGCGAACTTCCACCGTAACAATACGACTTGTCAATGTGTCAAAACGAAATGGTTACGGAAGACCCGACTGAATAGCACCCGGTTTCCTCGGAGAAGATTGTAGTACCAGCGCGGGGCAATTGCAACCCAAAAAACCAGTCAAATATGTTGAAATTTGGTCAGGGACAAAATTGACCCTGCGGCACCGCGTGCCGTCAAACCTTCAGACGGGTTAGGGCTATTGCCTTTTCCTTGATTTCATCCACTGTAATTCGGTACTTGTCCAGCAACTCCTCGTATCCGCCCGTTTCGGTAAAGGTATCGTGAATCCCAATGGTGTCCCCTAAAACAGGACAACGCTTCATCAACACTTCGGCGACCACGCCCCCCAATCCTCCCAGAACGGAATGTTCTTCGACAGTCAGGATACATTGGGTTTTCTTCACCGAATGGATCAGTGTTTCCTCGTCCAGCGGCTTAATGGTGGATACGTTCAAAAGTTCAGCCGAAATACCTGCTGATTTCAGTTGCTCAACGGCTTGAACTGCCATGTGAACTGTCATTCCGCAGGCCGCTAGGGTGATGTCCTTCCCTTCTACAACGACCCTTATTTTCCCGAATACAAACGGTTTTGCGTGTTCAAACAACACAGGCATCGGGTTTCTGCATAGCCGGAGATAGACAGGCTCTGACAGATCAATTGCCCGCTTCAACGCTTGTTTCAATTCGATGGCATCCGCTGGCACAATCACATTCATGTTGGGAATCGCCCGCATCACGGCAATATCTTCAATCGATTGATGGCTTGCCCCATCATAAGAGTCCGAGAGACCCGCGTAACTGCCGATCAAAACAACCGGCAGTTTGTTGTAGCAGATCACACTCCGTATCTGCTCTGCTGTTTTTAGTGCGAGAAAAACAGCAAACGCATTGACGATGGGTTTCAATCCGCATAGAGCCAATCCACCGGCAATGTCCACCATGTTGGTTTCGGCAACGCCCACATTGAAAAATCGTTCGGGATATTGTTGTCCGAAAAGAACCGACCTGGTACTCGAAGAAACATCGGCATCCAGAACCACAAGGTCGGGATACTCCTTCCCCAATGCCACCAATTCGTCACCGTACGTGTCTCTGATAGAAATTTCAACCGTTTTCATTGTTCGTATTGTTTCAAGGTTTGTTCCAGTTCTTGCTTTCCTGCGATATACGATGCTTCATCAATGGGACACCCGTGCCATTGATGTTTATCTTCCGTAAATGAAATACCTTTTCCTTTGTGTGTCTGGTAAATAACGACACAGGATTCCTCCTGATTTTGTTGCATCCATTCCCACGACTGCATGATTTCGCTCACCTGATGCCCGTCGTAAATGTTGGGTGCCACCTGGAGATTGAAAGACCTGAATTTGTCCACCAACGGGTCAAGAGGCATGATTTCCTCAGTGGGACCATCAAGTTGTACCTTATTGTAATCCACCATGATCACCAACCTCGCCGGTTTGAATTTTGCCGCCGACATGATTGCTTCCCAACTCTGACCTTCGTTCAGGCAGCCATCACCAACAACAACGAATGCCCAGTATTTCTTTTGCCTGATTCGGGCAGCCAGTGCCATTCCTGTGCCCACCGATATGCCATGCCCCAACGGTCCCGTGGAAAGGTCAACGCCGGGAGTTTTCAACATGCAGGGATGCCCTTGCAGTCTGCTGTTTAACGAACGGAAAGTGGAAAGTTCCTCCCAAGGAAAAAATCCCTTATGGGCAAGAATGTTGTACAACATCGGAGCGGCATGCCCCTTACTGAGAATGACTCGGTCTCTGTCTTCCCATTGGGGATGTTGGGGATCAACATTCAAGATATGAAAATAGAGCGTGGCAAGCAGTTCGGCACACGAGGACGAACCACCCCAATGTCCGTTCCCTCTTTGGTGGATCATGGTGAAAACCTCCCATCGACCTCTTTGGGCAATGAATTGGATGTTCAATGCTTTTTTTTCCTGTTCATTCATTGGATTGGATTTCTTCGTCATTTGACTTGTTCGAAAGTTTGTTGAATACTTTCAGTTGTTAAGTCGTTGTTCAATATTTTCCCTGCACATCCATACTAAGGCTCTCGCCGACAATTAACAATCCCCTTTTCAGTTGAAGTTGTCATTCCGCAGAAGAGGAGTTAGAAGCTAGGAGCTAGAATGGTGCTACACCGCTTGCGTATTCTAACTTCTAACTCCTTTTTTCCGGGATGAGAAAGGGAAAAAAACGCATTATTTTCTGGCGAAAGCCTAACGTCCTGAAGGATCGAAATCCGGCACAACGCTACTATACACTTCGTACTTGATTTCGCTCCAGCGGCTCGGTTTGGGGAACGGCATGCCTGGAAGAAGCTCTTGCTTATTTTCGACAGCTTGAACACGTATCCTGATTTTGTCCTTGCCTTGTGTTACGTCTTCCGGCAACATGAACTCATCATCACGGAAACGACGGTTGGAAGTCATGACCGTGGGTGTGCGAAAGGACAGTTCGGCATTGGGACGAGAGTGATAAAACGTATTCGATCCTGCCAGATACCAAGTTCCCACAGACTGCCATTCATTTCCTACAAGAACAGACACTTCGGCTGTCTGATTCGGGAAACTGTAATCCAGCGTTCGCCGCAACAAAGTCCCGCGATTCTTCGGAGACAGTGCCACCGTAAATTCCGAGGTACCGCTGGTATGTCGTCCTCGTTCCTCATGGGCGGGGAACACGTCCTTGCCCACTAATTCACTGTATCCGGGCAACTGGTCTGCATTTTTGCCTCTGCCCCATGCCTTTTCCGGGAACGTGTCTAGTCCCCATTCGTAACGGGAAAGAATCGTTTCGACTTCCGAAGCATCCGGCGACTTGTAATCGTGTGCCAGTTCCGATTGCGGATGGCCGATGTCGAGTTCGTCTGTCTTGATGAGCGACGGAGCAGGAAGACCATACCAATACGATACCGCCTCATAATGCTCCACCGACAGGTTTTCAGCCCCATGTTCAAAAGTGATGACCGCCCGTCTGCCGAACGGCATGAGATCGGCTAACAGAAAACGGTAAGCCGACTGAATCAGGTCCTTTGGGTCTTTGGCTGCCGACGGGGACACGGTGCCGCACGGATGTCCCGCCAAGGGGAGCGTCATATTGAGTCCGCCCCAAAAATCGCCGCCGCCCCCCCATTCTTCAGTACCGGTTCCGTAAGCCTGCGGTCCCCGACTGTCATCGAAATAGAACCGCGGATCCCCTTCAAGCGTCCAAAGATCGCCGCTGTGCGAAAAAATGAACGAGGTACCAACAAAACTGCCCGACCATTCGTCGTGTCCTTCGACTCCTTTCGTGTCGAGCCAGACCATGTCTTTGCCCGGCACTTGTTCGGGAATGTCCTTGTAGGTCGCATGAAAGTAACTCGAATGTGATGGCTGTATCGTCAGTGGTTCATGCCGAATTTCGCAACTCACTTCGGTCTTGCCGGGAGTAATGCCCGTCAGTTCGAACTTGGCGGATTTGAAAAACGGCATGGGATAATAACATCCCAGTTCGACGGTTTTTGCGCCATAGTCGAATCGAACATTGATAGGCAGCCCTTTGACGAAAAATTCTGTCTTTTCGCGATTGTAAAACGTTCCTGCCCCGAAAAAGAGACAAAGCGGTGCATCAATCGACGGATGTTCTGCTCCGTCCCATGTAGCCCGAAGGCGGATTCGCTCCAAGTTGATTGCTTCGTCCAGCGGCAAGGTCATCTTGAAAGCGCGAATGACACCAGAGGTAGAGGGATCAATCTTGGCAAGAAGCACCGTTTCCTTGTCCAACGTTACCTTCTTCTCAATTTTCGCAATGTTTTTCGGTGCAATATCTGTACCCGCCCTGTTCAAAAGGTCAAGGACTTCAGCCGGAGGAACCTGCCGCAAGTCCCAAGTCTGCAATGGTTGCGAAAGGTTCTTTTCGTTGCTGAAAAGATGGTAGATATAATAACCGGTTCCATAGCAAGTACGTTCGTAGGCGATTTGAAACGATTCCTGGAACGACATCGGATGCCAGATCAGATCGGAACCTTTGGTCGTACTCCAAGTCCAGCAAAGCGGTTCGGGAAAGGGTTCCGAAGGAAGGAATACCGTTTTCGTAAATTTCTTTTTGGCATCAACGGGATCAAGTGTTGCCGTTTCACGGACAAGGTTACTGAATCCATCGGCGACGAAATGCCACGGGCTGCCGTGCCAATGATTCGTCCTGAAAAAGTAAAGCACACCTTTCCCTTTGACATCAAGCGAGACGTTCTGTTCGTGCAGTTTGCCGAACAAGTAATGGCTTGCGTCGGCAGTGCGGTTTCCGCCGTCCCGGTCGTAGGTGCTCCGCATGTAAGCACGTACTCCGATCCGCTGTTGGTGCCACTTATCCCACATGGTGTAGGCATCGAAGCCGACTGGTATTGTCGGCAAAGGTTCATTGGCATGGATCGACAATGACATGACAGCAGCCACCACAACTCCGATAATACTGCCCAAAAAAAGTTTTTTCATAATGTTTTCCGGTTTTGTTGAGGACATGCGGAAGGAGAATACGCTGTCAAACACCGACAGCGAGATACACGTCCTTGCGGTCAAGAAGAGCGCAAAGGACACACAAAGGAATTCATGATTTTACCATGATCCGGTACACACGTCATGACCGGAAACAGCGAACCGACACATGATTGCACTCTCGGTCGGTTCGCAATTTCCCTAGGTTACGGCGTATGTTCCGGCACCACATAACTGAACACGTCATACCTGATTTCGCTCCATGCACTCTCCTTGGGATAAGGAATGCCGGGGAGTAGTTGTTGATCGTTTTTCACAAACTGAACACGAACACGCAACTTGCTTTTTCCTGCGGTAAGGGAAGATGGAATGAGGAATTCGTCGTCCCGGAACTGACGGTTCGACGTGATCACTTCCGGCGTACGCAACCCTAACTCGGGGCGGGGGTCAGAAAAATAACAGGTGTTCGATCCTGCCAAGTACCAAATGCCCACCTTTTTCCACTCGACGGCATCACCGGTCGCGTTTCCGTCGGCAACGAATACTTCCGCAGTCTGGTTCGGATAACTATAATCCAACGTTCTGCGGAGCATGACTCCAACGTTCTTCGGATCAACCGCCACCGCAAATTCCGACGTTCCCTTGGTCGTGCGACCTTTTTCTTCGTGTGTCGGAATCACTTCCTTACCGAGGAAATCTTTCATGTGAGGGTATCTTTCGACATTTGTCCGGGGATTAATGGTATCGGGTCCCCAAGAATCAAAACGGGAGACAAGCGAATAGACTCCAGAAGCATCGGGAGAGACGTACTGGTGCGCACGTTCCGATTCGAGAATGCCAACATCCAGCACATCTGTTTTGACAAGCGAAGGTGCTGGCAAGCCATACCAAAACGTTACCGATTCGTAATGTTCGTTCGATTCATTTTCGCCACCATGCTCTAAGTTGATGACGGCACGTCGTCCGAACGGCATGAGGTCTGCCAACAGGAATCGATAAGCAGATTGGATCAGGTCTTTTGGGTCTTTGGCCAACTCTTTGTTACGGCTTCCGCAAGGATGTCCGGCAAGTGGGACGGTCATGTTCTCGCCGCCCCAATAGTCGCCGCCACCTCCCCATTCTTCGGTACCGGTGCCGTAGGCTTGTGGAGTCCGCGCATCATCGAAGAAAAACCGCGGATCCCCTTCCAACGTTCCCAGATAGGCATTATGCGAGAAGATGAACGATGTTCCGACGAAGTTCCCCGACCAAACCTGTTCGCCTTCGATCCCTTGCGTATCAAGCAAAGTGTTGTCGACACCCGGTGTCGGTGTGGGCATGTCCTTGTAAGTTGCATGGAAATAACTGGAATCCTGAATACGTCCCTTGAACGGTTCATAACGGATTTCGTACTGCACTTCGACCGGAGACGCGGCATCGGGGACGATGTCTGTCAACTCGAATTTCGCCGACTTGAAAAACGGCATCGGGAAGTAACACGCCAATTCGACAACATCCTTCGTATTGTCAAAGCGAATGTTCACGGGCAATGCCTTCACGAGAAATTCCCGATTGTCGCGATTGTAAAGAGTCCCTGCCCCGAAAAAGAGGCAAATCGGTGCATCAACGGAGGGTGCCTTTCGGTCGTCCCACGTGATTCGCAAACGCATCCGCTCAAAATCAATCGCCTTGCTTTTGGGTAGCGTGAGTTTCAGTGCCCGAACAACGGACGCGGACTTAATCTCTCCTAGCGAGACCGACGATTTGTCCAGTTTCACGCTCTTCTTCATCGTCTCAATGTTCTTCGGAGCAATATCCGTCCCAGCACTTGCCAAAAACTGAACGACTTCGGGATCAGGCATCTGGGATAGATTCCAAGGTTTGACCTCTCGCGTCAGTCTCGCGGGATCGGACACCAAATGGTAAATATAATATCCCGTTCCGTAACGGGTTCGGCTGTAGGCAATTCGGAAAGTTTCTTTGAACGGCATGGGAACCCAAATCAGGTCGGCTCCTTTTGTTGTTCCCCAGTTCAGTGCCAATGGGGGTGGGAACTGGTCGGAAGGATGGAATTTGATGTCGCCGGGACGATCCCTATAGGTTGCCTTAGCGGTGTCCGGGTCAAACGTTCCCGTTTCCTGTACGATGTTATCCCTACCATCGGTGACGAAATGCCAAGGAGAACCATGCCAATGGTTAGTACGGAAGAAATAGAGTGATCCCGTTCCTTTGACATCGAGCGAAACATTGTAGGTTTCTTCGTTTCCGAACAAATAGTGGCTTGCGTCGGCACTACGATTTCCACCGGTGCGCGAGTAGGTGCTCCGCATATACGCTCGCACACCGAGTCGTTGTTGGGGCCACTTGTCCCACATTTTGTAGGAATCGTAGCCAAACGGTATCTTGGGCAATTCGGCGGAAGGATCGTTTGCCCAGACAAACATCGACATGGCAACTGCCATCACGATTCCGAGCATACTGCACAAAAAGACTTTCTTCATAAGTTTTCTCCTAGGGGGGTTAAGGGGTTGAAATCTGGACTGTTTTACACCACAGAAGGTACTCTTACAATCCACAATACTTGGTCAAATATGTTGCGATTTGGTCAAAATTGACCACCTCGTTTATTTCATCAGCAAGCGGACGGCTTTGCCAACATCGAACGTAGTCTCACTCGCACCTTTCGGAGTAATCTCCACCTCTAACGGCGTTGTTTTGATGTCGCGGTATTGCGTTTCTACAAGAGAAAACAACTTGAAAGGGGTACCCGGACCAATCACCACGCCACTGTCGCTGACTCCATCATCTCCCCCTTCGCTTTCTGTCAACGTAACAGCAATTTTGAATTTTCCGGCAATAGCACCTTTGAACTGCCCGCGGGTACGCAAGATCGCCTTGCCGTCTACATCGGTAACACCTCCTGGTGCCCAAGTCGCATTTTCGCCGGTGGGACTAATCAAAGCAATGGAGGCACCGACCAGTGGTTTTCCTTCCTGGGTGAAGGTCAATGTAACCGGATAGATTTTCGGCATATCCGGTGGATAGGGGAGTTCTTTCTGTCCGCATCCGGCAGAAAGTACAAGACAACAAACAAACAAAAATTGACATCTGGAGTGTTTCATGGGTAATTCTCACTTAATGGGTTAAGGGGTGGAAAAAACATACGGCAAATTGGAACAATCGTTGTATGACAGAATTCACGGAACAACACGTCCATCGTCACCTCGCTACGTTCCATGCCGACTTTGTTTGGAGCACTACTGTTTCCCACAAAAGCCTAACAAAAATCGTTCGACAGACGATGGAACGCAACCGTTTGACGGTCGCTGGGACTTGCCCCTCCATTCGACAATAAAACGGGTTACGGAAGCGCGGTCGCTTCGCCACCAGCGATGGTGCCCAAGGCTCCCCAGACACCAAATTGGCTCGGACCACTAACATTATCGAGTGGTGGTTGATCTGGAATCGCGATGCCAGTCGAAACCCAGTTGACGGACTCGGGAATAAACCGAACAGCACCATCGAACAACCCTGCATTCACTCCGCCTGTATGATTACTGGTCGGAGCGAATGTTCCCCAAACATCACGGGTGCTATTGCCGATGCGGTTACAGGAGGGGGAGTTGGGGGGAAGTGTCGTGGTAAATCCCGTGTCGATAGGTCTTCCAGACATACCGTGGTATCCCCGCCTGGCTCTTTGATTCACTGGTAGGACAAGTTCGTTCTTACGCACGGGGTCCCGCATGTTCATACAGTCAATAATACCATTTGGCGAGAGAAAACTAGGGGCGTAAGTATCTGTTTGGGTTCCATCGCCCAATACCTGCGCGACTCCCCCGAAAACCGACGTAGCCCCCTCTATCCTTGTGACGACTGCTTCGGAACAAAAAATTGTATTGCTTGTCCCGTCCATAATGGCACCGAGAGTCTTGGCGAAGGTTTCGAGGTCATGTCTTGTAAACGCTCTTCGTGCATTCACGCGAACGTGAAAAGGACGTTCGGTGAGTCCCCCATCCCCTGAGCGTATATCATTCAATCCGTCTCCATTACTGACAACAAAATTGGACATAAAGTTATGGTTGGCAGTAATCCGAACAGTTCTAGATTCCGAATCCGACGGGCACAAATAGGGAGAATTCCCGCGCATATCAGCGGGAAAGTCAGTTATTGAAGGTCCCATATAATCTGTTCCTCCCGGTGTCCTCGGCAGAAGCCACCGGCTAAACAGTGCCGTCTGTTCGATAAAGGGAAGAACCGCGAAATGAACGCCGAAATTGGAAAGGGTACCCGGATTTGGCTCGTACTTGTGGTAGAGTCCAGGCAGAGCTTGGTTTGCATCGTAATAGGTATGCAAAGCCAATCCAAACTGTTTCATGTTGCTTGAACATTCCATCCGTCTGGCGGCTTCCCGAGCGGCTTGAACAGCCGGCAAGAGAAGAGCAATCAACATGCCGATGATCGCAATGACAACGAGAAGTTCAACGAGCGTGAAGGCTTTTTTGCTCAGGCAACCTTCTCTCCTGTTTAATGTTGTGTACATAGTTTTGTCTCCTATAGTTGGAAGTGAATGGATGAAAAGATTATGGTGCAGCAACCGACTCGCCGCCGTTAATGGTTCCCAGTGCTCCCCAGACCCCGAACTCGCTCGGTCTGTTTGTGGGGACCCATCTGTCAACGTTCACAACAACGGGAGACTGATCAGGGCTTCCTCCAGGACCCGTCAACAAGTTGTTTGCCGAGGTCCAGTTGATCGTATCAGGAATGAATCGCACCGCACCATCAAACATGGCGGCGTTGATGCCGCCGGAGTGATAACTGGAAGGTGCCCAAGTACCCCACGCTGCGCCGCTTTCGCGATTGCCGGATCCGCCGTCCGCTCCTGCTTGGATGCAAGAAGCGGAATTCGGAGGCAACGTCGTTGTGAAGCCAGTGTCGGCGGGACGACCGGAAAAGCCGTAAAAACCACGACGGACAGCCCTATTGCGAAGTTCTCCGTCCGTTGCGCCATTAGCGGGCACATTGCCATATCTGGTTAGAGTTAATCCCGCAATATACTCTTTGTTTCCCGCGACCAAATCCAGACATTCGAGGATTCCTCTTGTACCTGCGAACCCCTTCCAAGCGTTGGTATTGGAGGTTGCGGGGTTTCCAGTCGAAATAACACCGGCGTTGGTGATTCGCATTGTGCCTCCTCGAAGGGACAACTCCGGCTCATTATATTTTGCAGAGGTACATGCTTCGGCAAGACAAAGTGTATTGCTGGTCCCGTCTTTAATGACACTCAACCCCCGATCATTCGCGCGAGAAAATGGGCTTCTCAAGTCGCAACGCAACATCCCAGGACTAGAGGCATCACCGAGACCAAGCACTTGGTTGTTCATCGCATCAGCGCGGTTGGTCATATAATTGGACATAGCGAGGGGGATCGAAGCCGTGACAGGGTCGGATGGACAAACATAAGGGGATTTCGTTCTCAACTCTACGGGCAACTGGTAACTCATATTTGCGTTCGAATGCACATCGTCGGACGAGGGTCCATTACCAGAGTCGAGCCACGTGTCGTACATCGCAGTCCGCTCTATGAACGGAAGGCAGGTGAACTGTGGTCCCATGTTACCAATGACACCTCTGCCAGTGACTACACGTTCTGGAAACTCATGGGCGGTGATGGGAATGACTTTTCTCGCGTCAACATAGTTATGGATTGCCAGCGCGAACTGTTTGATGTTGTTCGAGCATTGCATCCGTCTTGCGGCTTCGCGGGCTGCCTGCACTGCGGGCAAAAGAAGGGCGATCAACATGCCGATGATCGCAATGACGACAAGAAGTTCAACGAGAGTGAAAGCTTTCTTGCGTCGCAAATCCTTGTGGGATAAGGAGTTACCCAACCCCCCCCCCACCATTCTAACATTTTTTTGATTCGAGAATTTCGACATTGGATACCTCCGGTTAAAGTTAAGAGCCTGATGGAACGTGACGAATGTGGACGCGTTCTTCAAGGGAAGAAATGCGACTTATCCGGCAGACGAGCACTTTGCACTGTCCATGCATTTGCATTGTCCATGCGCGTGATATTATGCCATGCATGTGTCCTATTACAACCCAGAATATTTATTCAAATATGTTGATATTTAGTCAATCTTGGGGGTGTCTTGCGGGTTTTCTTCGCGTCCTTTGCGTTTCTCTGTGTCCTTTGTAGTTAAAATTTACCGCAAAAAACGCAGAGGTGATGCGGAAGGCGCAAAGGAAAATCTTCTGTTTATTGCCGTTGAGGAGCATAGATGGTATTGCCTTGACAGAGAATATCCACACTGCTAATCTGTACTCCGTTCATCCTCTAACCCCACAGAAAGAAATGTTACGAACGTTGAAACTTGCGGTACTCGCTCTCCTGACTGGCTTGTTTCTGCAAACGTGTGTTGCGGAAGAAACATTGCGTTATGTTCCTGTCATTGACGGTGACTGGTGGAATGTGACGGATAGTCCCGATTTGGGACCACTGACCGGAACGAGGCAGCAACCGGTTGACTTCGCTGTTTGGCAGGCAGCGGATGGTACTTTCCAACTCTGGTCTTGTATCAGAGGCATTAAAGCCCCCGGCAAATCTCGCTTATTCCATCGCTGGGAAGCCAAAAATGTTACGGATACCAACTGGAAACCGATGGGAATTGCCATGCAGGCGGATCCGTCTCTCGGCGAAGAGACAAACGGTTTGCAGGCTCCACACGTCATCAAAGATGGAGGCAAGTATCTGATGTTTTATGGTTCTTGGAATCATATATGTCTTGCGGTCAGCACCGATGGTAAAACGTTTGAACGTGTGTTGAATGCCGAGGGCAAGTCCAGTTTGTTCGGAGGTTCTTTGTACAATCCGCGTGATCCCATTGCCATCAAATACGGTGATCTGTACATCTGTTACTACTGTGCTCACGAAGCGAAGGACGACAAGACGGATCGTCCGAAGTCAGCGGTGTTCTGCCGAACGTCAGCAGATTTGATAAACTGGAGCGAGGAGTTGATCGTCTCCCGAGGCGGTTCCGCCTACAACGAACGTGATTGGTACGGTAGCGATTCGGAATGTCCCTTTGTTCAGGAAATAGACGGTCAATATGTCCATTCACGTACTCAAAGGTATGGGCAACGTCAGTGGAGCACGGTCTATTCGTCGGACAATCCGTTTGACTTCGGTACGGACTCGGACAAGTTTATCGTCGGCAGTTTACCGGTTGCGGCTCCTGAGATCATCAAGGTTGGTGACCAATACTACATCATCGCACTCAAACCGGGATTGGATGGCATGAGAGCCGCCAAACTTCGGTTCGATAAAAAAAGTTTTCCGAAAGCACAATAGACCCAAAGTGGATCTAACCTATACCCTGTTTATCCTCTAACCCCACAGAAAAAAATGTTACGAACTTTGAAAATAGCGGTACCTGGTATCGCTCTCCTGATTGGCTTGTTTCTGCAAACGTGTGTTGCGGAAGAGGCATTGCGTTATGTACCCGTCGTTGATGGCGACTGGTGGAATGTTGCGGACAATCCCGATTTGGGACCGCTGACCGGAGCGAATCAACAGCCGGTTGACTTTGCCGTTTGGCAGGCGGCGGACAGTACTTTCCAACTCTGGTCTTGCATCAGAGGCATCAAAGGACCTGGCAAATCTCGTTTATTCCATCGCTGGGAAGCCAAAAACGTGACGGATACCCACTGGAAACCGATGGGAATTGCCATGCAAGCGGATCCGTCCGTCGGCGAAGAGACAAACGGTTTGCAGGCTCCACACGTCATCAAAGACGGCGACAGGTATCTGATGTTTTACGGTTCTTGGGATCACATTTGTCTTGCGGTCGGCACCGATGGCAAAACGTTTGAACGTGTGTTGAATTCCGAGGGCAAGTCCAGTCTGTTCGGAAGTTCTTTGCACAATCCGCGCGATCCAATGGTCATCAAATACGGCGATCTGTACGTCTGTTACTACTGTGCTCACGAGGCGAAGGACGACAAGACAGACCGTCCTAAGTCAGCGGTGTTTTGCCGAGCAACAACAGATTTGAAAAACTGGAGCGAGGAGTGGATCGTCTCACGCGGCGGCTCTGTCTATAACGTAGGTTATTGGCATGGCGGCGATACGGAATGTCCTTTTGTTCAGGTGATTGACGGTCAATATGTCTTTTTCCGTACTCAGCGATACAAGCCAGGTCCGCAGAACACACAGTATTGTTCCGACAACCCATTTGACTTCGGTGTTGACTCGGACAAGTACATGGTCGGCAGTTTGCCGATTGCGGCTCCCGAGGTCATCAAGGTTGGGAATCAGTATTATATCTTCGCAGTCAAGCCGGAGTTGGACGGCATCAGAGCCGCCAAACTTCGGTTCGATAAAAAAAGTTTTCCGAAAGAGCAAAAGTGAAGGTGAACTGTTGTTTGGATACGTCCGATTCACTCCGTTGCATGGTATAGATGCCTGGAGCATGTCATGTTTCGGCAACGCCCGTACAGTCGTGTGGCCGCCTCGGTATACTTCATTGACGAAAGGTAACGTATGCCCTATGATTACACTCGTCAGGGCTGTTGGGAAAATCGGGTCTCATGCAGAAACAACACAGACAAAGCGTTCTTCTTGTTCTCGAAACCTCTCGTGCCTTTGGTCGTGGGGTTCTTCAGGGGATATCCCGGTACGCGCTCGAACATGATGATTGGATTGTTCACGTTGAAGACCGGGGGCTTTGTGGAACCGTCCCCACTTGGCTAAAAGCGTGGAAAGGTGATGGAATCATTACTCGCACGCCATCATTTCATATTGCGCAAATCATCCGCGACAAACGAGTTCCCTTTGTCGAACTACTTGGAAATGGCATCCAATGCCAAACAGAGGTTCGGAACGACGAAAACCTCGTGGCGAAACAGGCAGTGGAGCATTTTGCCCAAGTGGGTTTTTCCAACTATGCTTTTTTCGCGATTGGTAACACATGGTGGTCATCCTTGCGTCAAGAGGCGTTTGTCCGTACTGTCAACGAGTACGGTGGAACTGTTCACGTGTTTCCGCTTGCCGGAGTCGGCAAGCGTGTGTTTTATCCCGTGTGGACATCACGATTTGACCATGCGATGTTGAAATGGCTTCGCGACCTTCCCAAACCGGTCGCCATTTGGTCCGTGAGTGATGTATGGGCGATTCGGCTGCTGGAAGGTTGCCGACAACTCGACATTTCCACACCGGAGGAGATTGCCATTTTGGGAACGACAAACGATATGCTGTTGTGTAACGCCCTCTCACCGCCGCTTTCGAGCATTGATTTGAATACGTTTCGAGTCGGTTACCTTGCAGCGGAGCGTCTCGCAACAAAAATGCGGGGCGAAACACCGGAAGAGGCTCCTGTCCTCGTCCCGCCAACAGGGGTCGTCCAACGACAGTCCACAGACATCGTGGCTTTTCCCGACCGACAAATCGCAACGGCGGTTCGTCTCATTCGTACCAATGCAACCTCTGGTCTTTTGGTGGAGCAAGTTGCCCAAGCGGTTGGGCTGTCACGAAGTACCCTCCAACGTCGTTTTAATGTCATGCTCGGTCATAGTGCGGAAAAAGAAATCATGAAAACACGGATGGATCGGGCAAAACGACTGTTATGTGAAACGAACTTCTCTTTGGCAGCCATCGCCATCAAAACGGGTTTCGCCACGACGGACTATTTTGTCCAGGCGTTCAAGCGGGAAACGGGAATGACACCCGGACGCTACCGTCAATCCCTGTCCATTTTTCCAAATTGAGTAGCCCTGGAGCGGGTCATTTTTCGGCTACGTCCGTACAGCCGTGTGGTCACGCATCCCCCACGCCCGTGTCGAGTCTCCGTCCCCCGGATTAAAATAGATAAGGGTTTTCACTTTGCAAGGCGTTTTTGAGTCTGATTTTCCAGGGAAAACGCCCCTCGCCGCGCCAATGGGAAAACTGCCGTTGGGCGTAAGCGGCTACGCC
>Ga0123353_10002437_pt1 | contig 23123 bp, 12 predicted proteins | sample TergutLab28metaG_3_FD_92763 | JGI IMG/M metagenome (GOLD analysis project Ga0123353, IMG submission 92763) | Labiotermes labralis P3 segment gut microbial communities from Petit-Saut dam, French Guiana - Lab288 P3 | ecosystem: Host-associated > Arthropoda: Insects > Digestive system > Gut ... | reverse complement strand
TGCCGGATATTTAAGCGACGATAAAATAAGAGAACTGTTTACGCGTTCAATAGCGGAGAGCAATTCATCCTTCTTCTCCCTTTTGCGAAGCCGCGCCGCTTCCAGCATGACAAAGGAAGGCTGGGATGAAATCGGTGAAAATGCTTACGGGCGCGGAGATACCAGCATTTTCAGCTTGGCTGCCGGATATTTAAGCGACGATAAAATAAGCGAACTGTTTACACGCTCAATAATGGAGAGTAATCCGTCTTTCTTCTCTCTTCTACAAAGCCGCGCCTCTTCCAGCATGACAAAGGAAGATTGGGATGAGATTGGAGAAATGGTGTTCAATCGCGGAGATACGGCAATATTTAGTCTTGTTTTAAGTAAAATTAGCCAGGAGGAACGGGAGAGGCTTTTAACACGAGCCATCGCGGAGAATCGAACTGCTTTTGTTTCTTTATTACAAAGATAACCGCCACACCTTACAAAATCGGCAGGGCGGGTTTGCTCCTCGAAAATGAGAGGACTGACCCCGCCTTTTTCGATACGATTCAAATCAGGCGAATAAAGAGTCTTGTATATAACGCTTGTCTTCGTTATAATAGCTGTAGGCAAAATGGGTATTCCGGAAATATTTTTATAACCGCTTTGATATATTGTTCTTGCGGCAGCTGCTCCTATGTTTATCATTGACGCAGCAAATATAATACTGGAAGTAGAAAAGGATGATTGAAGATGGCAGCGAGTATTTTTTACGATAAAGAGATCCTATGAAGAACATCAAAACCCGTGTCTATCAAAAATTTTTAAATCCCGAACTGGATTTCCGCGTTAAATTATTTAATGTACTGGCGGTTGCGGGTATGCTTGCCGGGGTTATTATGGGTACAATCAATGCCGTAAACGGCGGCGGGATATTTAACGTTGTAGCCGGAATCGGCGTCGCGGCGCTGGCTTTCGCACTGTTGCTATATTCTACCATCAGCGGACGTTATAAATTTTCTTATCTTATGACAATCGCCGTTGTTTTCTTTTTTTACTTCCCAACGCTGTTTTTTCGCATGGGCGGGTATCACGGCGGTAAGATTTCATTCTTTATTTTTGCTGTTATGTACACGGCGTTTATGCTGGAAGGCAAGTTAGTGCGCGTTGTAATCACGCTTGAACTGCTCTTTTTTACCTGTGTCTGTATCTATGCCTATCTATACCCAAAAAGCGTTACCTTTTTCCTTGACGAAAGAGGTTATTTAATAAGCAATGTAAGCGATATGCTTTTCGTAAGCGTTGCTTTAAGCGTCATTTTGGTTATATATTTCCGAATGTACAACCAGCAGCAGCGTAAGCTCGATAAGCAGAATGCCGTCCTTGCCAAAATAAACCGCGCCAAAACCGAATTTTTTGCCAACACTTCCCACGAAATGCGAACACCGCTCACCGTCGTTTCCGTGAATGTGCAGACGGCTTTACGCTTGATGAAGCGCATAAACGACGACATAAAAGACCCCGACATGGAAAAACTGCTTGTAAACGCGCAGAAGGAAATTATGCGGCTTTCCCGCGTGGTTGGCGGAATGCTGACGCTTGCTTCCATAAGCGAGGACATGGAAAAAAGAAAGATAGACATGGCGGTAATTTTATTTAGTACGGCGGACACGCTGCTTTTACTCCTTTCACAGCGCGGCAACGAACTGCATGTGGAAACGGGAAAAGATTTATTTGTGTTCGGCGACGCGGATTTACTCACCCAAGTTGTAGCCAATCTGATACAGAACGCCCATGCGCACACCGAAAATGACGTTATCCAGATCCATGCCGCCCGGGACGGCGGAAAAATAAACGTAACAATCGGTGATAACGGTTCGGGTATACCGCCGGAGATTTTACCCCGCTTGTTTGAGCGTGGAGTTACGGGCGGCAGGGGCACGGGTTACGGGCTTTTCCTTTGCAAGACGGTGGTGGAGTCCCATGGCGGCGAGATATTGATAGAAAGTAAGCAGGGAAAAGGCACGGTTGTACGTTTTGCACTCCCTGTTTCAGAGGGTCAGTTGGAAGGTGACGCGGTATGAAAAAGAAGCGGATTCTGTTGGTCGAGGACAACGAGGAAATCATGTACGGCAATGTGCGGATGTTTGAGATGGAAGGATACGAAACTGCCGCCGCCCTGACACTCGCCGCCGCCCGTGATTCAATCGGCAAACGCAGGCCGGACGCAATCGTTCTCGACGTCCTTCTTCCCGACGGCAGCGGTCTTGATTTTATGAATGAAATACGAAAAAATGAAAACGCCGGTATACCTATTATCCTGCTCACCAGCTTGTCCACAAAAGCGGATATACTTCACGGTTTAAGAGTGGGCGGTGATGATTACCTGACCAAACCATACGACTTTGACGAACTGCTGGCGCGGGTGGAGGCGCTTTTGCGCCTTGCCGCGCGGATGCCGGAATCGATAATCAAGGGCGCGTTGACATTAGACTTAATAGCGGGAAAGGCTTTCTTAAACGGAAGTGACCTATTGCTTTCGCAAAAGGAGTTTTCATTGTTATTATTATTCGCGCAGTGTGAAGGCGAAATAATCAACGCAGAAACCATTTATGAAAAATTATGGAAAGCGCCGATTTTAGACGATAGAGGTGCGTTGGAAGCGGCAATTTCAAAACTTCGCAAGAAGATAGCGCTCTCAGGGTACGAGATTTTTGCGCGGCGCGGTCAGGGTTATATATTTCGGCAAGAATAATTTTTATGCAAACCTTACTTTTTAGTAAGGTTTAGCAATTCTAGTTGGAACGGTCGCAAAAAAATGTTATCATTAAGGTGTTTATCTTTTTAAATAAAGATAAATACCTTATTTTCATTACCGGCCCGGCACATTCCATCTTTTATACTGCCGCGAATAGAATAAAGTAGAAAAGAAAGCGTCATGTGCTTGAAAAAATTAAGCAAAACCCATGAATCGGGAGGAAATATAAAATGAGACATTTATTTTTCAAAAAATTATTAGCGCTATTTCTTACATTGACGCTCACTTTCAGCGCAATGCCGGCAACTGTGATTGCCGATAGCGGCGGAGAACCTTGCTGCGAATCCGTATGTGATGTCTGCGGCGACCCCGACAGCGAACCCGATGACGATAATACACCCAACGGTGACGAACCCGATGATGATAAACCCGATGATGATAAACCCATCGATGACGAACCCACCGATGGCGAACCCACCGATGACGAACCAAGCAGCGATGAACCCACCGATGACCAACCCGGCGCATGTAACGAAAACTGCGGCGACAATGCCCCGGCTCCCACTGCTCCTCCAACACTGCCAATGTTTGGCAGCGGTTTTGCTCCCGCAATGGAAGCGCAGACCACTCTCATAATTGAATTTGATGAGCTTGCGGAAATAGTGAAAAACCGCTTTGTATCTCCCGGAACCGATATTTGCTTCTTAGACCTGCCTGACACTCTTGACGCCACCGGAACTACAGCCTTTGGCGTAACCGCCGTAACCATTCAAGGCATAACGTGGCTGTCCGAACCCGGCTCCGAATACAACGCTCTTATACCCGGTATATATTACTTCACACCCGTACTGCCGTCCGGATATGTGCTTGACGAGCTTGTAACGCCTCCCGTGATAGCCGTAACGATACAGATTGCCATAACCGGCTTCGCGCCCCTTACGGACTATATTTCAAACCAAAGCGTACCCTTCCTCGCTTCCGCCGATGATTTGACTTTACCCGAAACCCTTACCGTAACCGCATTCAACGGAACATATACGTCCGAAACAATCTTTGACGGGGTAACATGGCAATCCGTGCCGGACTATGACGGCGAAACCCCCGAAACGTATATATTCACTCCCGTTTTTACATTACCCGTGGGTTACGTCCTCGCGGCAGGCGTTGATTTGCCGCTGATAACGGTTGAAGTACAGCCGGAGATAATAAACTACATCGCTTATTTCACGGAACTTGATGAGGATACCGCGAACCAAGCTGTGGATTTCGGCACGGCCCTTGGGGATTTGAGCCTGCCCGAAACCCTTGAGGCCGCTGTATGGAACTGGCTGGACGGAAGCATAACGAAACCGATGGATGCAATATGGCGGCCCGAACCCGATTACGACGGCGAAACGGCGGGAACATACATATTCACGCCTGTGTTAATAACGGAGGGTTATGTCCTTGTTGACGGCGCGGACTTGCCGCTGATAACGGCGGAGGTTCGGTCAGCCGTCCCCGTCATTACCGCCTTTGAACCGCTTGACGGCGATACGGCGGAACAGAGTGTTGAGTTTGATACGCCTTTTGAGAATTTGATTCTCCCCGATTCATTAGACGCAGCCGTATTCAGCGGCATAACCGAAATGGCTTCTGTCATAACCGATGTAACGTGGATGCTTACCTCGGTGCCGGTGTGGGAATGCTGCTGCGACGACGGCAATCCGCCCCGGCAGCCGCCTTTGGAAGATATGGCATACGAAGGCTTTGCGGGTACTTACGAATTTACCGCGGTGCTGCCGGACGGCTACGGCCTCGCGAACGGCGTAACCATGCCCGTTATCGCGGTGGAGGTGCGGCCGCTTGCGTTTACAGCGTTATCGGCCGAAGAAGACGCATTCCGCGCGGCAGTTTCCGCGGCCGGAAGCGGTAATGTCATACTGAACGCAAATTTGCCTACACTGACGGAACAACTAAACATTGACCGAACCCTCACCCTCGACCTCAACGGGCATACGCTGACGATTGACTTGACCGCCGCAACAGGCAACGTTTCCAATGGCATAAGATTAGCTAACGGTATTTCACTTACCATTATTGACAGCGCGGGCGGCGGAGTCTTAAATGTCACAAACAGGGCTACTACCACAGGTTCCAACGGCAATGGCGCAGGAATCAACACACAAAACGGTACGCTTATTATACAAAGCGGTACCATTAACGCGCAAGGCGGTCATAGAGGCGCAGGGATAGGCGGCGGCCTTTCAGGCGGCGCCGGCACAATTATAATCCAAGGCGGCACGGTCAATGCCGCAGGAGGCGATAACTGGGGCGCGGGGATTGGCGGCGGCAGTAACGGCTGGGGCGGGAACATAACGATAAGCGGCGGAAATGTCACCGCAACCGGGGGCAATGGCGGCGCTTCCGGGATTGGCGCCGGTGCGGGTAACGGCGGAGACGTTACCGTAACAATAAGCGGCGGCAATGTTACCGCCATCGCGAACAGCGGCGGAACGGCTTCCGCCTTGGGCCGGGCTGATAATAATGGGTCTGGCAGCACAATTAACATCACAGGTCTATACAATTTCTGGACGAACACCGGCGTAACCCCTCCCGCTTCACAGACGGGCTTCGGAGCATTTATAAATCATGACTCGTTCAGGTACATCAGGCTTGAGCAAGTCACTGCCGTCCCTTACTTAGACGAAAACGGCAACATACAGACCAGCGACAACTTCACACTGTTAACCGACCAAACAACGCTCACAAACGGCTGGTACGTCGCGGCGGGAGATGTCGAAATTCCCCAAAGAATCACCGTCAGCGGCAACAATGTGAATCTGATTCTTGGCGATTTCTGCGATGTGACAATCAACGGCGGAATCAGAGTCGCGCCCGGTAACAGCCTGACATTATACGAGCAGTCAACCGGAACGAACATGGGTAAGCTGACTGCGGCAGCCGACAGCAATCATGCGGGAATAGGGGGCGACGGAGGCGAATCCGCGGGAACGATTATCATTAACGGCGGCAGGATAACTGCCGCGGGAGTTTCTCAAGGCGCGGGCATCGGCGGCGGCGGCGTCACCTTTTTAGCGCCGGGTTCGGGAGGTAATATTACAGTCAACGGCGGAAATATTACGGCAACCGGCCACGGCCATGGCGCGGGCATCGGCGGAGGCGGCAGCAATAGTAATGGGCTGGCAGGCGCTTCAGGCGGAATAATTACCATAACAGGCGGTACCGTAAATGCCACAGGCGGCGTGAACGGCGGCGCGGGCATCGGCGGAGGCGGTACGGGGCAAGCGGATTTCGGCGGCGCGGGCGGTAATATCACCATCACGGGCGGGGATATTACCGCCGTGGGAGCGAGTTCATCCGCTGTCGCCGCCATAGGAAGAGGCCGCAACGCTACCGCCGCATCCGACGGCACAATCAGCATCACCGGAACCTATAATTATTGGACGAACACAACGGCAATCACTGCGCCCGGTTCGCAAACGGGAACGGGAGAATTTACTTGGAACAACAGCTACAGATACATCAGACTTGAAAGGGCTGTTTTACATTTAGACACGGACGGCAATCCGAAAGGTCAGCCGATCGGCGGCGTAGTAATATTCTCAGCCGACCGCGGAACGGTGACGCTTAACTCGGGATGGTACTTGCTGCGCGGCACATTCACTAATAACGGAAGACTCACAATCAACGGCGCGGTCAATTTAATCCTTGAGGACGATTGTGACGTGACAATCAACGGCGGCATACGCGTCGAGGGCGGCAATAGCCTGACAATATGGGGGCAATCAACGCCGGCGGAGGGCTGGACGGCAACCGAGCCTCCTATCGCAGGCAGATTGAACGCATACGCAGCCGATGCCGCGTCCGCCGATTTGCCGTCTCATGCCGGTATCGGCGGGAATGGCAGCAATGGCAGTAACAACAACGGCAATACAGCCGGAACCGTTATTATCAACGGCGGCGTTGTCTTCGCGCGCGGCGGGGGCAATTCTGCAAGAAGCGGCGCGGGGATTGGAGGCGGAGGCGCTGATCTCGGCTTCAACGGCGGTGACGGCGGGAATATTACAATAAACGGCGGTTATGTTAATGCCGAAAGCGGAACGGCAAGAGCAGGCGATGGCACAGGGACGGGCGCGGGAATTGGCGGCGGCGCCGGCGGTATTGCTGCCACCGGACGCGGCGGGCTTGGCGGTACAATTACGATAACAGGCGGAACCGTCATTGCTGCAGCTGCGGATATACCGGATGGTTCTACAACAGACAGCGCTTCCGGCGCGGGAATCGGCGGCGGAGGCGGCGCAAGCATAGCAAGCGCCGGAACGATAAATATATCCGGCGGAACTATCGTCGCATCCGGCGGGAATGTAAACGCGGCAAGCGGAACCCGCAAAGCGGGCGCGGGAATCGGCGGCGGCGGCGGCGGACGCGGTATTCCCGGCGGCGGTGTGGGCGCGGCGATTCATATTACCGGTAACGCTTCCGTAACGGCAAACCGCGGAACCGGCGCCAACGGCGACGGCAGGCCCATTGGCGCGGGCGGCGGTAACCCTACGACAAACAGCGGCTCAATTAACATGTCGAACGGCGCAGCATTAACGCTGACCCTGAACGCCGACACAAGCAATCCCACACGCAACATCACAAACGCAACGATAATCGCGGAAAATAATAATGCGCGGAACTTTGAAGGCGTATATAACGCGGCGGGACGGCATGATGTTATAATCACCGGCCTAACGGCAAGTCCGGACGGAACGGTAAAACCCGGCGACACGGTTACATTGACGGCGACGCTACACACCACCCGTACCTCCGGCTTTATCAATCCCGCTCCGGCGGCGGGAAGCGGCATACAATTCAAAAGCGGTTCGAATAGCATCGGCGGCGCCGTAACAACGCTGACGCCGACAGGCACATACACAAACGGCTTTCCTGATTATACCGCCACGGCAACATGGAATCCGGGTGAAGGAACGCATAACCTTACCGCCGAGTGGACAAACGGCGGCGGCGAAGACCGCTACGCGGCGGCGTTGGGTCAGCATGGCGTTTTGAACGGCTACATTGTAATCAAGGCGGACGCAACCGTGGCGGCTTCAATTGCCGGCTGGACATTCGGCGAAACGCCAAATTCCGTCACAAACGTCACGGCGAACGGAACCGGGACTACGTATTACAACGTTCAGTATAAGGTGCAAGGCGCGGCGGACAGCGCGTTAACTAGTACAATTCCGACAAACGCGGGTAATTATACCGCGGTAGTTACGCTGACGGCGCAGCACGAGTTTACGGGCAGGGCGGATGTGGATTTCACCATCACGAAAGCCGGTCAAACCGCGCCCGGCGCGCCAACTGAAGCGACGGCAAGCCGGACGGTGGCAAGCATCACCATCAATACGGCTGCCGGTCAGGAGTATGTGATGAATATAACCGGGACGCCGCCCGCCGTCAATGATGCCGGATGGCAAGCCGGCACAGGCGCGGCAATGGAATTTGGCGGCCTAACACCGAACACGCCGTACTATTTCTTCACACGGTTGACGGAAGGCCCGAACCATAACGCTTCCCCGGCAAGCACGGCGCTTACGGTCACAACACTCAAAGCCGCGCTCGTCGGTACGGTTACGGTAGACGGCACAGCGGCATTCGGCAACATGCTGACGGCAAACACAACAGGGTTGACCTCCACACCAACCACGGATTTGGGTACTAATACTTACGAATGGCGGCGCGGCGTAACGGTTGCCGGTACAAGCAACACATACACGCTTACGGAAGACGATATAGGGCAGACGATAACCGTCACCGTTACGACGGCGAATACGGACGGCTCGGTGACATCAACCCCGACGGGAGAAGTTGCCAAACGTAACCTTTCGCTTGCGAATATCGCGGATATTACATCAGTCACTTACAACGGTTCACCTCATACCCCCATTCCTGTTGTAACGGACGGTTCGCCGTCGATTATCACAAGCGGGGATTATACCGTTAGCTGGTCAAACAATACCGATGCCGGAACCGCCGCGGTGACTATCACCGCAACGGCTGCCGGCAACTATACGGGCAGCCTGAGCAGGGATTTCACTATCGCGAAAGCCGACCCAAGTTTCACAATCCCGACGGATTTAACCGCGACATTCGGGCAGACCCTCGCGGATGTGGCTCTGCCGAACAGTCAATGGACATGGAACAGCCCAACAACCACGGTGGGCAATGCGGGAACGCGCACCCATATAGCGGCATTTACCCCGAATAATACGGACAACTTCAATACCATTGCTAACGTATCAATCACCATTGCGGTGGGTAAAGCCAACCCAGCCGTTCCGGGCGTGGGGCCGCTTAACGCGACTTACGGAGATTTACTCAGCAGCGTGGAGCTTCCAAACAGTAGATTTACATGGAACAGCCCGGCAACCGCGGTAGGCAATGCGGGAACACGCACCCATACCGCAACGTACACTCCCGCAGACCCTGATAATTTCAATATAGTTACAAACGCAGAAATCACGGTTAACGTTGCGAGAGCCGCCTACGCAGGCACAACGGACGCTTCGAGGTACGTCCATAGCAATACCGCTAATACGGGGCTTACGTTAACACTTCCGACACTTCCGGCAGGCGCGGCTTATGCCGCAACAGGTACGCCGGGAGGAGCAACCCCCGCTCTCATCAGCGGCACTCCGTCCATATCAGGCACGACATTGTCATTCAATACGTCAAGCCAGCCGAACGCTACAGCGGCGACCATCATCATCGCCGTCACCGGCGCGACGAATTTTAATGATTTCAACGTGGTTGTGACAATCATCACCGCGGACTGCGACCACAATTTTCCCGCTGCGTGGAACACAAAAATTCCCGCGACTTGCTTGGCGGCGGGCGAAAGATACAGAGTATGCGTTCATGCAAATTGTTATTTTGAGGAAACAGAGACGATTGACGCATTGGGGCATTTTACGAACGATACTTGTACATCGCGTTCATGCGGCCGGGTTGCAGGCGGCGTAACGTGTGCCGTTTCGGTTGCCGGATTAGAGCATGATTTCGCATCGGCGTTCATGGTTGATGTCCCCACGACTTGCACGGCGGAGGGTTCGCAGTCAAGGCACTGCCAAAGAAGCGGCTGTATTGCTACTACTGATACGCAGTCCGTTCCGATGGCCGCACATACTCCGAAAGCCGATAACTGCACGGTTTGCGCTGTTTGCAGCGCCACAACCGGTATGGGATTGAACACGGCCCACACGCCGGGCGCGGCGGCAACTTGCGCGGCGGCGCAGACTTGTACGCATTGCTCTTTTGTTATAAATCCCGCGTTAAACCACAATTGGGTAAGAAACAATAACGGTACGCATAGCTGCGCAAACGGATGCGCCGTTACGGATCTCTGCTCGCCGAACTTACCCGGTGCGGTATGTACGAGATGTAATTATATTACGCCGTCGAATACCCTGCCGTGCGGTTGCGTAAATAATTGCAAAGGGCATGATGTTACGCCGGTTAGCCACGCGCCAACGTCCAGGCCCGCGCCGCAACCCACTCCGGCACCTGCGCCGAGCGGGATTGATTCCGTTGTGTTCGTAGATGGCAACCCCATCACGGCGGCGGAAGTGAAGATTGAAGACGATAAGATAACGGTGATAATAAATCAAGATGAATTAAACCAAGTAATTAAAACCGCGACCGAGAACGTAACAATCGTTATCCCTGATATTGCAAGAACGGGAACCGCCGAAGCCGCGTTCGTGCTTCAGAATGTGGATGATATGGCGGAAAAAGAACTTAGCCTTACAGTCCGGACGGGCGGCATCGCATACAATATACCAATGACGGCAATCGAAACGTCCGCGGTAATGGCAGCCCTGGGCGCGGGCAAGCCCGCCGGCATTCACGTTACCGTGGCCATTACAGCAGTAGTTGACGATGAAACGCGGGTTTTAGTAGAAGCCGCTATGGAAGAATTTGGTACGGAATTAGTGTTCCCGCCTATCCAATTTACCATTACAGCCGAATATAACGGGCAAACTGCGGAAGTCACCGAGTTTACGCAATATGTCAGCCGTACCGTTGAAATCACAGCGGAGCAGGCCGGCAAGGTAACTACGGCCATCGTTATAGAACCGAACGGCACGGTGCGTCATGTGCCGACTTATGTGTTTGAAAAAGACGGAAAATGGTACGTTTCAATCAACAGCATGACAAACTCCACATACGCATTGATATTCAACGAGGTATTTATTACGGACGCGGCGGGCAAGTGGTATGAAACAATCGTCAACGAAATGGCAAGCCGCATGATAATTACTGATATAGTCGATAGCGATGGGATGTTTTACGGCGACCGCCCCATAACCCGTACCGAGTTCGCGGCGGTTATAATCAGGGCGTTAGGCTTGCCTGTAAACGGCGGCTCCGTTTTCACAGATGTACCGGGCGATGCGTGGTATGCGGGATTTATGGGAGCGGCGCATGAATGCGATATAGTATCAGGAATCGGTAATAATGTGTTCGCGCCAGACGATAACATCACCCGTCAGGAAGCGATGGTAATGTTACGGGTGGCGACGCGGATTGCTGAGTTTGTGGGCGGTACAGGCAGTATAAACCACTTCAGCGACGCCGATGATGTAAGCGGTTGGGCGCTTGATGCGGTAAGATGGAACGTAGGCTCCGGTTTGGTATCAGGCAGAGGCGGAGGGTTATTAGCCCCGCTTGATATCGTAAGCCGTGCGGAAACGGCTACGATGGCACTCAATTTCCTGCGTATGGCGGGGCTTATAAACGACAGGACGCCTGTACAGGAAACGGTTGAAGTATCCGCAAGCATACAAACCCCGCAAGGAACCCGAACCGCCTATTCAAGAAGTATAAATTAAGCCATAGGAGCAGAATAAAGTTTGGTTTTAGGAAGAAGCGTATCTTACCCGAACCTGAACCGCCGACTATTATAATATTTTTATTCCCAGCGTACTTGGGATTAGACGGCCTGCCGTTAAGCGTCAGCGATTCTGTTGATGTAAGGCAAGGACATTTTATTCAACGCAAAACCTTCTTGAAAACAAATAACACCCCAGAGTGAAAATTGCTTCTCCGAGGTGTTATTGATGGGGTCTAATTTGAAACATTACTGCCTGTTGTGTTTGGCCGCTCGACTTTAGGTTTACGCAACTTTTCATTGATTACATTCATTATCTCGGTTGCGTTATCCACGGCAATTAGATACACTTTGCCAAATGCGTTTAGCGATAAAAGTTTCTTTGGCGTAATATCAACAAATGATATGTTGTCATACTCTAAATGAAAGGATGATACCGCCATAGTGTCGCCAAGAGATTGGGCAAATTTCGGGCCAACGCTGAACCCTTTAACGCCATCTTCGTATACGTAAATCTCTGTTTTTGCGGCATACATATCTTGGATTGCTCTCCAAGCAAGCAATAAGACTGCCAAGGTTATTCCACCTCCAACAAAGAGATAGTACGTACCCGTTCTCACTTGGGGTGTAGTAAGGCCAAAGCCAGTAGCATCCTCAAGAATCCCGCCAAGGATGCCCCCTACCATATCGCCAAACACACCCCCTGCCGTTTGGTAGCCGAACTGATTAGCAAGTAAAAAGCCCAACCCCACAATCGCTCCAGCAATCACAAAGAAAATTACCCAGTTATGGTTTGTAAGTTTGACATAATCCCTGCCATTGCCCGAAATTATCACCTTTCCCACGATAATACCGCCTTTCCTACTTATCTTTACCACAGCCTTTGCAAATACGTGACGATGTAGGATTTTTATCACCACAGTGAGCGCATCTCCAGTCACCTGTTGTACCAGTGAACCTTGCGACATCGCCCGGTCTGTGAGCGCAATAGGGGCATGACTTATAAGTAGTGTCATAGTTTTTTTTGCATCTATCACACTCAATAACAGAAGCCATAGAGACTTTTGCCCCGCAATCTGGACAAAATGCTACATTGCCTTCTGATAACTTACGACCACAAGCTGAACAAAACCCACCACCCGAAGCAACAGTTGTATTTTGCGATTGAGAAGATGAGGAGTGTTGTTGATATGTTGTTTAACTTGCCGCATTTTTGCTAGAAACGATTCCAACAATTGCAGCAACACATGTCAAGATGAAGAAAGCAGTTGGGTTTACTGAATCACTGCCATCATTAACATAGATTGCGGCAATGATATATCCTAATGGCACGACTATAGACAGTCCATAGCCCCAGTAGGCAAATTTTATCCAGTACGCCCCATCTTCCCCGCTATGTTGCTTCACTAACGCGACTATTTGCAGAATAACGGACAGTAGGAGCAAAACAGCAAGTACCGAGAGAAGAAGCCATATGCCTGTGATTTCCCCCGGCACACTACCGAACCAACGTGACAGTTCGCTACGAATTTCATTCATTTGCGACCATGAGCTGAACAGGTTGAAGTTCTCCGCCCATCGGCCTTCGCCCACCGTAATCCAATCAAGGAACGCCAATACTACTATCCCAGCCGTTGCCCCTGCCGATAGCCAAAAACTCGACTTTTGCATTTACTGATGCCTCCTTTTATTTTGTTGGAGACTGCCCCGCCTTTGCAAGAAGGTAAACCTTTTTATAAAGGTCATTGGCAATTCAATATCGAAAATTCATTCGCAAAACGGGCAACTTTCATCTTGTTTTCGAGCCATAATCTGTGCTATAATCACTAAAGAGGGGTTGCCACGGCGCAAAAAAATGGCTCTTCTCCATTCAGTATGGGTTAATGTTTAATTTTGATTGACTAATCATCATTAGTTAGCATATAATGTAATGGATAAGGATTTTACATTAGGGGAAAATAATCGTGGGAATCTCAGTCGGAAAATACTCGAAATAATTTTATTTTCCTATTGACAAATCCTTGTTCTTGGTGTATACTATAGATGACTCGTAGATCGCGAGTATAAAAAAAGTTCACTGAGAATATCTGCTCATAGAACGTGAGCAGGGTAAACAAAAAAAAGTTCATTGAGAATAAGAAAAGGTAATAGCCCCTTTTGGGGCTATTATTTTGAGGATACCTATGATATTTTTATTTTTAAATGAATCGTTCTATATTGACCATGCGCAATGTACGCAAATTGAACAAAAACTAATGCGCCCATACATTCAAGTGTATACTACCATAAACGGCGTTCAATTCGCAATACCATTGAGGTCTGGAATCACTCATAAGGGTCAAGTTTTGTGGACGGACAAGGCAATGAAGTGCGGCTTAGATTTCACTAAAGCAGTAGTTATAAAGGATGAAAAATACATAAACAAAACTACAGTGCCGCATATCAGGCAAAACGAATTTAATTCCCTACGCGGAAAGGAATACATAATTAAACAAAAAATGTTGAAGCATATTGCGGAGTATAAAAAGGCTAAGTCCGAACTGCATATTGAAAGAAATCAATTTATTTGCTCTTTTTCAACTATGCAATATTTTGAAAAGTACATAGAAGCGATAGAATGATGAAAAGCCGCCCAATGGCGGCTTTCGTTAGTTTTGTGGGGTGTCTAATGGATATTCAAAACGAAATCTTCAAGCAAGCATTATGTATAACCGACCCAATTTACATTGATGACGTTATCTTTGAAGATGGTGAATTGCACATCCACCTTAACTTTTACAAAGGTTCAGAGTTCCCGTGTCCGGCGTGTAACACGATGGGATGTAAGGCGTGGGACACATACGACAAAACATGGCGGCACTTGAACTTCTTTCAGTACAAGTGTTTTCTTCATTTTCCATCTCCTCGAATAAACTGCCCTGATTGTGGCGTACATCATTCACCCCACCGTGGACACGACCAGGAAGCGGATTTACATTGTTGTTTGAAGCTTTTGTAATAATGATGATTAAAGGCGGGATGCCGTTCCTTGAATTGGAGCGAGTTATTGGTGAGTATGACAATCGACTCCGCCGTATTATTGACCACTATGTTGAAAAAGCTTATAAAGAAAAGAATTTTAGCACTGTGAGCCAACTTGGTATTGACGAAACATCCAGCAAGAAAGGACATAAATATGTGACTGTATTTGCCGACCTTGACGAACGAGAAATTATATATGTCACTGAGGGTAAGGATGCATCTACAATAGCGCGGTTTGCCGATGAGCTGCCAAAGCATGGTGGAGACGTAATAAACATAACCGAAATTACAATGGACATGTCAACGTCGTTCATCAAAGGTGCTGCAAACCATATGCCAGATGCGGAGGTTACTTTTGACAAGTTTCATGTGGTGAAGTTGCTAAACGAAGCCGTTGATAAGGTGCGTAGAAACGAATCCAAACAAAACCCGTTCCTTAAAGGAACACGGTATTTATGGCTAAAAAATCCCAAGAATCTTAAAAAAGCCAGTTAGAGAAGTTGCAATCTTTGGAAAGCGAAAACTTAGACTCGGCTAAAGCGTATCAGTTGAAACTTACATTTCAAGATATATACAATCATTGCGATAATGCAGAGAAAGCTGAGATATTGATTGACAGTTGGCTCAAACTTGCCGATGAGAGCGGATTGGAACCTATCAAGGATTTTGCCAATACTATCCGTAATCATTACGACGGCATAATGCGGTATTTCACAAGCCGTATTACTTCAGGGATTGTTGAAGGATTGAATTCGATAATTGGGAAGATAAAACGGGTTGCCAGAGGGTATCGTAATATACGGAACTTTATCAATATGATTTATTTACGAAAGTGTAAGTTGATGTTGCCGAGTTTTCCGGTTCCATCGTTATAATACATAACATACGTGGATAATGTGGACAGTGCGTGATTTATGTGCCAATCTAAAGGTCGGAAATTACGGATAACGAGTAATAATTGAGTCATTGTGCGAAATATGCCGATGACTTTTTTTGTTGCATAAAGTAGCATGAAATACGAGTGTTATTAAATGGGTCTACCCATATAAAATGGAGAAAAACCAAAAAATAGACTATAAAAAGGTTTACCTTTTTACAGTCCGTCACTTCTTCTTACTACCCCGAAACTCCCGCAAACGGTTGTAAAACGTGCCTTGTTTCAGCCCAGTTTGCTTTAGTGCTTCTTCAAAAGTGATTTTTTCACGCTCCCATAACTTAACCACTTCGGGGAAGTTTTCGGGGGGCTTTTTTATAGGGCGGCCAAGGTGTACGCCCCTCGCTTTGGCGGCGGCTATGCCTTCCGCTTGGCGTATTAGGGTGCATTCGCGTTCCAACTCCGAGATTGCCGCAAAAATGGTTAGGGTGAATCGCCCTGTGGGTATAGTGGTGTCGATGTGTTCTTTCAAGCTGATAAATTCAACACCTTTTTGTGTCAGTTTATCCACAAGCCCAAGTAAATCCCTTGTGTTCCGGGCAAAGCGGCTGATTGATTCAACAACGACAATATCACCGTTTTGCACCGTGTTCATAAGCGATTGAAGTTCTGGGCGTTTGGTGTCCTTGCCGCTTTGCTTTTCCGAAAATATCCGCTCTGGTGGGATTCCTCGGCTCTCCATTGCAATAAACTGTCTGCCGTCCTGCTGGTCTTTGGACGATACTCGCACATAGGCGTATTCTCTCATAACAATCACCTTTCCTCTCTTTGTAATATTTTTTCGGGCAACGAAAAAGGCTCATAGCTTCCATGCAAAGCCCTACACGGAGATGGTCGCGCCCAAGACGGCTCATGTCCTTAATAATGCAGACCGATACCTTGCCGTCCTCAATATCCCTCATCATCTGAACGTAGGCGGGGCGGTCATCAAAGCGTAGACCGCTTATGCCGTCATCCGTGTAATGACGGATGTTCGTCATGCCGTGGGATTGGGCGTACTGTTCGAGCATGGCTTTTTGGGTTTGGATGGAGTTGCTCTCATCAGTTGTGCCGTCATCCACCGATAGGCGTTCGTATAACGCTGTTATCTTGCTGTTGGTGCTTTTTGTGTTGCTCATGGTTAAAAACCTCCTTCTTGATTTCTGCAGAGGTAGGTAATCCGAATTTCGCATGAGATTACACTCCTCTACTGTTAGGAATTTCAGATAGGGTTTTCGGAAGTCTTTTTTGAAAACTTCACAAAAAAAGTTGCGACACATATCGCAACCCTTCTGACATAGCCCACTTTTATATGATTGTGCGTTTTTGCAACTCCTATCTACACCACAGCATCAGCCTAATTTTGGGCATATAAAAAAGTCGCAGTATGTGGGTCACGCAATAACGTGTTACTTACATACTACAACTTCCGTGGCGGTCAAAATAATGTTGTTATCCGGCTTCGGGTCTATGTAGGGTTCAATATCCTTCCTATTTACCCCCGGAGCGTTTTGTCAACTGCAATTTAAGTTTTATTAACGATTATTAAAACCACCGAAAGTTTTTCGTTGAATTTGCTTCTTTGGTTATGTTATACTGAAATCGTATTAATCGTTATTTATTAGCGGCTTATTACGAATTAAAATTATCAGGAGGATATTTATATGAAAACTTATAGCATTGTTTTAAGCGGTATCACAGGCAGTAATAAAAAATAACTTGACAGGGCAGTAATGCTATCTGTCCTGTCACAATACAGGAGGAATAGCATTGAACGATCAAAATAATTCTAATATTCTTTACAACGAGCAATTCCCACTCTCAAATAAATACGACCCCATGTGGATTATTTACAATGCAATGGGGCCTAACCCGTTGTGGTTGACGGAGTGGTTGACACCGTTTTTTGACTTAAAACCCGGTATGCGGGTTCTCGACCTTGGGTGCGGAAAAGGAATAACAAGTGTTTTTCTTGCCCGTGAATTTGGTGTACAGGTATATGCCGTGGATTTTGATGAATGGGCAGGATTGACATCACCTGAGATGAGATGGGATAATGCGAAGGAATACGGCGTTGAGGATTTGGTAATTCCTGTTAAAGCCGATGCCCGAAAACTTCCTTTTGCTAAAGGTTTTTTTGACGCTGTTATATGCGTTGATGCTTACATCTATTTCGGGCAAGATGATTCTTATCTTGAAAACATTCTTTACTTTTTACGTCCCGGTGGAAAAATAGGCATGGTTGTTCCCGGTTTTATGAACGAAGTTTCAAACGGTGTTCCCAACTATCTTGCGGAATTTTTAGGAGATGAATTGTGGACATGGAAATCCTTGCCATGGTGGAAAAATCATTGGGAAAAGACTAACCTTGTATCCATAAACGTAGCCGATAAACCAAAAAACGGATTTGCGTTGTGGTTTCGTTGGGAAGAAATTGTTCTTTCCAGTGGCAAGTACGACAGTGACCCCAAAAAATTCGAGTTGTATACAAAAGAGCTTGAAAATTTCAGAACAGACAACGGTGAATATATGGGGCAAATTCGCTTAATTGCTACAAAAAAGTAAAAAGTATAATGAAAGGGGCTGTTGTTTACCGCAGTCCCTTTTCCCTATCTAATCAGGCACATGTACTCAGGGACATTCCGTCACGGCGTGTTGAAGTCATTTAATGTCGGTATTAACATTTCGGCGACGGAAGGACACGAACTCATAGTGCTGATAATGATATTACTGAGCTTATGGGTTAAGCAGAAGCGAAGCCTTTGGGCTCCGATGAGGTAATGTCAAGCAGGGGAAAAGAAAGTTATAATGTTCTCAAATGACGGAAGGCATCCAACAGATTTAACCTTCCGAACCCCCATTGATTATTAGGGTATTCAACGCCTCTCCTGCGCATACAGCCCCTGATCAGGTTACCTCTAACACGGAATGAATCCAACGAGATATCGTTATTTTGTACAATACCCCATTGAAGCATGAGCGCGCTTGCGCCCGCCGTAATGGCCGCAGCAACGCTAGTCCCACTCATTCTGCCATAGCCGGTGGGATAAAATCCACCGATATCTACTCCGGGCGCAGCCAAATCAGGAAGAATGTCCGTACGCCTGGACGGACCCCATGAGCTTGAATCAAACAGGCTGTCTTTTCTGCTGTCATAAGCGCCGCATGTAATAACTCCATGCGCGGTGGCAGGCGTCACAACCGTAAAATTGGGGCTGGGGGTTAAAAACTTGGTTTCCGGGCTTATAAATCCCGTAAGCGGCAGCCAAATGTTAACAGTCCCATCAAGTATTGAATCTCCGTAAACGGTAATGGTCCATACCCCTGGTGTTGCGGCAAGGATTCTCATTCTTGTGAATTGACCGCCGCTGCCCTCCACAGGAAAGAGGTATTCCACGGTAACCGTGGAACGTTCCAAAACTAACGGGCTTCTATAAATGCTTCCGGAGCGGGCAGGTACGCGTCCAACCCGCTCGCCTGTGGGTGATGTGATAGATACGGACATTCTGTCTGAAGCGTTATTCCACATTGTTAAATAGATATCTTCTGCTTTGCTTCCTGCCCGAAGCTTAATATCATAAGAATCCCCCGCTGATATTATTCTGCCGTGCACGTGGTGTCCGGCCTTTCCTTCATTTCCGGCCGCCGCGCAGACAGCCGTACCCGCAATGCCGGAAACCCTGGACAAATACCTTTCCAGCGTACTAAATCCATCATGGCCGCCCATATTCGTGCCCAATGAAACGCAAATGGCTACAGGCCGCCTAAGCTCCTGAGCTTTATCGAGAATATACTGAATGCCCATCATAAAGTCGTCGGATGAAAAAGCATTTTCCTGTTCACGGGGGATAAGGACACGGCGGCGATCAAAAGGTCTTGCCTTTTTGAGCTTTACCGCAATTATTTCGGCGTCCGGCGCGGCGCCGATAAATTCGTCCATTTCCCTGCTTCCAGCGACAGACGCCAAAAAAGTCCCATGCCCTACCGTATCCGTATGCGGGACAACCTCAAAGGGATTACTTGAAAAAAGCGCCCGATTAATATCCCCGTTATTATATTCACTCCCATAAAGATAGCCGCGCGGCGGATTTCCTCTGATTGTTTGATCCCATATATATTGGATTTTGCTGCTCCCGTCCTCGTATCGAAAAGAAGCTTGGGTGTAGTCAATGCCGGTGTCCACGAAACCTAACAAGACGCCGTTACCTCGAAGGTACAGATATGGATGCCGCTGCACTTGCATAATTCCTGATGTATTAAGCTCCGCTTCATTCAACAAACCGAGAACGTATGGAAAGAGGCTGCTGGTAAATGTCTTAATTTCACCGATTTTAATTTCAACGTCTTTCTCGTTAATATATACAATAATATAGCCGCCAATCAATGGCTTGCTCACTAAAACATTGGGATGCTGTTTTAGAAATGCCGAATCAACCGACTCTCTGTCAAACACTAGGGCTATTGTATTGGGATCAGAGATAAAATCCTCCGGATTACCAACATAATTATTCATTATTATCATCTCATCCTCTATATGTATTCACTTTTGAGCATTGAATACAGGTAAAAAATGGTTTGTTGGGAAGCAACATTGGGTTCGCCAGTTAGTCGGCCAATTGCCGCGGTTAAGCCTATATTCCTTGATTGCCGCCTGCTATTAAATTATATACGAACAACTTGGCTATCGTTACCATCTTGACACGGCCAATAATGTCATAGCCGCGGCAATAAATATAAGTTTCTCGGAAATTAGTCTTGGATTTTAAAGTTAATAATGGTGTAAATCAACGCTATGCTTATACGTTAAAATGATTTTATAAGGTCTGAAGCTGTGGGAGAATTGGGTCGCTTTTAACAGGCCGGCAAGGTCGGTAAAGGTAATATTCATGCCGCGCTCCGCATCATAGATTGTACCACTTTTTTTGGTTGGTTAGCTTGTAGGTTTAACCCCTTATTCATTATTAGATATTATTTTTTTCCTCAATTCAACAAGCGTTTGAACCGCGGATTCAAAATCATAATTCTCTATCTGCTGCGCAAACTCCTCCGTACCCGGGACAGCACGGATATCGTCAAGCAACTCCACTGACTCGGGATTGATGTTTTTCAGCATAAGTTCCAGTTTATCAAACAACGCCAGCGTTTGCTCAGTGTCCGAATGCGGTACGGCAGAAGCGTCTGTTGCAATTTTGCAAATCAACGGCTGGAGTTCATCCAGCACTTTATCCAATTCGGTTTTGAGAACGTTCATCTTGGTTTCCCAAATGGATGCTAATCCGTCTTTAAGCAGCGCTTCGATCTCGGCGGCGGCTTTTTGTAAATCAATCCTACCGATCATACCCGCATTACCTTTCAACGTATGCGCCAGTCTGTGAGCAAGTTTCGTGTCTCCTTCAGCAGCGGCTTCGGTTATCTGAGTATATATATTTTGATTATTTTTTGCGAAATTAATGCGCAGTTTCCTTTGCAAATCTTCATCGCTCCCATATTCATCCGTAGGGGCACTGCTTACAGGCCTCAGGTACTTCAGCAGGATCCGCCACAACTCCTGCGATGTGAAAGGTTTGCCTAAATAATCGTTTATTCCGTATCGTTTATATCTTTCTAATTCGCTAGTAATTATATTTGCCGTCACCGCTATAATGGGGGTCTTTGTATCCAGCTCTATGATTTTCAATGAAGCCTCCATTCCGTCCATAACCGGCATGAATATATCCATAAGAATCAAGTCAAAGGGCTTCTTGCCCCCGTCTATACGCGCTTTAACCATTTCCAAACCTATCTTGCCATTCTCCGCCACATCGGCCCGTATCCCCACACGCGTAAGATGCTCGCAAATAACTTCTTGATTCAGCCTGTTGTCGTCGCATACCAAAACATAGGCGTCGAAGTACGGTTTATCGGGCAACTTAAATTCAACATTGCCGGAATTATCTTCAGTCACGTTTATCGTATCAAATTTAATCTCAAAGCTGAATATGCTGCCGGCACCAGGCGAACTGTCCACGGTCAGCGTCCCGCCCATCATCTTTATTAAATTTTTGGATATCGCGAGTCCAAGCCCCGTACCGCCGTAATTACGGGTCGTACTGGAATCCGCCTGAACAAAAGGCGCGAATATTCTTTCTATCTGTTCGGGGGTCATGCCTATGCCGCTGTCCATTACCTCAAAATAAACCGTTGTATAGCCGTTATCAATGGTTTTTACCGACGCTGAAATCTTGACCGCTCCGGTATGGGTAAACTTCACGGCGTTTGACAGCAGATTCATCAGCACTTGATAGAGCCTGATGGAGTCACCCATAAGTTTTTTGCCGGAAATGGGTTCCATATAAATATTAAAGTCAATGTTCTTTTCTTTGATGCTGGGAAGTATGACCGATTGACATCGCGCAAATACATCATACAGATCGAAAGGCTCATGTTCCAATTCTATTTTGCCTGATTCTATTTTTGAAATGTCAAGGATGTCATTTATAATACGCAGAAGCCATGCCGTGCTGTTTATAATATTAAGCAGATAATCCTTGATTTGAGACATGGTATCACTGCTCAGCGCAAGTTCTGCGAATCCCATGATACTGTTCATCGGGGTGCGGATTTCATGGCTCATGGTTGCCAGAAAATCGGATTTTGCCCGGCTCGCAAGCTCAGCGATTTCCGCCCGTCGCATCTCTCTGGCTACTTCATCCACCATATTTTCCAACGTTATCGAGTAGTCTTTCGCAGCCATTTGGACGCGCGCATAAAGGAGCTGGTTGGATATCCGTTTTAACAGCAGGGGTCCGGAAAAGGGTTTGGTTATATAATCCACCGCACCCAGGATGAATCCTTTTCTTTCGCTTTCCTCGTCGCTTTTCGATGTGAGGAAAATTACGGGAATATCTTTGTAACGGGCATCGGCCTTTAATTTCGTTATAGTTTCAAAACCGTCCATAACCGGCATTTCCACATCCAAAAGGATCACATCGGGAATGTCATGTTCAAGATTTTCAAAAAGCGTGGCGGCTGACTGAACGGTATAGACCTTGTAAAATGGTTGGAGCAGACTTTTCCCTTGGTTCAAAGTGGCCATGTTATCATCTACCAACACTATTTTATTCCGGATATTATCCATCATTTACACCTCCGTATTTTGCGTCAGCGCAGTAAGTCTTTCCTTAACGCTATTGTATTTCCCTTTATCCAGGGTTTTTCGCAGCCAACCAACAAGCCCGCCGTCAGATGTATAGTCATAGGCTTCTATCGCATCCATTACCGCGTCGACCTCATCGATGTCAAAATGCTCGCACGCTCTGACAAGCTCAGCCAGCAGTGAGCTGTCAGGCATATCTTTCGCAGGCTTTCGCTCTTTTTCGTTTTTCGTCAGCGCGCTTTCAATATCAGCCAAAAGCCTTTGAAGCCCATCAATAAATTTTTGATTGTTATTTTTAACAAAGTCAAAAACACCGTCTGCGGCGGCCTTTTCCAAAGCTTCCGCTTCATCGCCGATTTTTTCCGCGAAGATGCCGCGGCTTGAGCCTTTGATACCGTGAATCGTTACGGCGTATATATTTAAGTTATCCTCATCTACATTCGCCAGC
>Ga0123353_10002436_pt1 | contig 23125 bp, 19 predicted proteins | sample TergutLab28metaG_3_FD_92763 | JGI IMG/M metagenome (GOLD analysis project Ga0123353, IMG submission 92763) | Labiotermes labralis P3 segment gut microbial communities from Petit-Saut dam, French Guiana - Lab288 P3 | ecosystem: Host-associated > Arthropoda: Insects > Digestive system > Gut ... | reverse complement strand
TCTGAACGACGCGGTACAATCCTCTTCGGCTCACGCCTGCCCGAAGAGAAGGTCGTTTCCATTGTCGAACACATTGTCGAAGGCAATGGCATGCGGAAAACAGGTCGCCTGTTGAACGTCGATCCCAACACATGATCAAGGAAGGAATTTGTACAACCCGATTCCACAATTCACAATTCCACAACGCCATCTGCCGAGGGACAAAAAATAGCGTAGAATAGGCGTGACATGTCCATTCTGCGCCAAATTTTTGAGACGCTTCGGGAATACTATGCGGCGAAACCAGATTACCCGCGGTGGTCCCCAAATCCGATTGAAGTAATTGTCAGTGCAGTACTCTTGCAAGGCTCGGCGTGGAAATCCGTCGAGAAAGTTTTGAACGAGTTCCGAACGAAAGAATTACTTGACTTCGACAAAATCGTGCAGCAAACGGACGAACAGTTGGCAGAGATAATCCGTCCCGTTGGTTTTCAAACGAAAAAGGCACAGCGTCTCCGGGCGGTTGCAAGGCACATTCTGGAACGATGCGGGGGGGATCTCGACCGCTATTTCGTTAGGGATGTCGATGCCATTCGTCGGGAATTGTTGAGCATCTCCGGCATCGGACACGGTACGGCGGATAACATTTTGCTCTACGCGGGACAGGTGTCGATTTATATGGTCGATACCTTTACCTGCCGCGTTTTGATGCGGCACGGCATTGTAAGTCAGCATGCAAACGAGTCGCAGATTCAGGACTTGATCCATCAGGAACTGACACCGGACGAAGAACCTTACGGAGCGAAGTTGTTCCAAAAGATGCAGGAGTATTTGGTGCGACTTTGTCGGGACTTCTGTGATAAATCGAGACCGGATTGTTTTCGCTGTCCATTGAATATCTACCTGCCGGAAGGCGGAGCACTGGGGCTTCTTGAAAAATCTGTTCCTCCGAGGAGAACCACCCCTACCCCTCCAAGGGAGGGAAATTATGGTCGCCCGTCCTACGGTGAAAAGAATTATTCCCCTCCAGCGGAGGGGGGACATTTTGCGAAGCAAGATGACGGGGTGGTCCCGCACGGATATGCAACAAAAAAAACCGCCGAACTCCCGCCGGACTTGAACGACACGGAACGCAGAATCGTGGAGGCAATCGGCACCGAACCGATACCGATTGATACGGTCGTCCTCGCGGTGCAGTTGCCAGTGCATATCGTTCGGGCTACGATAGTGGTCTTGCAAATGAAAAAACTGGTCTGCCAAGTTGAAGGAAATCAGGTACGGCGGAGTTGAGGAAGACTCACGTTTTGCCGTTGCTTTTTGACACAATGCCCAGTGCCGCCTTTGCCCGGTCAAGAGTACGTTCCGAAAGACCGTACGATATGCCCTCTTCGTAAATTTTCTTTGCGGGTCTTTCGCCATCGGCAAGAATTCCAGTAGAAAATCTTGGGTAACTCCCAACATTTTGAATCTGCCATAGTCCATGTCCAATACCTACTCTTCCAAAAATTCATACTCATAAACTTTCGGAACAATCTTTTCTGCCAATGCCTTCAATGCCGCACGAAGGTTGCTGATCAATTCGTTATAGGTTTCATCATTGCTTTTGTTATTCATCTTCCCTTTATCATTGCGTCCCTGAAAATGTTCTCGGATGTCATACAAACTGGCGTTAACGTTACACTTCGGTTGGGAGTGGTAATACCGCCACAATCGACGACCAGCATCGAAAACTTTTTTTGCCGCAGTCGAAAATTTCCGCTTTGTAAATTGTTTTTTTCCTGTCCGCTCAAATAAACTTGAATATCCGTTTTGTATTAGTTTTCCACCGATAAAACTCATGATAAAATGACTGTCAAAATTGCAGCGGGCGTTGATCTCGCTTTCCAAAAACGGTATCCAATGGTTTGCACCGTGTTGCGATTGGATGTTATTGTTGAACAACGTGTATGTAAGGCAATCGTTCTGAAATTCCTTGTCAGTTTTCCAGCCGTCATTAGGATAGAGAAATTGGTCGCGGTCATTAAGCCAAATGGCGGGAATGACTTTACGCACTGCATAATAGATCGATGATTCTATCAGGTTGTCTATTGTTATCTGCCAGTTGTGATTGTCGGCAGGCACTTTCATGTTCGGCTCTCCCAATCGCACTAACCTTTGATTTTGAAAATCGCTACCTACGCCTATTATTGTAGCAATCGACATGGAATCAGATTTACGGAATGTTGTTACCCAATCGTTAATTAGTTTTTTATTATCATAATTCCAAATCCCCTTGTATCCGACAAATTCATTTTCCGCATTAAAAACTTCCGCCTTTATACGCTTAAAGTCTTCCTTAATAGCGGAATCCCAAATCTTAAAACCGATGGGAAACTCTCCTTTTACATTATCAAAACTGTTTGCTGGAATGAGAAAACAGTTTTTTAGTTTTGCCTTGAAAAAGTCTCTATAAGCAGAAAATCGTGGTGCCTGTAATGCCTTTAACGTAGAAAACTCCCCGATTATACAGCCAGAAATTTCCTGATAGATTCGTGTCAGAAATTGAATATAAAGTTCCCGTTTTGTATAACCCATTAGTTCTGAATAATTTTTTTGTGTATTCGTTTCGGCAACTCCAGTTCTGCCTTCGCCTCGCCTATTGTCTGCTTCTGCATACGGCGGATTGATATAGACAATCAGTTTTTTTCGTCGTTTCGGATCGTTGATAATATCCTGCAACCCTTTTGGTAACGCGTCAAAATCATCATTCAAAAAATCAAACTGAAATACATGGTCTTTCAGCAGATTCGCACCGCTGTCAATCCGTTGGTGCATCACATCCACATCGGCTTTGTCAATCGTTGATGCCCAGATGTTGTACTTGTTCGTCAATCCTGCTAATAAATTACCCGTACCAGCGGCGCAGTCCCAGACGTAATACTCATCTTGCCAGTTTTCGCCCAAAACATCGGCAATGTATTTCTGTGATAACTCTACCCACATCCTCGGCGTAAAGAACGAACCTTTACGTTCCCTTATATCCTGTGGCACAAGTAAATCACGACGTTCGATAATATAGTCCCAATACTCTTGCAAGGGCGGGCGTTCATAGATCGCCCAAAACTGATTATGCGCTTTTTGGCTGTCCGTAAAGTGTGCTTGTTTACTGCTAAAAAATCCTGTTGTGTCAACTTTCCTGTCCAGTACATAATGACTCGACCGAAGTAATACAAACAGTTTTTCTTTGAGCGTTTCGTTTTCCCGTGAAAGCAAGTCGGCGAGATAAAAGTCGCCGTCAATGATGCCGGACTTTTGGACAAGTTCCCAGTTGACCGCAATGGTCGGTTTGACCACTTCCAGCCATCGGTTGTAGATGCTAATAAAATTGTTCTTGTCAATTCGGGTTTTAGTCGTGTCCGACTTGCCGGTTACAAAATTATCGGCAATGAATTGTCTTAAAGTCTTTTCGTCTTTGGTAAAGTCAAAAAGGTACGTTGCACCGTCAAGAATGTTTTTTACCAATTCATACACCCGTTTGAACTCACGGGTATTTCGGTTCGACGGCGTAACCTTCCAGTTAAAATCGCTCTGGTAGAAAATTTCTTGGACGGAATGGTAAGGGAGAAAAGCGATTTTTTCCCGGTCAAAGCAACCGAGAAACGGCGGCGGGGTGATTTTGTCGAAAGTCCGTGCCTTACCGATAGTCAGCACGAGTTGCGTAAGCATTGCGCAAACGTCGGTAACATCGGCTTTTGCCTCCGCCCAGAGGAAGTAATCGGCAACAAGTCCCTTCTTGTTTTTGACGGCAAAATCTATTTTTTCAATGATTTCGGTACAATCGAATTTTCCGAAGAAGTCCTGTGCGACTTTGTTTTTCAGTGTTTCCTCTTGGACTTTGGGATATTTCATGGTAGTATTATAACAAAAGGACAGGAAAAATGACAAGGTACTACCAGTTGCCTCTCCGTTTCCGGTGCGCTACCAACGATGGTGAGTCAACAGCAGAAATAACGGGCGATAACGGCACCGTTTTTATCGTACTTGACGAGAAGGTAAAAGGATAGAGGAAGCGTATGCCGAATCTTTCCTTTTAATTTGACATCGGCGGATATATTTTTGGAGTGGAATGAAATGCAGTGTAATGACGGAAAACGAGAACCGTCATTGCTGCGCTCCATTCCGGCTTTTGTGTGTGCGCATAAAGCAATTCTTGGAAATGAGCACCTCACCGGCTATTTTGGTAAATTGCCTGAATCATTTCGCCGGAGTCCTTGAACTTCGTTTTCGTTTGCAGTGCCGCATCGACGAGCCGTCGGGCATCTGCTTCGCTGTGTCCCAATGCAAGCAACGCCTCGTATGTTTCCGACACGACATCTATCCGTTGCTCCGAGTCAGGTAATGATCGAGCGACCAGCAAAGCGAACTTCGAGACCTTACGGCGAAGTTTGGCGACGATCCGTTCTGCCATTGCCGGTCCAATGCCGGGAAGACTCGAGAGAAATTTTTCGTCCTTTTCTTCAATCGCTTCGGCAACTTCTTTGACGGGACGCACCATCGCTCGGAGTGCCTTTTTGGTGCCGACACCGTCGACGCTGCAAAACATCTCGAAAAAGTCCCGTTCGGCTTCGGTCAGAAAGCCGATGAGCCGCGGTGTCATTTTGCCCTGCGGATTGCCATCCAGCGAGTAAATCGTGTGAAGCGAAACGGCTTTACCGAGATCGCTTTGCAGATGCCTGCGAGTGTATTCGGGAATCAGGACTTCGTACTCAAACGGAGGTGCCGCCAAAGTAGCACTCTCTTGGTGAAGTGCCGATAACTGACCGGTGATTTTGGTAATCATTCGCGGGAAAATTCGAGAGAAATGCTACATCCCATTGATTTTACCATGATTATCGGCAATGGGTGCGGCACACAGCACTCACTCACGATGGCTCCGATTGAGCGCGAAAGAGTTCCAAGCCCGTCATTGCGGCTTCGCGCAGCACCCGTTGTTGCGTTTCCGTTTGCGGCGGTAACTGCACCCAACGCTCCTTCGGTTCCTTGTCTTCCGCGTCGGTAATTTCGTCCTTAACCTTTTCCGCCAGCAAGAGTTGTTTAATGGTCTCTTCGTGTTCCCAATTCTTTGGAATGTATCCGCCTAAATGAATCAACTCCTGCGGATGGTCTTGAAAATGTTTGACCGACCGCAAAAAGTCCCCCAAGATCGTCTGCTGATCGTAAGTTGCCTTCGAAAATTGCTCCGGCACAAGCACCGAAATGGAGACCGACCACGTCATCGGTTCTTCCTGTCCGTACATTGCTCGAAGTTCGCTCAACAAGTCGTTCGTCAACCCGCCGCGTCGTAAGTGCTGCGCGAGTTGTCCCGGCGGGACATCGATCAACCAGTTGATGAGCAGATCATCGACTTTCTGTGCTTCCCGATAGTTCCGAAGTCGCTGTCGAAGTTCGTCCGCTAATTTTCCAGCATCATCGGTTGCTTCCAAGACAACCCGGTCATTGATCCAGCGAATCGGCGACGCGGAAAACTGCGTCAGCATCGGGTCTTCGAGCGGTCTGCCCGACTTGTCCAACGTAATTTCGACCAGTGTTGCGCCGTACATTCCGGTATCGGAAGGGGTTCGGGCAAGCGTCGGACCCGGATAGTGCACGGTAAAAGGTTGCGGCGGCAATTCCTTCTTATTGAGCCGATACTCCGCGTTATTTCGGTACTCCGGGTCTAACGGTAACGGTTTTCCATCGGGTCCCTTTCTACGGGGATTGCCGTGAAACGTGTTCCGCCGGTTGCTCCCCCCCATTGCCCAGTAGTCGATGTGCCGATGCGCGAGTGTTTCCGATTCGACATCCCCGTTGGCGACGGCAATCGTGAAGAGTCCGGTCGGTTCGGAGGGAAACTCAGAACTCCGAATCCGTTTACTGCGTTGGTTTCGGCTCATTCCGACGAGTTTGGCGAGCGGCAACGTGTCCGGTCCCTCGGTACGGTGAAAGTAAAACTCCTGAATCGAGTTACTCGGAAAGCGATGCACATTCTCCGGCATTGGAAAGGCGTTCGGCATATCTTCGGGGGAGTCGAATTCTCCTCCCGCCCAATAGACGGCAATTCCTGCATTTTTCAGGCGTTCAAATTGTTCGACAAGAAAGAGAAAAATGCCCGGCGGTGCTAAATTCGCATTGAGAACATTGCCGCTCAAAATCAGGAAGTCAACTTCTTGGTCGAGACACTCTTGGAAGAGCCGCTCCGCTGCCCTTTTGGAGATGTCGAGCATTCGTTGTTCCCAGTGCGTGGGACACTCAGCAACTCCTTCGATGGTACGTTCCAAATGAAAGTCGGACGCATGGATGAATCGCAACGGCTGCTGTAACGCGAGTGTATCGTGATGGAATGACATGATGTCCCTGCCTGTATAATCTGCCTAGACTGCCCATATTATACACGATTTTCCGGGCAAGAGCGGTGGGGCATACGTCCGAAACCCTGCACCCGACAGGTTAGGCAAAATGACGGGGCAAAGACAGTACTTACTGATGATTCGCTGTAGGCAACATGACGGGACAAAGACAGTACCTGCTAATAATTTGCTGGTACTATACCGATGTGACGAGTAATAGGTTCAGAACTCGAAGACAACATGCAAAAAATACACATTCTTCTTGGATTAACCGTTCTTTTGGTGGGAACTTCCATAGCCATCGGACAGGACGTATTTCGGTTCGCTCAGTGCGATCCATGCCAACCGGTGTTTAGTCCGTGCGATCCGTGCGGCATAAACGGTGGACATTACTCGCCGTTTTCGTTTGGCGGTTGGTTCGAAACGGGAGTCTACACTAACAGCCACGGGCACCGCGACAACGGACCTATGCACCCAACAAGCAAAAGACGGACTGATTTCCAACTGAACCAGTTCAACATCTTTGCCGAAAGAGAAATGAACACAAGACGCGGTTTCGATTGGGGAGCACGTGCCGATGTCGTTTACGGTACGGACGTTGACGCGATGTGGTGTTTCGGAGACCAAACGTTCGACTATGAATGGGGATTGAACAGGCACGGCTACGGAGTGTCATTGTATCAACTGTATGGAACACTCGGATATAAAGATTTGAGCGTTAAAGTCGGTAAATTCATTGGATATATCGGCTGGGAAGCGGCGGCTTCGATAGACAATATCTTTTACAGCCGTTCATATTGCTATTGGATTGAACCCGCTACTCACAGTGGTGTGTTAGCGACGTATGACCTGTCGGATCGCTTGAGTCTCAGTGCTGGGTGGACTGCTGGTGAAGATGCCAGTTTCCGAAACCGATATAACGATAGCACTGTACTGTCCGGGCTTGCCTTAACGCTGTTTGAAGGGGCAACTGTTCACTATTGGATCAACGCCGGCAAACAGGGCAACGGCAATTATCGCGGTGTCAACCGTTTTGGCGATGTTGACATTATGCGAAACGACTATTTCGTTCAGTCGGTTGTCCTTGAATGGGATTTGTCGAAGCGATTTACGTATATCTGTCAATACAACCTGCGTAATGACAATTTTGTGTCTGCTGGTGGAACGGATCGGATTAGTTCGTATGGTGTCAACAATCATTTTCTCTACAAGTTGACCGACAAGTTGACGGCAGGAACAAGAGTGGAGTGGCTTCGAGACAACGGCAGTTACTTTGTTGACGATGCTGCCGAATACTGGCAAGTAACTTTGGGCTTGCGTTGGGATGCCACTAAGAATGTGAGTTTCCGACCGGAGGTTCGGTACGATTGGTGCAACGATGCGACTCCATTTGCAGGGGGGGCACGGAGTTCGCAAGTTTCCGGTGGCGGCGGAATGGTCATTTCGTTCTGAACGAAGCCACATGGGCACGCGATACTTGACTTGATAAAACCGGACAATCCGTTATATTAAAAACATGGCACAACGGATTGATTTATCACTCTCACGGAGTATTTCGGCTTGTCGACGATTGACGGTATTGGCGCATTCTAACTTTGCGCCCGCCTTTACGCTGTTGCCCTCCGCCAAGCGGCAGGCGATGGAAATCCTGTACGCCTATACCCGATTCACCGATGACCTCGCCGACCTCCCCGATTTCAGTCCGGAAGGGGATACTATTCTAGTCAGTCCCCGGCGGCAAAAACAAAAATTCAACCAATGGGTCGCAGCATTGGAAGCCGTTTTCGGTAAAGTCGGCGACACAAATGTTCCGCAAATTGATCCGAGAGACGAAAAAGCATTTCAGAGCATTGCCGAACAATTTCCCGGTTGCGGCGGCTTGGTCTTTTTGCCCGCCCTCAAAATGATTGTGGACAAGTACAACATTCCGCTTGCCCCGCTCTTCCATCTGATTGACGGCGTGGAATCGGACATGGAACCGAAACCCTTCGCAACGTTTGATGACAGTGCCGATTATTGCCATCAGGTTGCCACTTCAGTAGGGTTCGCCTCGCTTGCCATCTGGGGAACGCACGAACCGCTCTTTTCGGAGCCGGTCGTCAAGGCGGCAAAGGCTTGCGGGATCGCATTTCAATGGACGAACATCATTCGGGACATGCTGGAAGATTATCGGAATGGTCGGGTGTATCTGCCGCAGTCGGAACTCCAACGATTTGGTTTTACGGAAAAGCAATTGGGTTCGATTCTCGATGGTGTTGCTTGGACAGCACAAAAGAAGCCGCCGAAAGGAGACGGAGCGCACGATAACTATGCACACCAAGACATGATCAGAGAAATGGAAAAGTTTGAGGACAAATTTCTCAAATTGATGTCCCATCAACTCAACCGCTGTGAAGTGTACTACGAAAATTCAATGCCGCTCTACCGTATGATTCACCGGGACAGTCGACGAACTTTCGGAATGATGTGGGGTTACTACTACGCTTTGTACCGAACGATACGTCGAAATCCGTGGCTGGTTACGAAGCAGAATCGTGTGCGGCTCTCGTTAGACTCTCGCTTTCGGCTCTGGTTTCGCTGGCGTTTTCTGCCGTGGCAAAAATTACGGTAGCGTCCAAATTCGGACGGTGTTGTCATCGCTTGCCGTTGCAACTTTCTTGCCGTCTGGCGAAAAAGCGACCCCGCGGATCCAATCTTCGTGCCCTTCCAGCACACGAAGTGCGGCTCCCGTCTCGGCATCCCAAATGAGGGCGAGGTTATCATCGCCTCCTGTAACGACTTTCTTGCCGTCCGGCGAGAAGGCAACCGAACGCACCCAATCGCCGTGCCCATCCAGCAGATGTAATGTGGCTCCCGTCTCGGCATCCCAAATGATGGCAATACCGTCCCAACCTCCCGTGATGACCTTCTTTCCATCCGGCGAAAAAGCGGCAGAACAAACAGTGTTCGCGTGCCCAGTCAGTTTGCGTAGTTCTTTTCCCGTCTCGGCATCCCAGATTCGAGCGGCAAAGTCGTCGCTCGCTATAACGATTTTCTTGCCGTCCGGTGAGAAGAAGGCGGCATAGAGCGACGAGGTTTGCCCTCCCGTCAGCCAACTACCCCAAGTGATGCGTTCCCTCAATTTTTGCAACTCCTTTCCCGATTCGGCATCCCAAATTCGCGCAGTGCCGTCCTCGCCCGCCGTGACAACTTTTTTTCCATCCGGCGAAAAGGCGGCAGAAAAGACCACGCCAATATGTCCTTTCAGTGTGTGTAGTTCTTTCCCCGTCTCGGCATCCCAAATGAGGGCAGTGCTATCGTCGCTTGCCGTTACGATTCTCTTTCCGTCCGGCGAAAAGGAGGCGTAATTAACATCAGCGTTGTGCCCCGCCAGTTTTTGCAATTCTCGTCCCGTATTGGCATCCCAAATTCGGGCGGTTACATCCCAACTTGCTGTAACGACTTTCTTCCCGTCCGGGGAGAAGGCGACAGACATGACATAACTGGTATGCCCTTCGAGTTCAATGAAGGGCACATCCGCCGCTCGGGAAACACTAACGGGCAGGAATGCAACACAGAAGGCAAGGCAAGCGATCTTTCTCATGGAATTTTTGGTATTACTGATTTGACGCCGATTTCGTATCTTCGTAGAGGGAACGTCCCTTTCCGAATTGTACCAATTTTTGCCATTAGGTCAAGAGTCATCGTTTTTTTTCGTGCCTGACTTTTGCTCGCTTGAATTTTGATTAATTTGACAAAATAAGTAATATGGGGTATAATGAACTGCCGATGACGCTACGGGTGTTTTGTGCCCAAATGTGTCCCCCGACCGCGACCAATGGAGAATAGCCATGTCCGATGATAACAACAATGCCGACCCCTTCGACTTCGATTTCAACGCACTCAGCGAAGAAGAACCGTTAGCACAATCAGGAGATTCTGCCTTCGATTTGGACAATCCCTTCGGAGACGACATCGTTGTAACACGGAGCGAAGCACCAGAACCGCTGGCACAATCGGAAGATTCCTTCGATTTAGACAACCCCTTCGGGGACGATCTAACTCCGCCCGGTTACGATGTGGGAGTGAGCGAAGATAATCCGTATCTCAATGAGTCATCCGTGATCCTCCCCTCGGCGGGGCTGGATTCCTCCTTCGATGTGGTGGACGAACCTGCACAAGAGAAAAATGCGGCTAAAAAGAAGGGGTTCATGAGTGGGATATTCGGCGGCAAAAAGGACAAAGCCCCCAAAGTGAAACCAACAAAAGAGGCAAAGCAGGCAAAAGAGAAACCGGTCAAAGAAAAACAGCCAAAGCCCAAAAAGGAAAAGAAAGAAAAAGCCCCCAAAGAAGCGAAAGAGAAAGCCCCCGCCGTGCCGCGCGACTGGGGGACCATTCTCTGCATCGCCTTTTCCGTGTTCCTGCTCGCCAGTTTGCTGACATTCAACGTTGCGACTTTTCTCACCGCTGGCGACAAAATGATGGAAACCCTTTGTTTCCTTGCGGCGTTTAACCTCGTCGGCTTGGCACTGGTTGCTGTTCCGGTACTGTTTTACAAGTTCCCCAGGGAGCGCACGTTGCCGAATGTTTTGCTCGGCATCTCTACGAGTGCGATATTCACTGGGGTGCTGTTTCATGTGTGCAATGCTTATCATTACTACGGCTTTGCGATAAGACCGTAGAGTAGAACCGAAACTTTCATGGAATTGGAAAAATTTCTGGCTAATTGCCAGTCCCAGTTAGGTTACACATTTCGGAATAAGTCGATCTTGCGCACCGCGTTGACTCACGCATCGGGAGCGGATACGGCGATCCAGTCGAACGAACGGATGGAGTTTCTCGGCGACTCCGTCTTGGCTTACGTAATCTGCGACTACCTCTACGAAAAGTTGCCGAACACTCTCGAAGGGGAGATGACGAAGGTGAAGTCGTCGGTGGTCAGTCGGGCGACGTGCCACAAAGTCTGCAAGCAACTCGGCTTGGACAAATTTCTGATTCTCGGTCGCGGATTGGGACGTTCCAATAAGATTCCCGACTCGATCTTTGCGAACACATTGGAATCGTTCATCGCGGCAGTATATCTTGACGGCGGAATGGAAGAATCGCGAAAGTTTATTCTTCGGGTCTTTCAAGAGGACATTGACGAAATGCTGCAAGACAGTGATGCACACAATCACAAATCGGTGTTGCAGCATTTTTGTCAGAAACATGAGGGATACATTCCGGAGTACAAAATTTTACATGTTCATGGACCGGAGCACCGCAAGACGTTCAATGTGCAGGTTTGCGTTGACAAGCGTCTCTTTCCTCCGGCGTGGGGCATTACGAAGAAGGAAGCCGAGCAGCGAGCGGCGGAAAATGCCCTTGCCGTGCTACATGGGTTGCCTGTGCCGTACTTATAGTACGGTCATATGATCTTTTACCGTCGCTCTGACGTGCTTTATTTATAAGGTCGAGTCTAGAAAACCGCTTGTTTTTTAGGATTTTTTTGTTAAAATTCCCTGATTCACGTTGCCCCTCCTTGCCTTCCGTTGTAAATAGAGTGTCAATTCAGTAGCATGCTCTGGTACATATGGTTTCCCCAAAAGAATCCGGTAACTCGGCTATTCTTCGGCATCGTCGAACCGTTTGCGCTCCTTCGCAATTTCGATCAAAAAGATACGCCGGATCGCATCGAACCCGCGAATGTTAGGGTCTTCCAAATTCTCTCCGAACCAATACGTGGGGTCTTCATGGCGATAATGTTTGCGCCAAAACTGTGTGCAGTGTGTTCCATGTCCGAGAAACGTAGCATGAAGCGGAACTGAAAACACATGGTCATGACGCTCCGCCGCCTGCCGAAGAATGGCATTGTACTTGGCAAGAATCTTGACACCATCACGCCACGGCGGAAGCATCGCACTGGCGGCATCCCCTACATCGTCTGTCGGGTCGTAAATATCGGCAAGGAAAATGACACAACCGCCGGGAAATTTGTTCGTGATCTCGACGATCATCTCATCAAGCCGATGTCGAAAATTTTCAATCCACGGTTGAGCCTGTTCCAGTGTTGCACCGTACATTGCTCCTTCCTTCGGTGGTCGTTGCCCGTAAGAGTGAATCAAATCGTTACCGCCGGTTGTCATAACAATAAGACCGAATACTTCGTCCGGTTGTGTTTCCAGTTTCGTGTCAAGCCATTCCCGGTGTTGGAGCGACGTACTTCCTGAAACGGAGATATTCTGAATGGTAATGTTCGGCAAAACATTGCGGAGACAGATTCCCTTCATGTCGTCGAATTCGTCTGGTGGGTTGTCCACCATCCGTTCGACGTAGCCATAGCCGCTGTCCATCCCGAAACCGGCGGTGATACTGTCTCCCCAGCCGAGCAACAGAACGTTGCGCTCCGACCAGACCCGCTGAAACGGTTCGCGGGGAACACTTGGTCCCGCCGGTCCTGAGCCAACGGGGCGGGCAAGATAGAACCAATAGTATCCCGGCGTTGCCAAGATGAGGCAGAATACGATTGCCCAAATATAAATCCGCCGCCGCGGTTTTGCTACGGGAGTATCAGAAGCACACTGACAATTCATAGATGACGATTATGCAACAGCCTGTCCATCTCAACATGGTCTCACATGGGGCAGGAAAAAGCAAGGGGGATGATAAATTTGTGGGTGCTACAAATCGAGACGGAGACAGAAAGTAAGGACGTGCCCCGGACAAACGATGATGCGTTCGTTGAAACACAGACAGGAGAGGTTAAAATGAAAGCGTTGTAATTCGTTGGTATGTAACGCTGGAATTGATGAAAACCATCCTCAAAATCGTCCTGTTTGTTGGCATCCCGATTTATCTCTTGGTGCATGCATTTCTCATCGAACCGACGTGGCTTGTTGTGCGGGAAACGACGATCAAAACCCCAAAAATTACCAAGCCGATCACCATTGTTTTTGCTTCCGACTTTCAAACTGGCCACATTGGACATTATGAACGTCGGACGATGCAAAAGATCAAAGAACAGAATGCCGATTTGATTCTGTTTGGCGGAGATTACATGCACGTCAGACCAGCGGAAAGGCCGAACCTATCGTGGGAATGGAATCAACTTTTTAAGGAAGTCGATTTACAAGCACCGCTCGGCATTTATACCGTACAAGGAAATCACGACAGAGAACAGTGGCAAGAAATGTTTGTGGATACGGCAGTTGTTCCCCACGAACAGACGTTGACTCGATCCATCGGCGAAATCCGTGTAACGTTTCTTTCCAGGAAGGACTCTGGGACGGCACTTCCGGTGCCGGACGAGGAGCGGGAGGACAAATTTCGGATCATCGTCGGGCATCGTCCGAACTACGCAATGACACCACAGGAGGCGGATTTGCTGTTGGCAGGACACACGCACGGCGGACAGGTGCAGATTCCGCTACTGGGATTGCCGCTGGCAACGGCTTCGGGACAACTGCCGAGAAGTTGGGCAACAGGTAAGACACCGATGTCGAATGGCGCAATGCTCATTGTTTCACACGGCACCGGCTTGGAACGGGACATTGCCCCGCGCGTGCGTTTTTATTGCCGACCCGACTTTTGGGTCATTCGACTCGTGCCCGACGAGCAGTAGTAGCCAGTTGCGGATGGCATCAGTTGCCAGCCCATAATCAAGCAAGGCGTGTGCGTGGTCGTCAGTCCGCTCATTTCGCTAGATGAAAGACCAAGTCGATGCCGCCAATGCCAATGGACTCCAGGCAGGGACACTCAACAGTATGACCACCGCGACTGAACGCCAAAAAGTCGGCGATGCCATCCGTAGCGGACAACTTGATCTGCTCTATGTTTCGCCGGAAAGGTTTAACACCGACATCTTCATCGAACGCCTCAAAACGATTGACATGCGTTCTTCGCCATCGACGAAGCCCACTGTATTTCGGAACCACCAGAAGCTTTTCAGACAAGATCAAACCTCAAAATTTTCGATTACCTTCTTGTTATATGCTTTCCAGCCGCCACGAAAGTCCCGACTCGATGCCGATACAAACTCCTGCATCCGCTCGGAATTGAGTTGTGAAAGCAATGTTTTTACATCACCGTCATACTTGATACAGTAGCCGGAGTAAAACGTACACTCTGGATTGTCATAATAGACAAAATTTGGTCGATTGTTCATCGGCGAAAAGATAATTTTCTCACCGAAACTGGTATCAAGTCCCTGGCTTCTGCCAAAAGCGTACCACGCCACCGAATTCGGTTTGCCATTGTCCCGGTTGTCTAACTCGGGCTTTACGGACAGTAAATAATTGTAAGCCAAAGGAAATTTATGTTGCAATTCTTCTTCGGAAATAATCGCATGTTTGCCATTATGCTTTGTATAAGGAAACAAAACGTACTCGCTTATTTTTTGCTCGGCATTTTTGAGTTTTGATCCTTTGACAATCGGCTTGAGTATTTCTTTTTCAATCTTAACTGTTCCGCGCAATTTCGTTTTGACAAACGCAAATTTGCCTTCCGTTTTTTCAATAGGAAAAATGTAAGCCGAATCGCAAAGCGTAGTGATTCCGACGTGAATCTTGCAAATGTCCTTCAACTTTTTACCGTTTGTCGGTGCAACTACCGGTTCTTGGTGCGATAACTGCCAAAACGGTTCCTTCAATTCTGTAAACGCAATTTGTCGGGATTCCATCGTTTGCGTGCCGAATGCCCTTTGGTACAAAAAGTTATGATGTTTTCTTGTGCCAAACACCATAATTGCAGAATAAGTCGTTGCGTCATCGAACAACTGTACGTCGCCATAATTCGTCAGTTGCCGGATATTCTTATGCGTCGCAAAGTATTGCCGCAGTGGTCGTGCCGTTTCCGTATGCAAAAAAGTATTCGGCGTAATCAGTCCACAAACGCCGTCCTCGATTAGCAACGATAAACATAATTCGTAAAACGCAATGTAAATGTCAGTCGATCCGCCTATGCAAAATGTATAGTTTTTCTGAATGTACTCCCGCTGCTCTATGTCCAAATGTTGAATCCGAATGTACGGAGGATTGCCGACAATGTAGTCGAATTCTTCGGACTCATTCTTTTGTAAAAATAAATCCCGTCTTTGAATGTGTTTGATAGAATTTGTTTGCCGGACATTCCAATCGACGGGAACGGACACCAATGTGTTCAAGTTGTCGATACACTCTTTAATGGCATTAGAATCAATATCCCAGCCGTAAATACATTCCAAATTTTGTTTGAGTTCGTTCTTTGGGGAAAATTCGATAACCCGCTTGGCAACCTCTACGAGAAACCGACCATCACCACAGGCAGGGTCGATAATCCGCTTGCCAAGAATGGATGTACCGGTATATCCGATGTCGTCCAAAATCTTGCGGACGACGAACACCGGCGTATAAACCAGTCCATTGAGTTTTTCTTTGGGATAGACCTTTGCCAAACTACCCATTGTGTTTCGATAAATAATAGTCCTTGTATTGCTTGATTTCTTTGAAGAAATTCGCTAACGCCAATTTCTCTTTTAGGAGTTTTGCTACGCTTTCAGAAAACGATTTTTCTACGTTGGTCAAAGAAACTTTGCCCGTCATCTCATCAAGATCAATAACTTGTATCCCGATGTAATTCGGACGATGTGCTTGCGGATTGTCGAAGACAAGGTTCAGATATTTTTGAATGTCTTTGTCCTTGATAATTTCGATTTTCGTCGGATTTTCCGCGTCGTTTTTCTTATAATATGGCGTTTTGTGTCGAAAGACGACCAGTTGTACGTAAGGTAAACTACCGAGGGCTTGAATGTTTGCCGTCTCCCCCATCATGCTCTCAAAGTAATTGTTTGCGTTTTGTTTATAATTCGATGTAACAAACTTGATTCCCAAACAAAAGACAGGTTTATCGTTTTGAGTGATAGTGATGTCAATGTCTTTCGGGTAGTATTTTCCGGTAATGGTTAACTCTTTTGTACCTGCTCCAAGATAGTGTACCTCGAATCCGCTACCCCAAATGGATTTCAGTGCATCGGCAACGTACCGATGGATCGGCTTAAGTTTTTCGGAACTTCTTGCGCCATGTTTTTTATACATGCGGAACGATTCCTCAACGGCGGCGATGAACGATTTTTCGTCGAACATGTAAAATAAATGGGCGAGAAGCCAACATGACCGGCTAGATTCTACCTTCTTTGGCAGTGTGAAACAAGTAGGGGAAGTTTTCGTCCAATCTTGCGCTTGAGACAAAATGTGGTAAAATACTCCCCATGCACACCGCTCTTTCCGAATTTTCGGGTTCCGCTCTTTCCGTCTGCATCAGGAGGAGATCGTTCAGGCTACTCGACAATCAAGATGTCTTCGCCGTAATGCCGACCGGCGGAGGAAAGTCGCTCTGGTATCAGTTGCCCGGCGGACTAACGCACGGAGTACCGGCTAAATGCCTGCCAGATCCGTGCGTTGCCGTACCAAACCCGGCGACACGTCGAGGTCAAGCGTCTCAAACAAACCGGCTTGATAACGTTCGATGGCAATTGCTCCCATTACGGCATTATCCGTACACAATGCGAGCGGAGCAATGAACAGCCGAACCCCTTTTTCTTGGGCGGCGGCTTCCATTTTTTGTCGGAATCGGGCATTCGCCGCCACGCCGCCGCCGACGCATAACACCGTAAGTCCCGTTTGTTTCAAGGCTTGCAACGACTTTCCGACTAGGCAATCGACGGCGGCTTCTTGAAAGGATGCGGCTACGTTGGCGATTTCAGCCTCCGAAACCGGTGGACTTGTGTCTGCCGCTCTTTGGTCTCCGACACCGAAAAGGTGGTACCGCACTGCCGTTTTCAAGCCGCTGAAACTGAATGCCAGTCGATCTTCGTGAAGCAATGACCGGGGAAAGGAATACGCCTTGGGATTGCCGTTCGCCGCCGCTTTTTGAATCGATGGACCGCCGGGGAAAGGCAAACCGAGCATGGCGGCAACTTTGTCGAAGGCTTCACCGGCGGCATCGTCGATGGTGCCACCGAGAAAGGTGAAATCAATCGCGCCGTTGCATCGATACAAACTGGAATGACCGCCGCTGACGACGAGTCCCACGCAGGGAAACGGGTCAATTTTGGAAGCGATTTTACAAGCGTAAATGTGTGCCTGTAAATGATTGATGGCAATGAGCGGCTTGTGCAGTGTGAGTGCCAATGTTTTAGCAGCAACAAGTCCTACGAGAAGTGAGCCAGCCAAGCCGGGCATAGTGGCAATGGCAATGGCATCAATGTCGGCAAGGGTGATTTCTGCCCGGCAGAGCGTTTCGTCAATGACTGGCAGGATGTTTTCCAGATGGGCACGGGAGGCTATTTCGGGAACCACTCCGCCGAACTTTTGGTGTAGGGAATCCTGCGTGGCGACAACGCTACCGAGTACCTCCAATGTATCGGTAACGACGGCGGCGGCGGTCTCATCGCAGGTTGTTTCGAGGGTCAGAATCTTCAACATACCATAACTTTAACAGATTGCCGATTTTCGTCGAGAGGAAGCGATTACCCGTGTGCGGTTTCTCAGTTTTGAGGAGCAAACAAATTCATAATCGACCGTTGTACCTCACTGGCGAACAACATCCGGCTCATATCTTTGGCGAAGACATCGATCTTTGCCGCCTCTTCCGGCGTTACGTCCACTTTGAAGGCTTCGATCATCCGTTGAAAATCCTGTGCCAGTTCGGCGAGTGTCGGTTCCGGTTGTCCTAAAGTCCGAAGATAATCGAAATAAACTTCCTGCCAATAGCGCATATCCGCATCGATGTCATTCATCAGTTCAGCCTTTCGTGCACGCGGGGCAGTGTTGTACTCGTGCATCCATTGACAAAAACACACTTTTGCCATCAAGGTCAAATTGTTTTCCATGAATGCTTTCTGTTCCGACCGATTCTGTTTCTGTTGAAAATGTGTGTGCATCTTCTTTTCCAGGGCGGAGAACTCAAAGACCGGCGGGTTTGGCGAATGGCGACCGAATTCTTGCTCCGCCCGAAGTGTTAAACGCTCGATCATTTCGGGAGAAAACTGGCGAAAGTCTCGCATCTGCATCACACGGACGAGGGATGGGCGATCCAATTCTTCAGGTACAATGTTCCCCAAGACACCGGTCAGGGCGATCATCACGCCGCACACGGCAAGAAACGGCAGGGGAAGCGAAAAGTACAACAAGCGGAGCATAATGTGGTGGGTTAGTCGTATTTAGACGTAAGATTATACTACAAACGGGGGATGTGTCGATTCGCATGGACTCTGTTCGGGCGGGAATCTCTTGACGCTCCCCCCCTTTCCAAAACCGGAAAATCCGGTAGAATTCGGGGGCTGTGCTCTGTACCTGGCGGGCTGTCCGGCGGGGAGCGATGCGCTCACCTCTCACCGTTTGTTGTGTAGAATTTATTATGGTCAGGCAAAACTTAGTTCGAGAACTTGACTTAAACGAAAATAATTGGGATTTACAACTTGATGCCGCCCTCGATGGTACCCCCATGGAAACAAAAGACTGGGGAGGACGAGAAATCGTCGGAAACCAGATCATCGAAGGAAAGATCATTCGTATTGACGAAGACTTCGTTGTAGTTGACATCGGTTTCAAAAGCGAAGGCATCGTTCCCGTCAGCGATTGGGAAGAAGATGAAGAAAAGCCGGTTATCGGCGAAATTGTCAAAGTCTTGGTTGAACAAGAGGATGATGAAGCGCCGGTGCGCCCGCACCATGGCATCGACATGGTGCATCTGAGCAAAAGAAAAGCAGCCAAGATCGAAGCATGGGACAACATGATGAAGTCGGTCAGAGAGAACGACATCGTCAATGGTATGGTCACTCGCAAAATCAAAGGGGGACTCCTCGTCGACATCGGTGTTCCAGTGTTCTTGCCTGCCTCGCAGGTCGATGTCCGTCGCCCCAATGACATCGGCGAATTCGTCGGAAAAGAAATTCAGTGTATGGTACTGAAAATCGACGAGGAACGGCGGAACATCGTCGTCAGTCGGCGTGCCATGATTGAGAGCGAACGGGTCGAAAAGAAAGTCGCCCTGTTTACACAACTCAGCGAAGGGGAAATCCGAAAGGGAATCGTCAAAAACATCGCTGAATTCGGTGCGTTCGTTGACCTTGGGGGCATTGATGGATTGTTGCACATTACCGACATGAGTTGGGGGCGGATCAATCATCCCAGCGAGATGGTGCAAATGGACGACGAAATCGAGGTCGTCATTTTGAGCATCAATCGGGAAAAGGAAAAGATTTCGCTCGGTCTCAAACAGAAAGAGCCGAGTCCATGGGATGCCGTCGAAGAACGTTATCCAGTCGGGACACGTTTGAAGGGGTCGGTGGTCAACGTAATGACTTACGGGGCGTTTATCAAACTCGAAGAGGGGGTGGAAGGGCTTGTCCACATCAGCGAAATGTCGTGGACGAAGCGGGTCAATCATCCGAACGAGGTGCTGAATGTCGGTGATGAGATCGAAGCCGTTGTGTTACAGATTAACAAGGAGCGGCAGGAAATTTCTCTCGGTATCAAGCAGACGCAGGACAATCCGTGGGAACACGTCGATGACAAATACCCGATTGACAAGGAAATCAAGGGAGTCGTGCGGAATTTGACGAACTATGGTGCGTTCGTTGAGATCGCGGATGGAATCGACGGCTTGTTACATGTCAGTGACTTGTCTTGGGTAAAGAAGGTGACGCATCCGAGCGAGATCATCTCTAAGGGGCAAGAAATTACGTGCCGGGTGCTCTCGGTGGACAAAAAGAATCACCGGATTGCTCTTGGGTTGAAGCAGTTGGAGGAGGACCCGTGGGAGAAGCGGATCCCTGAGAAATACCAATCGGGACAGATTGTGAAGGGAACGGTCTCGAAGGTGACTAATTTTGGTGTGTTCGTCAGTTTGGAGGATGACTTGGAGGGATTGCTTCATGTGTCGGAGTTAGCGAATCGCAAGGTGGAGAATCCGGAAGAGGTCGTGAAGGTTGGTGACGAGATTGAAGTGAAAGTATTGCGGGTGGACATCGATGATCGCAAGATTGGTTTGTCTCGCAAGCGTGCGGAATGGTCGGCGGAGGAAGCGGCGGTGGAAGAGTCGCCGGGTACATCTTCTTCTGCTTCACCGAGTAGTATTCCACCGGAGCAGTTGAAGGGAGGCGTTGGCGGTGGTTCTGGACCGTTGTTCGGCTGATGATAAATTGTCGGGGCGATAGCTCAGTTGGGAGAGCGCTGCGTTCGCAATGCAGAGGTCGGGGATTCGACTCCCCTTCGCTCCAATTTTTGTAAGTCCTTAAACTATAAGGATTTATAGCAATGAGTTTAGGTAGTGCTTGTTGTAGTGGGCAAAATTTTGGGCAAATTATGGGGTTTTTTGACCCCTAAAAAGCCCTAAAATTTCCTTTTGCGGGTGTGGTGTGTAGATTTCCAAAGTGTATTTCTCCTTCATTTTTGCCCATTCTTTGGGCATTCAAGGTAAAAAATACTCCCTACTGACTGCCGCATATTTTTCTGCTACTCCCCGGGTGGAGCAGGTTTCACCTATTTTACACCATCGGCAACTTCACTCCATTGGATTATTGCGGGATTGTTCCTGCTGGCATTGTTCCATGTACGCCTTCCTGACGGTAGCCGGGGAATGCTCTCTACTCAATGATTTTTTACATCTGTGCATCTGGGAGACAATCGAAACACGCTCTACCCAAATCGGCGGAATCTGATAAAATATCCCAGGATATGATGGTGGAGATAAAATCCCCATACTTGCAGAAGCAGGAGAGTTCATAGTTCGGAAAGAGGTAGCATCAAGATATACTCCGTTCTTGGAGAGTATGAATAGTGGAGGGATAAGGGGGTATCAGCGAAGTTGCATCTATTGTATGGTGCCATGATTTCCTTTTGTTTTCTGAATTGGTCTGGTCAAAGCGTCTAATATGTCCCACCCCCTTGCCAAGCGAGCGAAAACTGGACGATAGGAAATATCATATTTCGCACCATTCGGCTAACGATTTAGTTTTTCTATTGATTGTTATCCATCGGGTTCGGCGAGTATTTCTAGCGTTTTCGTTGTGAGTCACCCACCTACAATTTTTTGGAGTGTAATTCCCGTCATTGTTGATACGGTCAATTTGCAAATCTTCACGATAGCCGTGAGCCAATGCCCACTTCCTAAATGCTCTATAATCATGCCAAGCCTTACACACTTTAATACCTCGACCACCATAATTTTTATAATCTTTGTCATTTTTGCATGAACACCTCTTTTTCATGTTGTGCCATATTCTATACAGTCTTGACGGGTTCTTTCCCGCATCTCCGTGCTTTGTGTGCGTTTGGATCGCTCTTTGACTTGCTATTTCCCGTCGGTAGCAACCACAACTCTTTGTTTGTGAGGATCGTAACTCTGCTCCGGCTACTGATTTTTTTCTACCACACTGGCACTGGCACAACCAGATTTTTCGTTTGTTCTTGCGTTTCTTCTGTTCTCTAATAACTGTTAGCCTACCGAATTGTTGCCCTGTTAAATCTATTTTTGCTGGCATGGGAACTCCTTATAAAAGTTTGAAGTCTTCTACAAGTAATAGCCCGCCATTGATTATGGTTGTAGCAGATTGCTCTCTCTCCGCTCTAAATTGTCCACAGATGGGGTATTACTGTAAGAGAATAACCCTGTTGCACTACCGAAGGTAACGAATGGAAATATCTGATATTTCCTGATGGGATAATACAGGTGTCGGGACATTTTCATAATTTTTAAGGGAGTAACAGCAATGAGTAAAAGCAAAGATTTATTGACGGTTCAAGAGGTAGCCCAATTCTACGGAGTGAGTACACAGACCATCCAGAGGCGGGTTAGAGAGAGCAGGGAGGGCAAGGGTACATTTCCTCGCCCTATTTTCGGTTATGGCAGGAAAGCCCTTTGGCATCGCAGGGACATAGAAAACTTCACTGAAACAGAGCCGGGAGAGGCACCACAGAGCAGGTAGGGCAGTGTCCGCTATTTAACAATATAAGAATGCCCCGAACACCACCATATCCGATGTTTAGCACTATTGTTCATTTTAGACATTTTGACTTCCTACCTGTAGATCTATTTTTCCTATGTCCGTCATTGGTGTAGCAGGTACAGCGGGTAGATACAGTAGGACATAGGATATTGCGAAGGGATATAGGGTTAAAAAGTAGGACATAGGGTAAATCAACGGAAATATAACAAATTTTTATTACTAGGATACATCGACACATTTAGCAATCATAGGAATTACATGGAACAACTTTATCAGGACAATCCTTACCGCTACTGTACTTACCGGCAACACAAGAACCGGTCATTTACGGATTGCCGAGAATCGTACCAACACGCGGCAAGTAAGGAAGTATTGATATTACGCTGGAATGGTAGGATACCTACACAAGAATTCGTGTTGCATTTCTTAACAGTATTTTCGGCAGAAGATATAAATGTACTCCGAACAAAGATATTCCGTGTGCTTTCCGATAACGGTCTTGAAGCGATTGCCAATCTGGAAGCGACCAAAGGCGATAATGGAAAACCTAATAATTGTGTCCATTCCCATATACTAACCGATGACCAACGCAGTGAGAGAGAACTACGAAAATTGCTTGAAACGGCTTGTAGGCGGCAGGGGCTTGTGAAAGATAAGGATTTTTACATTACCCATAATCTGCTCCCCGATGGCTACAATTATTTGAATTATTTCACAAAAGTGGGGTATCCGCTTTGCTCCACCTATGTTAAACTGGGCGGATGGAGTCGACTCGACCGGCGGATTTTCCTTCAATTTACCGAGATTTTGTGCAAATGTTCCCTGATAATGCCGCCTG
>Ga0123353_10002435_pt1 | contig 23130 bp, 19 predicted proteins | sample TergutLab28metaG_3_FD_92763 | JGI IMG/M metagenome (GOLD analysis project Ga0123353, IMG submission 92763) | Labiotermes labralis P3 segment gut microbial communities from Petit-Saut dam, French Guiana - Lab288 P3 | ecosystem: Host-associated > Arthropoda: Insects > Digestive system > Gut ... | reverse complement strand
TCGTCAGCACCTCGCCCTCCACGGCGTAGTCCTTGCGGTACTTGGTGAAGCGGTCGTAGACCTTCGACGGGCTAAAACACAGTCGTTTGGTGCCCGCCTCGAAGGCGAAGTCCTTACCCAGCTTGAGATTCATGCGGCTCATCACTTCGAGGGAATTTTCCACAGTGGTGATGTTGTGCGTCGCGCCGTCGAGCAGATAATGCCGCGCGGCGTAGGACAGCTGCTTTGCGCAGGCCTCCAGCGATAGCGCGCTGTTCATGCAAAAAACGCCGTCCCACAGATGCCCGTAGGCGTGGCACAGCTTTTCCACCAGCTTCAACCCGGCATAGGCACAGGCGAGGTTCGACGCGATGCGTGACGGAAATTCGCTGTCGAAGCCGGGGTAGCTATCATCGAACCAACGCTTCACCTCGCTGGGCGGCGTGCGCAGGGCCAAGTCCAACAGCGTGCGCCCGAAGGCCGGCAATAGCCCGCCATCCTTCAGCCGGCAGAATACAGCGTACTGCGCATCGTCTTTGAGATCTTTGCGGGAAAACAGCAGCTCAATCGTGCGCTCCCGGATGGCAGTTTCGTTCGCGCTTTCTTCCCCGGCCACGACTACAGGGGCCAGCAGATCATACTTTTGCACGGTCTGATTTGCCTTGCCGCGCACGGCCTCACCATGCTCGTATGACCCGCGAAAGTAGTTGTGCAGGTCGTTCTTCGTCTTTTTCGACAGTGTCGACGGTTTATACTCATCAATCGCGTGGGGGATGATGTTCGTGGAATCGCCGTCCTTGGCGAGGGTGAAGTTGGTTACCTGCGAGGCCACCTGCGCTTTGCTGCGCGAAAACAGCGGCAGGATAATATTGCGCAGCGTGTGCGTTTTCCCGCTGCCGGACTCGCCGATGAGGAACAGGTGCGGGTACATCACGTTGTAATACTTGAGGTGTTGCTTGATGAAACAGCCCGCGCACCAGGCGAGGATAGATACAGTCTTGGCTGGTTCGTTGTAGCGCAGCAGCGTTTCGCCCAGGGAACAAAACTGTTCATCTGACAAAAACGGCGCGTCCAGGATGTTGCTTTCGAGGCTCCGATAGTGTTCCATTTGCACGATACTATCGACTTCAACACCGCCTGCCGCGATGGCGCGCTCCGGCGTGACAAAGACGAATCGTTCGTTGTGCCAATAGATGCCCAGGGCCTTCACGCCTTTTTTGATCTTCCACGGCAGATCGTCGATGTACTGCTTGAGGGCTTCGAGGTCACCGTCCGTCCCGAAAAAGCAAAAGCTGATGGAATTGCGATTGAGCACCTTTTTGAAGCGCAACACATTGCAGAAGTCCTCCGCGACGAAGTCCATGTGTTGGGTTTTGCGGCTGTCGCTGACGAGGTCACAGGTGAGTTGGGCCTCGCGTTCGCCCTTGATCTGTTCGATAGGTTGCACCAGAAAATTGGTCAGCTGCGTGATTTGCTCACCCTTTTTGCGGTAGTAACAGCCGTCCTGCTCGAAGATGTTTACAGGGCGTTTTCGCTTTGGCACATAGGTCTCCGGCGTTTTGTCGCAGGCGTTGCGCACGGTGATTTCGCCGTAGGTGCTGCCGCCCTGCTGCCGATCCCACTTGTCGCGCATTAAACCCGATGATCGAAAGAGTCTGTCGATTTGCCCGGCATCGCGATTTGACCAGAAGGCCAGTTTGCAGCAAAGCGCGAAATCAGCCTCCGACTGCGACTTGTATTTCTCCTGCCAGCGGCCCTCCCACAGGCCCTCGAACGCCGGGCCGTCCTTCGCCGCCCGCGCCGTGGACAGCAACTGCTCGTCGGACAAGTATGACATCCCTTGAATAGATGCTGTTTTTTTCGATGATTGTTTCGACGGCGGCTTGATATATTTGCTGTGAATCCATGATAAAATGCCGTTGTCGGCGGCGATTTCATCCGCGCAGCCGCCCGGCCAGCGCTTGCCTGTCATGGTGAAATATCGGCCATGGCTGTACATCTCCACGCCAGTTTTGCTGTTCCTGTTGCCACCCGATGGGAGCGCGCCTTTGTAGAAAAGGTGCAGGCCCGTGTCGCTTGGGCTGATTTCGATGTAGGTTGATGGGGATCTCTTGAGGATGGCAGCAGCGATGCTGTTGGGCTTACCGTCTATCAGGCATTTGTCGATGTCAACGCCGACATAGCCACAGCTCTTCGTGAACACAAAGCCGATGCCACTGAAGTGATAGCGCGCCATGGCTTCGAGGGCCTGCGCGAGGGTGCCCCAGGTCTTCGGGTCGGTGGGCGAGGCCTTGTAGCCGGTGTATGGATTGTAGGGCACTTTGGCGGTGCGGTGGGTTTTGGGGTCGCGCTCCAGGCGATAGCACAGCCAGTTGGGGAGGCAGGCCAGGGCCTGCGGAAAATTCGGACTTGCTGTCATTATTATAGCCCCCTTATCGAACGGTGTCAAGTACATGCTTATGAACGGGGGGAGATGTCCTATGTGCAAGAAGAAGATAAGGACGTGAAAAAATTGTAGATTTTGCCAAAAAAGGGGTTGCTTTATTTGGTGAAAGGTGGTAGAATATAGAAGTTATACAAGACACTTCAGGAGGTATCTTCATGGAAAATGATTTGCATGCAGAAGAGCATCATGATGTACAGAACCAACCTGTTATTAGTAGCCATAATCTAGAAATTGATGTAAGCAGAACGACGAGAACAAGTGTTTCAAGGCCTGATGTCAGTTCTTGGAAAAAAGGACTTTGGACGATACTGTTCATTCTTGCAATCGTTGCACTTGTTATTTTCCTTCTTGTCAATCAACCCAATAGCTAGGTAAGGAGATGTTTTGTGGGAGTATCTGATTTAAATACGCTAATAGTTTTTGTATTGCCTGGCTATGTTGCCAGCACAATAACAAGACTCATGCGAAAGCGCCGGGACGTCCCTTCGGGCGAAAAATTAATCAGTTGCTTGCTTTTTACCTTGGCTGAGTATTTGCTAATATCTTTTGCACCCGGCAATTTTTTAAGGGAAAAGGTTAACCCCTTATTTAACATAAGCCCAAACACAATCGCTTCAAATCTGAGTGGGATTATGCTTGGGATTGTATTTTTGTTGTTGTTTTCTGCCATTTTGGGTTTCATCTGTGGTTTTCTTTGCGCACGGCTTGATCCACGGATAGAAGCTATAACAGGTCATATTAAGGACCACGGCCTTTGGAATAGAGTCTTTTCTCCACGCCCTAATGAAACAATTTGGGCTGAAGAAATCGAGAAAAGCCGAAAACTTCAACATGTCCATTTTGTGTTGAAGGGGGAACTAATCCAGTATCAAGCGAAGATCGACGAGTGCGATGATGTAGGGGAGCATCTTTTGTTGTTGAAAGATGTACAATCAAGAGAGGAAGGCAAGGAGTGGAAGTCGCTTAATAAAAGAAGTGGCAAAATGCTAATCAGTTTCGATCAAATCAAATATATCTATTTAGTTGATCCACGCAAATAGGGAGGATGGAAACATATGTTTTCCAAACTTATATACTCGGTATATATTTTGGTTCGCTATGCTGTTCATAGTTTCTTTGCATCGGTTGTTGTCATGATGGCCAGGCAAATGCCGGACTTCAGAGAAAATGGTATTTCCCTGCGGTTTCAATCACTTGACCTAATCATCGCATTGTCGGTGGTGTTTGTAGCATATGCCCTGTACGCGTTCTACCTTAAAAATCGCTTGGATCGCGCAACTCTTTCCACGGCTACCTCGAAGGAATTTATGGAACACTGGAATCTCCGGCCTCCTGGTAAAATGCAAGGAATCTTCGATGAGGTTAAGAAGAAAACAGGTATAGAGAAATACGTCCGTCTTTTTATTGTAGAAGAGTTTGATATAAAGCTAGACGATGACGGAAAACAGATAAAGAAAAAAAACGAGAAAGCCAGTGAGTTTGCGTATGGAAACATGGTTTGTTTGAAAGACACAACGTCCGGATATACAGACGATGAAATAAAGGGCGTTATTGCTCATGAATTGGGGCACATCAAAAGCTTAACCCCGTTAAAGCTATTTTATGATAGGGTTACCAATTTGGATTTAACGGATGGCGGACTTGGTGTTGTTTTCAATGGGATATTTGAGATGGCGTTTACCGTTGTCGTTTCGATATTTGTTATTATAGCCATCCTAATAGTACCAGCATTGCTGATGAAATTTTCAACCTCTATGCTTGTTGAGTTTTTAGCGTTTTTACTCGGCATGATCGAGTTATTCGTTCTCTTGCGATTTATGAAGAAGTACAAGACCAAAGGCAAAGATGGTAAAGATGGTCAAACTTTTAAAGAAATCTTCGTTGCCTTTGCAAATGACATTCAAGAAACCATCAAGGATTATTTTTATCTCCTGTTTCGCGACATGTGGCTTAATATAGCTCGTCGCAGAAACGAAATTGAAGCGGATCGGTTTGCCTGTAAAATAGGCTATGGAAAGGGATTGTTGGACTATTTGAAGAATGAAAAGAATGATAACAGTGAAAAGAAGCATAGCCGTTTGTTTGCCTATTTGTCTAGTACACACCCCTCTGCTCAAAAAAGGATAAAGCTGATTGAGGAGCATATCAAGACTATGCCACAATGCGACAAGGAGGATCAGCCGCATGAGAGAATCTGAAGCCATGCCATATAAGAAGTCTTTGGGCACATCAGTGCTCAACAGCTTGCTTTTTGGCGGTACAATATTGAGCTACATGATTTTTGCGTATATTGGCCTCCAACTATGTACACTACTATTTGTTTTTCTGCTTTCCCTAAAGGCTGTTTTATTGATTGCGGCTAGCCTGACTGTCATCATTTGTGCGATACACATGTTTTTTTCATGGAGGAAATTGCATTCGAGGAATTTATCTGAGACCTATGACATCGTTGGTCAAAGCGCAGAAACGAAGATGCGCTTGAACCGCCTCAAGCAAGCGATCATGAATGCGTTTGTGGTTTCTCACAATACCGAAATCCTGATTTGCAGAAACTGTGAATGGGGAGCAGTTTCCATTGGCAAACGGATCATTATGCTTGATGAGAAACTATTATCGTGTAATGATCACCAACTGCAAGGATATCTAGCCCATGAAATAGCCCACCAGCATATAGCTGGAATACCGACTATTCGTAGAGAAACGCTTGCAGAATTTCCCCGCATGTTGATTCGTGATTTCCTGTGCTTCATAATCAGGCCATGGCTGTTTATTGCTCTACTAATCTTGTTCTGGATTCCTTTTGCTTTACTGATAGGCTCTAGAGCAGCAAGCACATCGTCTAGGGTAGTATTTACACTGATTGCATTGGTTGCGTTTTTGGTAATGAGTGCAAAAGGCATTCTTGAATTAGCAAAACCCTATGCCGCAAAAGCAATCCAAAAGGCAGAAAAGGAACTGAGCAATTCGGATGTGTTTGATTGGATTTTGGATTCACTTTCGAAGGCTGATAACATAAAAGAAAAAGCGATGGCAGGACTTCGAAAGTTTGATCCCATTTTGCTTAGTAAAAATATTCATGATGTATACGAACTAAACTTGAATACAGCCATTGATCAATATGTATGTTCCTGCGGGCTTGGCAATGAATTGCTAATGGCACTAGAAAATGATTTACTTGCTTTAGACGACTCGACAAAAATATTGTCAGTGAAATTGGAGTACGAGCGCTACAGCAAATATCGAAACAATATTAGAAAGCGGATAGAACGGATCAAGTCGTTTGTTGCTGTGATAACATGATTAATGATTCAGTTCGCTACAAGCAAGCCGCATGGCTGTTTTCCACGTAAAACTGGGGAATCTCGCCTTCATTGCGCTTTTGGGCCTTGGTCAGGAAGTCGGTGGTGTAGCCCTTCTGGAGCAGGGCGTTTCCGGCATATTTCTCATTTTGCAGGATGGAGAGCACCACGTTCGACCGCCACTGCGCCTTCCCGCCCGGCGTGGAGATTCCCTCGGCGGTGAGCAGGTTCGCGATATACAGCAATGTATCCCCTATGCCTGCGAGGCGGCCAATAAAGCCATAGAGTACATTCCCCAATTCATCAGCTGCATAAATGTTTCCATAGTAAATGAATTGTTTTTTTGCAACATACTTCGTGCTGAACTTTGCGTTCCAACGGCCGCCTCAACCTTTTCCTGCAATGCCAAAGCGTCTATATTTAATTCGCGACCTAACGCCTTTTCCTCAGAGGACAGTGCCACAGTGCCTATCACCCGGAGGACTACCAGCCCGACGAGGACGAGAAAGAAGCCCTCGCGGCCTTGCGAGGGCGGGGCTATGTGGCACTGTACAAGCGTATGCGGGGAGGGGCGCGAATATGACTTGAGATTTAAGCGACAAAGAATTACGTTCCGCTTCGCAATATCTCCAAGTAAGCGGCATAGGAAAAGGTGCGATAGCGCCGTTCGCCTGCGGTTTGCTCCAAAATGCCCGCCTCTACCAGCCGGTTCACCGCGCCGGACACTGTATTGAAGGAGATGTTCAGCGCGGCGGCGGTTTTGGCGATGTCGATGATGGGGTTGGCTTCCAGGTATTCCAGCAGCCGCAGGGCCGTCTTGGACGCGCGGCCAAACTCCTTGATTATCTCAGTGTTTTGCCCATGCAGAAGGTTCAAGGCACATACTGTGTCCACCGCATCCTGCGCTGATTCCAGCACAGCCAGTAGGAAGAACTTCACCCATTGCTCATAGTGGCCTTTTTGGCGCACCGCCATCAGGCGGTCGTAATACTCCGTGCGGTTTTTCTTCAGGAAATAGGAGATATACAGCGCGGGAGAACTCAATACTTGCCTGTGCAGCAGAAAAAGTGTAATCAACAGGCGGCCCACGCGCCCGTTGCCATCCAGGAACGGGTGAACAGTCTCGAATTGATAGTGAATCAGCGCCGCCTGCACCAATACATCCAATTCATCTTCGTTATACAAATACTTCTCCAAATCCGACATGGCCGTCTCCATATCCTGCGGATTGGGCGGAATATACCGGGCATTTTTGAGGGTACTGCCCTGCCCGCCAATCCAGTTTTGGGAGCGGCGGAACTCGCCGGGGTTTTTCTCCTGCCCGCGCAGCCCGGACATCAATACGGCGTGGGTTTCCCGGATGAGCCGATTGCTCAACGGCAATTCGTTTTGCCGGGCAATGGCAAACTCCGTGGCCTTGACGTAATTGACCACCTCAGCCACATTACGGTTGGCGTTTTCGTCCCGCATTGGGTCTAAAATATCTTCAAGAGTGGCCTGTGTCCCCTCGATTTGCGAAGACATCAGGGCCTCCTTGCGCACGTACATAGAGATGAACAGCGGCATACTGGGGATGTGTCCGGTCTGGCTTTCCAATTGAGCCAGTGCCTTATTTGCCTGCACCAGCAAGCCGACCGCCTCTGCGTCCAACTCGACCGGCGGATGCGGTGGCAGTGGAACAGGCGAAAAGGATTTATAGGCGGCATCGCCGGATAAGTTGATGATAAATTCGCCTGCGCGGTTGATCATGTGTTTTCTCCTAAAATGAAATTATAAGTTTATTATACCCTTCTAATTTCGTTTTGTCAAGCGAAAGTGAAATTAGATGACGAAAACGCGATTGTAATTTAAGTCTCATCCTTTTCTCTAAACAGCGCCCAATTTTTGTTTTGCTATCTTTTTTATCCGGCTGCCCTCTGGCGCAAGCTCATAGACAGTTTGCCACTCACCAGATGTATTTGCCAGGGCAGCCATTTTCTTAAGCGCAGCTTTTTGTAAAACCCCTGCGTAAAGCCCTTCAGGTCGATGTTCATGGCGTCGATCAGCGGCAGGAGCGCCTCAAGCGGCTCCCGGTTTATAGCCGTTGGTTACCAGCACGTTGCAAAGCCCGGCCTGGTGCACAAGCCGGGCGCAGTCATGCACGAACTCATAGCCGATCAGCGGCTCGTTGTAGGTATAGGCCACACCGATGTTTCCGCGAGGGACGGTCTCCACGGCAAGCGCGGCAACGTCTTCGGGCACAAGCGTTTCAGCGTTTCGCCAGGCATTTTCATATTTGAGAGATATATCGCTGTTCTGGCAGAAGGGGCAGCGCAAATTGCAGCCGAAGCCGCCTATTGAGAGTATGCGCTTCCCCGGGTGAAACATATACAGCGGCTTTTTCTCTATTGGATCCAGGGCAACAGCCGAGACTTTCCCGTAGCTTTCAGCGTATAACTTCCCGTCAATGTTCCGGCGCACACCGCACAGCCCCGTAGAGTTCTCCGGGATTTTGCAATTGTGCGGGCACAGCCTGCACTTAACAGTGCCGTGCTCGGCAGCACTCCAAAACATCGCTTCACTCATGGCGCACCACCTCGAAGCGCTCCAGCTGCACGGGGGCAACCGCCGGGATGCCGCCCTTCTGCCGGGCGATGGCGACCTGCTCCTCCACCGTTTCGATGCCCTCCAGGTTGGGTAGCAGCAGGCCGCGCCTGTGCCCCCTTGTGACGATCACCCCGTAGCGCCGGACATCAAGCTCCTCCGGCCCGGCGATGGCCTCCGGCGGCGACAGCACGTCCACCTTGTATGTCAGCAGCGGCAATTCGCCGGTCTCCACGGGCTCAAAACGATTGTCATGCAGGCCCGCCGAAACGGCATTCTGTATGATCTCCAAGGCGATGCTGCCCGCCGTCGGCGCGATGGTCCCGATGCAGCCCCGCAATCGGCTGTGCTTGTGCAGGGAGACGAACACCCCCGCTTGGGTGTTCAGCAGCTCGTCCGGCAGGTCCTCCGGCAGTGGCAATTTGCGCCCATTGCGTATCGTGTATTCCAGAGACTGCCGCGCCAGGGCACGGTAGCAATCCTCAGAATCCCGGTGCTCCCGCGCATCGGCAAGAAGGGCCTGCGTGTATTGCGCAAGGAAATCGCGGCTGTCGTTCGGCTCCCTCGGCGCAAAGCTTGCCACGGCATAACCCACCCCGAAGGGGCACTCGTAGGACAACAGCTTAGCTTCCACCTCGCAGCGGTCGAAGCAGCCCGCGAGCACCATATATGAGTTATACCCGCACTCGGCGGCGCGCTCCCGCAGCTCCTCGGGAATATTGAACAGCGACAGGAAATCTCCGTGGGCCAAAGCCTCGGCGATCGCCTGATCAAATACAGCCCCCTCTGGGACAGTGCCGTAAGAGCTTCCCGGCAGCTTGTGGGACAAATCCCCGCTGGCGATGAGCACAACCCTGCGCTGCGCCGTGGCCTGCGCGATACACTGCCCGAGGCGGTAGTGCGCCGCCGCGTCCATGCCCGACTGCGAAACCCGCACCGCCCGGTACTCCCGCCAGCGCCGGTTGATGAACCACATGGGCACCATCACGCCGTGGTCCAGCTTCGCGTCCTTCTCGCCCAGTGGCCCGGCAGGCAGGCCGTTCTGTTGGGCAAGCGCCGCGATTTCCCCGGCCAGCTCGGCGTCATATTCCACCTCAAAGCGGGTTTCGGGCGCGCCGAAGCGGGCAAAGCTGCCCTTCGCGCTTTTCCCCGGCGAGATATGGAAGTAGTCTGCATAAGTCACATTGTGCGGTGTGACGAAGACAATCGTCTCGGGCGCAAGCGCGGCGATTTCGCGGGCAACTTCGTCAAAAGCTGACAGGGTTGCCTGTATTTTCTGCTCCTCGCCACGGCCCACAGCGGGCACGGCAAGCGGCGGGTGCGGCAGGGCGTAGGCGCGCAGGATGGGTATGAGATCAACTCCTTCATGGGATGGGAATAGTATGACACAGAATCTCGTGGATTTACAGCGGATCACGTAAAGGCCTAAACAAAGCTCACGGAAACCGTCAGGATCGCCCCCAATGGAGCCGCAGGCGGAATGGCTGGGGGAGATGTCGCGGCCCCGAAGGGGTACATCGCGACAGAGGGGTAAAAAAGGCGGATTCAAGAGGATTCACATTGTATATTCGCAGTCAATGCCCCTCGTGCATGTCCACGGCCGAGTGCCTGTGGTAGTGCCCCTGCGCGTGCATGCGGTTGTGCAGCGCGCGGTGCGCGCCCGCCAGGGCGGCGAGCACCTGCTTGTATTCCTTCTCCTGCGCCATGGTCGCCAGGGTCTTGACGTAGGCCGTCGCGCCCTCGATCTGGTCGATGATCGTCGCGGCGTCGGGCGCGGAAAACAGCGGTTTGCCCTCCACGATGGCGAACACCGCGCTGGTGTGGGCGACGATGACCTCGGGCGTATGCGCCATTTTGCCGCGCACCCGCAGGGCGATCCAGACGCTCCCCTCGGCGCCGACGGTGAAAGCCCCGCTTTTTTCGCCCAGCAGGCCGTCGAAGGTCACGCCGTCGGCGGTGTCGCCGTTCACGACCAGCTCCACCGCCGTGACGGGTATGGTCGCCGAGGCCACCTCCCAGGTGACGGCCAGCCTGCCGGGGCCGGGCAGATCGATCCTGCTCCCCATGGGCCTGCCCTCCACGCGCATGTCGATCAGCGGGCCGGAGGTCGCGAAGGTCCTCCCGTCGATACAGGCCTGCTTCCAGCTTTGATAGGTCAGCGGCCCTTCCACCAGCGCGTAGGTGCGCATCGCGCCCACGGCGACATAGGCCCCCATCTTGTCGGTCCCCCCCACCGCGGCGACATGGTAGCCGCAGTTGAGGTAGCGGTACCAGTCGGAGAGGTAGTAGGGGCTGATGGCGAAATTGCCGCAGGCCTCCACGGCGTCCACGTACCCGGAGACGATCGCCGCGGCGTTTTCGAGCCGGGGATTGGGGAAATGGGGCATGACGACATAGCCGCCCTGCTCCCTGCACTGCTTCCCCCACTGCGTCAGCGTCGTTTCGAGGGGGTCGCCCAGCGCGGATTCGTCGGGTCCGCCGGTGGTCAGCGGGAAGATCATGCGCCCCTCGTAGCCCAGCAGCGAGATGTGCCCCATGACGCGCTGGCGGTTTTCCGTGCCGACGCGCACGATGTGCTCGCCTGAGCCCAGCTCCTTCATCCCGTCGAAGTCGCCGACGTTGGTGAACAGCTCGCCCCACTGCGTAGCGAGCAGGTTGACGATGTTGACGCCCTCGGCCTCGCCCTCCAGCAGGGCGGTGGTGGGCGGGAGGAAGTGCACGTGGGTATCGGCCGTCACCCAGCCTTTTGCGCGCCAGTCGATCACCCGCTCCAGCGCGACGGTGACCTCGTCCGTGCTCTCCGTGATATCGAAGCGCACGCGCCGCGGTTTGATCTCAAAGCCCTTCGAGACCTCGAAGAACACCTCGCCCAAAGGCAGCAGGTACTCCGCCTGGCCGTCGATATAGGCGCTCCAGTGCGGGCCGTCGGCCAGCTCGGCGCCGTAGTCCTCGAGCCAGTGCGCGTTGGGCACGCGGTGGTGGGTTCGCGGCGGCAGATACTCCCCCGCGGCCCCGTGGGCGTGGACGCGCACCGGCACCATTTTGCCCGCCTTGTCGGTGACCCTGAGCGTTACGGGGCGCTCCGCCGGGCGGACGTAGCAGACCGCCCCCTCCCGCAGCTCGGCGGCGGCGCACAGCCGCTTGCCGCCGGCATAGAATACGGCGTCCTCGTGGGCGGCGTATTCCACGATATATCTGCCCTCGATTTTGTCCGGGCGCTGCCGCTCCTGCCGGGATTCCCAGCGGAGCGCCTGGTAGTCCAGCTGAGGCAGGACGGAGATAATATTCCCCAGGTCGATGTCGATGAGCCCATAGGGGTCTTTGGGGTCGCCCTCCAGGGCGAATGCCGCCTTCCTGCGTCTGGAATAGCGCAGCGGGTGTGCCTCGGTATCGCCCGCGGTGAGCGCGAACAGGAAGACGGCGCCCTCCCCGGCGATGATTTCCATCCCCGTCACCGCCTTGCCGGGCCGCGGGTTCTCGAAGGCGTAGATCCAGTGCTGCAGGGGGGTCTGGCTGCCCGGCGATTCGACGCGGAACTGGCTGCCCCCCCATGCCCTTTCCGGCATGCGCCCGGCGGAAATCTCCTCGGAGACCGTCTGGAACGCCCGGGGCCGCATGTGGGGCACGGCGAGCAGCGCGGCGCAGCCCCAATGGGTGCGCATATCGCTGATCTCCAGCCGTGAGCGTATGGGGACGACGACCGTTTCGCCGTCCTCGTAGGTCAAGCGGTATTCGCAGATATCGACCCCCTGCGGAAAGGGCCCGCGGGTGTGCTTGACCAGGCCGTCCTCCCCAGCGGTCTCCTCCGGGGTTACGGACGAATGGAGGAACAGCACATACTTCGCGGCAAAGGGCTCGAAGGACAGCGCGTAGGTCCCTTCTTTTAGGAAGATATACCCCTCGCCGCAGTCGAAAGGTATGCCGCAGTAGGTCTGGGCCCCCTGCGGCATGTGCGCGGCATGGGCGACGGCGTTTTCGTGGCCGCAGGCGGCGAGCCCGCCCGCCGCGGTATTGCGCGCGAAAAGGGCGACGGGCCTGAACTGATCGGATGCGAACATAATATGCCCCTCCTGTATTCTATCTTTTGAAAATTCATTGTAGCACATCCGATTTATGATGTCAATCGCTGATTTTTGCGTAATCCCTTGCAAAACGCCCGCATATATGGTACCATATTGATTATGAGAGGAAGGGACCGGTATTGAAAGCTCTTTTATGGAACCTATGGGAAAATGAGCAGGTGCGCCTCACGCTGGAAACCCTGCTCAAGCTGGGGGTCGCCGCTGTCCTGGGCGGCATCATCGGCTTCGAGCGGCAGCACTCGCACCGCGCCGCAGGGCTGCGCACGCATGTGCTGGTGGCAGTGGGCGCGGCCCTGGTGATGTGCACCTCCTCGTATGTCACGGGCCGCTACGGCGGGGCGGACCTCATGCGTATGGGCGCCCAGGTGATCAGCGGCATCGGCTTCTTAGGGGCGGGGACCATCCTGCGGGAGGGCTTCAGCGTCAAAGGGCTCACCACGGCCGCGAGCCTGTGGGCCGTGGCCTGTGTCGGCCTTGCGGCGGGCATCGGCTTTTGGCCGGGGGCGCTGATCGGCACGGCGGTGATCTATTTCACCCTCAACACGGTGAAAAAGGTGGCGGTGCGCCGTTCCAGCATCCGCGTCATCTATATCGGCGTGGATAACGCCTACCATGTCAGCGAAAAGGTGGCCGAGGTTTTCCGCGTCTGCGGCGCGAAGCTGCGCACCCTGGAGATCGTCTTCCCCGAGGAGGGCGAGGGCTTCCGCCTCAACAGGGAGATCACGAAGGTGCTCAAAGCCATGGCCTATGTGGAAAACGAGCGCGGCCTCGCCCTCCTGCGTGAATCCATCCTGGCCCTGGAGGGTGTGCTGGATTTTGAGGTGGAGAATTGATTTTTGGCATGAAAGGAGAACCTCATGGACGAAATCCTGCACCTGCGCCCGGAAGACGTGCCCTGCAAGCACGTGCGCGGCCACGAGGGCTACGAATACCGCAAGCGGACCCTGATATCCCGGAGCCGGGCGGGCTGCGTCGCCGGGCTTTATGAGATACCACCGGGCAGGGCGGCCTATCCCTACCACTGCCACCTGAAAAACGAGGAGATGTTCTACATCCTCGGCGGCAGCGGCGTCTTGAGGACCCCACAGGGTGAACGCCCTGTCTGCGCGGGGGACTTCCTCTTCTTCCCGGCCAACGAAAACGGCGCGCACAAGCTGACCAATACCGGCGCGGAGCCCCTGACCTATCTGGACTTCGACACCAGCCACGAGATCGACGTCACTTTTTACCCGGATTCGGGCAAGATCGGGGTCTGGGGCCGGGAGATCAACCAGGTGTATAAGACAGAGGATCAAGTGGAGTATTACGATGGCGAGTGAAAGCGAAGGGGAATATGCGGAAATTCAAGTTCCTTTGGATCTGCCTGGACATGCACGGCTGCCCGAACCGCTGCCTGCACTGCTGGCTGGGCCATGGCCCGCCTGCGGCGGAGCAGACCGCTTCGCGGATGTCCGAGGACGACCTGCGTTTTGCGGCGGAGGCCTTCCGGCCATTCACACGGGAGCTGAAAGTCCACAGCTGGTACCGTGAGCCGGACTTCCCGGACAACTACCGGCTGCTGTGGGAGCTGGAAAACGCGCTTTCCACCAAGACGGCCAAGCCGCACGACGAGCTGATGAGCGTGTGGCGCGCGGCGCGGGACCCGGAATATGTACCCTGGCTTGCGGGGCTCGGCCTGAAGGCCTGCCAGCTCACCCTGTTCGGCGGCGAGGCCATGACGGACAAATACACGGGCCGCAAGGGCGCTTACCGGGATATCCTGCGCTCGATTGAGCAATTGCTCGCAAACGGGATCGCGCCGCGCATCCAAACCTTCGTCAACCGCGAGACCATCGAAGAAATGCATCTGATCGACGACCTGATCCGCTCCTACAGCATAGAGCTGGCCTTCGCGCACCAGGGCAGCTGCACCGGCGCGGGCGCCGCGCTTTACGATGTTTTTCCCGTCCCGGAGACGCTCGAGCGCATGCCGCCCCTGCTGACGGCCCTTTCCCTCAAACACTGGAAGGCCAAAAGCCTGGCGGAAATCTTCGGAACGACCGAGCAGGCCCTTTGCCAAAAGCTTGTGCACAGCAGGAATACCCGCAGCTTCGTGACGAACAAGCCGGTGTTTTTCATCGACCGCAATTGGGAGGTCTATCCCAACATCAGCGCCCCCGCCGCGCAGTGGCGCTTGGGGAATCTCAAGCGCGACGGCGCTGGGGCCGTCATAGAGCGCTATCTCAGTGAAATATCCCCCGCGCAGGCCGCACGGCGAAATACCCCCCTGGGTGAAATGGTGCGCGCCTGCGGCGACCCGAACAGCCGGAAGCTGTTCGCGGAAGGGGACTACAGGGAGTATATTTTGGACCAATACTGTGAAAGAGAGCTGAATGTATGACCTGGCAGGAACTCGAAGCCCAATGCAGGCAGTGCACGCAGTGCGAGCTGGGCAAAACCCGCACGAACCTGGTCTTCGGCGTAGGCAGCCCCGAAGCAGAGGTGCTGTTCATCGGCGAGGGCCCCGGCGAGCAGGAGGACCTGAATGGGGAGCCCTTCGTGGGCCGTTCGGGGCAGCTGCTGGATAAATACCTGGCGGCCATTGACCTGGACCGCCGCGGGAACATCTACATCGCCAACATGGTGAAGTGCCGCCCTCCCGGCAACCGAGACCCCAGGCCGGAGGAGCAGGACACCTGCCTGCGCTGGCTGACCCAGCAGGTGCAGCTCATGAGCCCCAAGATCATCGTGTGCCTGGGGCGCATCTCCGCCCAGCGCATCATTTCCAAAGAATTTAAAGTGACAAAAGAGCACGGAAAATTCTTCGAGCACAATGGCATCCTGCGCATGGGGACCTTCCACCCCGCGGCGCTGCTGCGCAACCCCAACCAAAAGCCCGACGCCCTGGAGGATTTTCTGGCGCTCCAGGCGAAGATTAAAGAGGTGTGCGAGAGGACGTATTGATACCCCCTCTATCGCTGTGCGGCATCTCCCCCCAAGAGGGAGACAGGTAAGCTATAGTTTCTGATAAAGCAATCGTCGTGAATCCGGTTGACCAGGTTCACGACGATTGTTTATGTATAGAGCACTCGCTCGCATGTCGCCCCCTTGGGGGAGATGCCCGCAGGGCAGAGGGGGTGGAGCTATTTCAGCTCCACAATCGTAACCCCGGTCTCCCCCTCGCCGTAGACCCCCAGCCGGTGGCTCTTGACGAACTGCGAGCCCCGCAGATACTGCTGCACGGCGGCCCGCAGCGCCCCGGTGCCCTTGCCGTGCACAATGGTGAACTCGTGCAGCCCCGTGCGCAGGGCCGTGTCCATAAAGCGGTCCAGCTCCATCAGGCACTCGTCCACGCTCTGGCCCCGCAGATCGAGCCTCGTTTCGGCGGCGGTGTTGGGCTGTATGGGATCGCCGCCCTCCCGGGCCGCGCGGCCCCGCCTCCGGTCAAGCACTTTATCCGCCTCCTGCCCTCTGAGCAGCCGAAGGTTGCCCAGAGGGGCCGTCATCTTCATGGCCCCGGCCTGCACCTTCACCTGGCCCTTGGCGTCCGGGAGTTCGAGCACTGCGGCCTCGATTTTCAGATCCCGCAGGCGCACCGTGTCGCCGATTTGCAGCGGGCGCGGCAGCACGTAATCGTCCTCCTCCGGCTCCTCCGGCAGCTCGGCATCATGGGCCGCGTCGTCCAGGGCGTCCAGGCCCTTTTTCATGGCGGCGCGGGCGCGGCGGGCCAATTCCGCCACGTCGCTGTCCTTCTCCTTTTTCAGGCGTTCCAGCTCGCCCAGCAGGGCGTAGGCCTCCCGCTTCGTCCGCTCGGCGATCTGCCGCCCCGCGGCCCGGGCGTCCTCCAGGGCTTTACTCTGCTTCGCAGTTGACTCTTCGCGAATTCTCTCTGCAGCCTCCAAAGCCTTTTGTGCCTGTATGCGCAGATGCTCCGCCTCGTCCCGCTCCTGCCGCGCCTGCACCTGCCGCCGCTCCAGCTGGCCGATGACGTCCTCGAAGCGGGTGCCCTCCGTGCTCACCAGATCCCTCGCGCGCTCCACGACTTCTATGGGCATGCCCAGACGCTGCGAGATGGCGAAGGCGTTGGAGCGCCCGGGTACCCCGATGAGTAGCCGATAGGTCGGGCGCAGGGAGTCCACGTCGAACTCGCAGGAGCCGTTCTCCACGCCCCCGGTCTGCAGGGCGTAGGCCTTCAGCTCGGCGTAGTGGGTGGTGGCGGCCAGTTTCGCGTCTTTCATGCGCAGGGCCTCAATGATTGCCATGGCCAGTGCCGCGCCCTCCACGGGGTCGGTGCCCGCGCCCAGCTCGTCGATGAGGGCCAGCGTATACCCGTCGGCGCTCTCCAATATGGAGATGATATTCGTCATGTGGGAGCTGAAGGTGGAAAGGCTCTGCTCGATGCTCTGCTCGTCGCCGATATCCGCCAGCACCTGGTTCCAGACCGAAACCCGGCTGTGCTCCGCGGCGGGAATCATCAGCCCGCACATGGCCATGAGGCTGAGCAGTCCTAGGGTCTTCAGGCTCACGGTTTTGCCCCCGGTGTTGGGCCCGGTGATAATCAGCGCGTCGAAATCCCCCCCCAGGGAGATGTCGATGGGCACCACTTTGTCTTTCGAGATGAGCGGGTGCCGGGCCTTCAGCAGGGCGATCTCGCCGGTATTGTTCAGCTCGGGCGCGCTGGCTTTCATGTCGTAGGCCAGGTGGGCCTTGGCGAAGATCACGTTGAGCTCCACCGCACATTCAAAGCTTGCCGCGACGGGCTCGTAAAACCCGCCCGCCAGCAGCGAAAGCTCCGCCAAAATACGCTCGATCTCCTCCCGCTCCTTGCCCTGGAGCACCTTGATCTCGTTGTTGGCCTCCACCACGCCCATGGGCTCCACGAAGACCGTCGCGCCGCTGGCCGAGGCGTCGTGCACCAAGCCGGGGATCTCCCCCCGGAACTCCGCCTTCACCGGCACCACGAAGCGCCCGCTGCGCATGGTCACTAGGCTTTCCTGCAAAGCTTTTGCATACTGCGCCGAGCGCACGAGGCTTTCCAGCCGCGAGCGCACGTTGGCCTCCTGCTGCCGGATCTTCCGCCGGATATCCGCCAGGGCGGGAGAGGCGTGGTCGTTGACGCGCTCCTCCGAGAGCACCACGTTCCCGATGGCCTCCTCCAGAAATTTGTTCGCGCTGATACCGCCGAACAGGGCGTCCAGGCAGGTTTCCACGCCGGCGCTGCCCTCCCGCCATGTGGCGATCCCCCGCAGTACCCGCAGGGTCTGGGCGATGAGCAGGAATTCCCGCAGGCTGAGGATGCCCCCCGCCTGGCCCCTGTGCAGGGCGTTGTTGACATTCAGCAGCCCGCCGAAGGCCGGGCCGCCGAAGCGCGCCAGCAGCATATGGGCGTCCCGCGTCTGGCTTTGCAGCGCCCGGCAGAGGTCCAAATTCGGCTCCGGCTCGATGGCCAAGGCCAGTTCCCGGGCCTCGCCGCAGGCGCACTTCTCGGCCAGCAGGGCCAGGATTTTATCAAGCTCCAGGGTTTTGTGGTGTTTATTCATATATGATTTCCTCTTATGTATTTGTCATAGGTATCCAGCTCCTCAAACCGCCGCCCGGTCTGGTATTGCAGGTATGTCTGCGAGGCGAAGGACAGTGCCCGCAGGCCCTCCTCCGGCAGGGCGAAGCGGAAAGCCCGCTCCAGGGCCCCGCCGCAGATGAAGCGCATGGCCTCATGTACGGCAGGGGGCAGCAGCACTTTGCCCGGCCCGGCCTCCGGGCGCATAAAGCCTCTTTCAAGGTCGAGATAGTGCCCCGCCGTGTCCAAATCCGGTTTGTATCCCGCAAGGCAGACGAGTTTCACCTCCACCACGGCTTTTATCAGCAGCTGCGGGCGCAGCCCCGTCGAGAGGAAATGCAGGGCGTTCAGCCCTAAGCGCAGGTGCTCGGGAGCGGGCTCCTCCCGGGGGGAAAGCTCGGCAAACAATGCGCTGAAATAGCCCGCCAGGGCCAGGCGGGAAAGGTCGGCGGCCAAGCCCGTGAAAAATACGCCGTCGGCCTTGGCGTCGGTGACGACATAAGTATCCCGCCGGCGTATGAACTCCAGCTGGCCGTGGGCATAGCACTGGGTCGCGCCGTGGAGCGGGCTCTTGGGCTTCTGCGCGCCGTTGGCGAAGGCGGTGAGCACGCCGTATTCCTTAGTAAGCGCCGTGATCAGGCGGTCGTTTTCCTTCAGCCCGCCCGCGCGCAGGATCAGGGCTTGCGTTTGCATGCGGTCTCCCTCCGGCGGATGAGGTCGGGGCCGCGTCGGCCCGGTTTTGCGCCGTGCGGTAGCGCAGGTAGTCCTCCACGCGCCCCGTGGCCGTGAAATCCGCCCAGGCCTGAGCCGGGCTGTGCTCGTTGCGCTGCGCCATTGTGTCTTCCTCCCCGCATGCTTATCTGGTTTTAGTATGCATGGGGCAGGGGGGTTCATAAGTGGTAAATGTTATCCCGCAGTTATGTAAAAATACACCAGTTGACCCCGAAGCGGTCGATCAGAGCGAACAGGCAGGGGCTCCACGGGCATTCGCCCGGGCTCGTAATCGGGGCGGTGAGCGCAGCGCAGTCTTCTTTCAAAATTTCATACATCTTTTTTGCAAGCGCTTCTTTTCCTTTGCCGAGGTGCAGGCAGAATTGCATTGCGTTCCCTGTAATTACCTCCGGCTCTCTGGCTTCGCAGATTGCGAACACCTGGCCGTAAATGTCAAGCTCCACGTGGGCGACTGTTCCGTCCTCGTTTCGGTGATCGCATTTCACTTCCGCGTCAAAAGCGCGCTGATAAAACGCCAACGCTTTGCCGCTTTCTTTGACATAGACCTGCATCATGGAACGGTGCATCTGCCTGCGCATAATCAGTCTCCTCTATTCCAGCCCAAAATTCCGTATCAGCCCCTCGCGGTTGCGCCAGTCCTCCTTGACCTTCACCCAGCACTGCAGGTTCACGCGGCACTCGAAGAAGGCCTCCATCTCCCGCCGTGCCCCGGTGCTGATTCTCTTCAGCATGGCCCCGCCGCGGCCGATGATCATGCCCTTGTGGGTTTCCCGCTCACAGAAGATGGTGGCCTCGATGTCCAGCAGGTCACTATCAGCACGCTCGCGCATTTTTTCGATCACCACCGCCGTGCCGTGGGGAATCTCCTGCTCCAGCCAGCGCAGAAGCTGCTCGCGCAGCATTTCCGCCGCCATCACACGCTCCGGCTGGTCGGTGAGGGTGTCCTCGGGGAAGTAAAAACCTTCCGCCAGGTCCAGCCGCCCGAACAGGGCGTCGATCTCCTCCCGCAGGGCCTCCATGTTGCTCCCCTTGGCGGCGGAGCAGGGCACCACCGCGGCGAAATCATACTGCCTGCTAAAGAGCAAAATGCGCTCCGCCAAATCCTCCTTGCGGGCAAGCAGATCCACCTTGTTCAGCACGAGGATCACCGGCGCCGCCTGCGGCGGGGCTCCGCTCCCTCCGGTCGTGTCAGCAGACGCTGAGCTTCGCTGTGCCCTGCCATAGCGCTGCTTAAAGTCTGCCAGCAGCTGCTCCTCCTGCGGGCGCAGGCCGCTCCAATCCGCCTGCGTAACGAACAGGCAGGCGTCCACGCCGTCCATGCCCTCCTTCGCGGCCCGGGCCATGTGCTCGCCCAGGCGGGTGCGGGGGCGGTGCAGGCCGGGGGTATCCGTGAAGACGTACTGGCGAACCCCTTCGGTGAGCACCCCCATGATGCGCGTGCGCGTGGTCTGCGGCTTGGGGCTGACGATCGCCACCTTCTCCCCCAGCAGGGCGTTGAGGATGGAGGATTTGCCCACGTTGGCGCAGCCGACGATGGCGATAAATGCGGTCTTGTTCATAAAAACTCCGATTTTATAAAAATGACTTGACAAAGTATGAAGGGGATGCTATAATAAACATAGAAATGACCTGCCGGAAACGGCTCGTCCTTTCCCTTCGAATGAGGTTAGAGAAGTAACCGCCCAAGTTTGTTAGGCTTGAGGGGCGGTTACTTTTTTGCCCCCCAGTCCGGGAATACGAACAAACCTGTTGCGGTCAGCGTAAGCCCCAACACCAGCAGCATCAGCGGCTTTTGCGTGTAATACGCAGCCAGCGCGCGGAACGCCTCCGGCTGGTACAAAATCGCCACGCCCGCCGCCACGGCCCCCAGGGAGCACAGCAGCACCGCCCCGGCGGCGGCGTCCTTGGCGCGGGCGGCCAGGGGGTGCCTGTCCGGGCTGGCGAGGTTCACCGCCGCCTCGATGGCCGTGTTTACCGCCTCGGCGGCCAGCACCAGCGCCGTGGAGAGCACCAGCACGGCCCATTCCGCCCGGCTGAGCTCGAACCAGTCATAAACCAGCAGGTAGCCGTACATATACGCCGACAGGGCGAGCTGGAAGCGGAAATTGCGCTCGCGCAGGCACAGCCGCAAGCCCCGCAGGGCGAAGCGGAAGGAGCGGAAGAAGGAACGCATGGGGGCCTCCTTAAAGCAATGTTTTTGTGCTCCGCACCACCCCCTCGATGCTCCGCATCGGCCCCCCAAGGGGGGCATCTTGACAAACACGTAGCCCTTTCGCTTGCCGCACAGAACTCTCGGCAACCGTCAGGATGCCCCCCCTTGGGGGGCCGCGAGTGCAACGAGCGAGGGGGTTCGCCGGAGGCGACACGGCCGAAGGGAGGTAAGGAGCACCGCGCGAAGCGCTTTGCTTTATTCGGCTGAAGATTGGATTTGCGTGTCACCCTCGTCCCCAGTTTCCTCCTGCTCAGGGGCCTCTTCTGTTTGCGCTTCCTCGGCAGGCGCTGCCTCCTCCGGCGGCGAAGCCGATTGCCGCACCGCAGGCGCCGCCGCAGAGGCAGGCACGACCCGGCCCAGCAAAAACGTCATGATGAACAGGGCCAGGGCGGGGCTGCACAGCTCGATGAGGGCATCCTGGGGGCGGGCCGGGCGGGCCATGAAGAAATATACGACGGCCCGGGGGACGAAGGTCAAAAAGGACAGCGCGGCGGCGGGGATGCCTGCGGCCAGCAGGCGCGGGGCCTTGCCCTCGTGGTTGATGCCGCTGACGATCTGCGCGAAGGCCAGGAAGAACACCACCAGGGCCGTGAGCATGAGCAGGTCCAGGAAAAGGTCGGAGACGCGCAGGTAGCTGATGGTGCGGGAAAAACGGCGCAGCAGGCGGCAGACAGCCCAGATCAGGGGGGCCAGGGCGGTCAGGCGGTTGAGATACACCTTTTTTGAGGGAAAGCTATCCACCAGGAACAGGTTGGCGAAAAACACCGCCCCCATCGTGCCGAATACCGATTCCGCCAGGGCCGCGAGGGTGCCCGTGCGGGTGAAATACTGGAAGCCCACCAGGGTCTCGTAGTCGGGCTCCAGCATGTGGACGGAGTAGTTCCTGAACACCTGGAGCGCGAAGCGGCAGGCCTCGTAGGCGTCGATGAGCAGCGCCGCAGCCACCAGGAGGGCGAAAATCCCCTCGAACAGGCGCCGCCGCCGGCCCAGATCCGGCTGGGCCTGCCCGCGGCGGGCAAAGGCCAGCGCCCCTGGCACGGCAAACAGCAGGGCCAGCCCGGCATACAGCGCGTAGACAGTGGGATTGCGCGCGTCCACCCAAAAGCCGGTGCCCTCCACTAGGTAGAGCTGCTGCCACAGGCGCAGGGGCAGCAGCGCCGCGAGGGTCAGCGCCGCGAAGAGGGATAAGGACAGGGGCAGGGAGCGGGAGTGTTGTTTCATGGGCCGGGGCCTCGTTTCCAGGATCGCGGATCCTTTTGATGGAGAGGGATATCGCGGACACGCGCCCGCATATATATAATCGTATTCATCCATTATACCCGCGCAGACGGGAAAAGTCAAGGTGATTATAGTTGTGAAACAGTATTTGTTTTTTGCCCTCCTGCTGCTCCTGCTGCTGGTGCTGGCGCCCCTGCTCAGTCTTGAGTGGCCGCCTGCGCCTGCGGCGGTGGAGCAAACGCAAGTTATTTCTGCAACAAAACCGGCGGCAACCGCGGCGGAGCCGACTGCCCCACCGCAGGTGCCGCCGCAGGCGGTACAGGTCATAAGGAGCTCCACCGGGGCGGCGGAGACCATCCCCCTGGAGGAATACCTCGTGGGCTGCGTGGCGGCGGAGATGCCCGCCGGCAGCCATGAGGAGGCTCTGAAGGCCCAGGCCGTGGCCTGCTACACCTACGCCCGCTACCGCCTGGAGGTTTCTGGCCAGACCGCCCTGCGCGACACCGGGGACAGCGACCAGGGCTATATCTCCCGGGAGGAAAGGCAGGCGCGCTGGGGCGGCAGCTTCGAGGTCTACGAGGCCAAGGTGGAGGGGGCCGTGCGCGCCGTGCTGGGGCAGACGGTCACCTATGGGGGCAAGCCTGTCTTCGCGGCCTACCACGCCGTGAGCGCGGGCAAAACCGAAAGCGCCGAGGTCTACTGGGGTCAGGCGTTCGACTACCTGCAAAGCGTGGAGAGCCCCGGGGATAAGCTTTCGCCGGATTACAGCCGCACAGCATCCCTGAACACAGAGGAGATACGCGAAGCCCTGGAGGCGCGGGGCGATCTGCGCCTGGGGGAGGATCCGGCGAAATGGTTCGGCGCGCCAAAACGCAGCGGGGCAGGCACCGTGACGGAAATCGATGTGGGGGGCAAGCCCCTCACGGGCCGGGAGGTGCGGGCCCTTCTGGGGCTGCGAAGCGCGAGCTTTACCATCGCATACAAAGACGGGCAGTTCAGCGTCGCCTGCCTGGGCTACGGCCACGGCGTGGGCATGAGCCAAT
>Ga0123353_10002433_pt1 | contig 23134 bp, 16 predicted proteins | sample TergutLab28metaG_3_FD_92763 | JGI IMG/M metagenome (GOLD analysis project Ga0123353, IMG submission 92763) | Labiotermes labralis P3 segment gut microbial communities from Petit-Saut dam, French Guiana - Lab288 P3 | ecosystem: Host-associated > Arthropoda: Insects > Digestive system > Gut ... | reverse complement strand
CACACATTTGCGGATTTAGGATTATCCCCTCTGGCCAATGCTTATGTTTCGTATGAGTACAGCAAAAGGGAGACGTTTTTCTATCCGCTTTATGCAAAAGTGTGTTCCCGTTGTTTTTTAGTTCAGGCGGAAGCGTTCTCGTCCCCGGAGCAAATGTTTAACGACTATAAATATTTCAGTTCCAATTCGAAATCATGGCTTAAGCATACAAAAGATTATGTGCAAATGGTCACCGGCAGGTTAAATCTTGACGCGAATACCCTTGTTGTGGAAATTGCAAGTAATGACGGGTATTTGCTGCAATACTTTAATGAAGCGGGCGTGCCGAATTATGGCGTAGAACCGGCGCACGACGCCGCAAGAAAAGCAAGGGTCAAGGGGATAGAAGTCGTATGCGAGTACTTCGGCGACCGCTTGGCATGTCAACTGTCCGCCGAAAAAGGCAAGGTCGACCTGTTGATCGGGAACAATGTTCTGGCGCATGTTCCCGACATCAATGATTTCGTAACAGGTATGAAAACATTACTAAAGCCTGCCGGTACGATCACGATGGAGTTTCCGCATCTGCTGAACCTGATAAAACAAGTGCAGTTTGATACGATATATCATGAACATTTTTCATACTTTTCACTTAATACTGTCGCAGAAATCTTCTTAAAACATGGTCTGATGATATACGACGTAGAAAGGCTTGAAACCCATGGCGGTTCTTTGAGGATATACGCGACACATGCGGATAACGGTTTCAAAATCAACAGCTCCGTCGATGACCTGAAGAAAGAAGAAACTGATTATGGCTTAAGGGACCTGGGGATCTATACGCAGTTTCAGGCAAAAATCAACCATATCAAGTATACCTCGATATCGAAGTTATCCAGTATCAAGCTCGAAGGCAAATCGATCATTGCATATGGGGCTGCCGCAAAAGGCACTACATTTTTAAACTATTGCGGTATCGGTAAGGATTATTTTGAGTATATTGTCGACGTCACACCTGAAAAACAAGGTTTATTTTTACCGGGGACGCTGATCCCAATAGTTGACGAGAGCTATATTGAAAGACTGAAGCCGGATTACATCGCGATATTGCCGTGGAACTGGAAAGAGGAGATAATCAACAGGCTGAGCTTCACCCGGGAATGGGGCTGTAAGTTTATCACTTTTATTCCTGAACTGGCAATAGACTAGAAAACAAGGGCGAAATAAATAATTATGTGAAATACAGTAATGAAAACGGAGCTATTATAATGAGCGATGCAAGCGAATCTCACAACCGGAACGTATGGACGACATGGAAATCAAAGGAAGATAACTTCCAGGCGTGTAAACCGATTCGGTCAATGCTGATTTATGGCGAATATCCGAAGGAACTCCCGAGCGTGTCAGTCATTATCCCCGCTTATAAAAAGCTAAAAGGGCTAAAAGCCGCGCTGGACTCGGCGGTCAGCCAGGACTATGACTTGCCGTATGAGGTCATAGTAGCGGATGACTCGGGATTCGATTTGGAAATTGACAGCTTAATGAATGAGTATTGCCATAAATATCCTAATATCCTGTACTACAGGAACGAAAAGAACCTGGGGGTTTTCGGCAACATGAACAGGACTTGCGAACTCTGCCGCAGCGAATGGTATTGCCTGCTTCATGATGATGACAGAATGAAGCCGGGTTATTTAAAAACTTGTATGTCAGCCGTGAACAGCTTGCCCGCGAACGTAGGGATGATAGGCATATATTATGAAGCGATAGACTCAAATACCAACGAAGTGAAAAGGACATATATAGACAGGCTGGTCGATCTGTTCGTCCGATTCCGCAATAATAAACCGATATATATGTCGCTTAGAGACAATATAAAGCATATTTTTATACAGCCTTGCTGCTCGTTTATCAACAGGGATAAGTTCGTAGAGCTGGGAGGGTTTAACGGCGCTTTTATGCCATCCGGCGATTTTGTGTTAGCCGCAAAAATGAATCACTACTACAGCACGGTTTTTCTCCCGGTCATCCTGGCGTACAGAGGCGTTGGAACCAACGTTTCACTTAATCAATCGAATTGTAACGGTTCGATAATCGCCGCATATAATCTGTCGTTTGAACTGGCAAAAGAATTGGGACTCAGTCCCGGCAAGCAAAAGCGAAAAGCGAGCATTGCCGCGGTCATAGCCGAAATCGGCATAAAAGGCTATAACGATCTCGATTACTCCGACATAAAGCAGTCTCTCGGTATGAAGAAGATATATAACTACGGTTTTATTATCAGCCTGATAAACATATACAGCAAGCTCAGTTGGGGGCTGCTGCTGCTTCGGACGACGTCTCCGAAAGGACCCGCGCATGAGTAGTATCCTTAATGTCCTATACCAAAGTAATGATTACTATTCCGTTGTAACCGGCGTTTCTATGACTTCCCTCATGGAAAACAACAAAGATCTGGACGAGATCAATTTTTTCATATTAAACGACCAAATATGCAAAGAGAACACAGAAAGGCTTAAGCAATGCTGTGATAATTACGGGAGAAGCATAACGGTAATAGAAACAGACGCTGTTTTGGCCAGGCTGAGGGACGAGTGCCGGGTAGCGCCGTTTAAAGGCACCTACACGACGTATTTTAAGCTCATCTCAATAAAGGACCTTTCCATCCCGACGGACCGTATATTGCAACTGGATGGCGACACGATAATCAACGGTTCTTTAGCGCCCCTGTGCGATATGGACCTCGACGGCTATATAATGGCTGCGACATATGATTGCCTGATGAATGACTATAAAGCCCTGATAGGCGTCCCGCTTACTGATAAATTCTATAACGGCGGCGTACTGCTTATAAACCAGCCTGAATGGATAAGGGAGAATTGCGAGGAGCGCATCGTTCATCACCTTAAAAGCGAGCGCGCGGGTTATTATACGGTGGATCAGGATATCCTCAACGTACTTTTTCGCGATAAAATAAAATATCTGGACATCACATATAACTTTAACGCGGGCTTTTATTTGTATGGGATAAACGAGTCATTCAAGATATATGACCTGAAGCCCGAGTACTACAATACTTATGAGGAAGTTGCGGCTGCGTATGACGATCCCGTTATCAACCATTGCATGGGCGCAATGACCGGAAGGCCATGGGAGGCAAGCAACGTGCATCCGCAAAATGAACTGTATGACAGATATCTGGCGATCTCACCCTGGCGCGATTGTGAGAAAGTAAAAGTTAACAGGGATGTTGTGTTCAGGATACAGCGTTTATTGTATAAAACCATGCCACGCGGGGTTTATGCCCGCTTTCACAGATACGGTCTGAAACGATTCTTAAACAACATGAACGAAACGGTACAGGAGCAACGATGACGAATCAATCTCCGGAGTCTGGAAAGAGCCTTCAAAGCCTCTTTGTTAAAAATACGATGTGGAATACCGCCGGAGTCTCGGTATACTTGCTTTGCCAGTGGCTTATAACAATAATCGTCGTTTGGCAGTATGGAAATTATGTAAACGCAGGCTATCTGGGGCTGGCAATGGGTATAACCGGCTTTTTTTATAGTGTAGCTTCATACAATATGCGCTCTTTTCAATCCTCAGACGCAACCGGTGAGTATACGGACGGCAATTATATAAGCTCCCGTATTCTTACGTGTATAGTCTCTGTTGTATTATGCGTGATTTTCGTCTTTAGCTTAAACTATTCATCAACACAGCGCAGCGTAATAATGCTGTTCATGCTTTTTCGCGCGATAGAAGCGCTTGCGGACGTCATGCACGGAGTCGACCAAAAGCACTGGCGCATGGATTATGTCGGGATATCATTTATTACACGCGGCGTACTGATGCTTGGGTCATTTGCGCTTTTAGGGTGGCTCTATGGATTTATACCTTCACTTGCCGGATTGGTCGTTACTTCTGCGGCAATAGTTTTTTTCTATGATTTGCCAAAGGTAAGAGGCTTAGTCAAATTCTCGATTAATGTCGGAAAACCGGTTTTACTCTTACTGAAACGTGCTTTCCCGCTAATGGTCGTAGGCCTTGCCGGCGTATTTATTATCTCCTTCACCCGGGTTTCTGTGGAAGCGATCCATGGAACAGAGGCTCTGGGGGCATACAATTCTATCGCTGCGCCGGCAATGATAATACAAGCAATAGCCATGTTCCTGTTAAATCCTCTCATTAATGTATTTACCATATATCTGAAAGAATTGAAAAAGAGACAGTTCTTAAAGCTGTTTATAATAGCGTTTACTGCCATAACCGGGATCACATCTGTTTTTTCCGCATTTGCTGTGGTCTTAGGGGAATGGGGACTGACTATATTGTTCAGCGAATCTATTGTTCCGTATGCTTTTTTACTGCCCGGCGCTGTTATTGGAGCAGGGCTGACAGTTATGATCTGGTTATTAACTATGATCCTGTCGATAATGCGGGATATACGCAATTTACTTTTTAGCGGATTGATCGGCGCAGTCACAGTCATATCGACAACAAGTCTGTTCCTTGTTAAGTACGGACTGGAAGGCGCTAACATTACCATGATAGTCAGCCAGGGGGCAGTGGTACTTCTCTTGCTCATCCGCGTTCTTATCAAAATCAGAAAATTCAAGGTAGAATAAAAAGGTGGGATAACATTGGATCATCACGAAGGAGGCAAAGCGTCCGCAAACGCACCGGTAAGGCTTATAATATATGCATCGATTCTTGTTATTACCATGATTTTAGGCATCATATATACAACGGTGGGAACAGGTGAAGCCGAGGCTTCCTTGGTGGAGCATTTACTTCGCCCGGGATTACAGTTTGCGCCGGAGAATAACGAGAGAGCCGCATATATGCTGTATATGCTGTTGGTTGTACCTGTTTCGGCGCTTTTTGCCTTGCTTTCGGTATATATCACACGTAAAGAGAGCGCTGAAAGAATACTCACGGGTACGGAGAAAGTCCTGTCGGCTGTGACCTGGGGCTTACTCCTGCTGGTCATCTTTATCTTTATGATAAGCGCTGAGTACCGCATATATGATACTGCGCTTTTTCGATGGCGGAACCTGGCAATAACGGTTACCGCTTTTGCAATAGCGCTGATCGGCTATATGAGTAAAAGCGTGAAACCTTTTATTCTCGGTCTGACGGCTGTAATGTGCGCGGTCGCTACCGCGCTTGCCTGTTTTGCCATGTATATGGATGTGGGCAGTATATATGAGCAGGAACACCATTACTCAGCCTATGCATCCTCAGTGCTAGCCGTACTGCATGGCAGAACGCTGCTGGTGGATCATATGAGTCAGTATGGGCTGTACGCATATTTTCTGGCTCCGATATTCAGGGTCGTTGATTTCAATATACATAACTTTTCTATAATAATGATATTTCTTCTGGCTATTGCGCTTTTATGCAATTGGCTGACGATCAGGCTTCTGATCAAAAAGACATGGCTCAGGCTGCTCATATACTTCAATCTCGTATGTTTCACTACACATTACTATGGTTTGGTCCACTTAGGTATAGATGTAGGCTCGTACTATCAGTACGGCCCGCACAGAGTCATATTCCCGTCTATAATTATTCTGCTTTTCGTTAAATTCGCGCAGACCGTATACCAAAAGCCGAACGGAGGAGACGTCAAGGGCGGAAACACCAAGGGCAGAGTCTATTTTGCGCTGCTTATTTTTATAACCGCGCTGAGTATTGTTTGGAATCTGGATACAGGAGTCGTCGCTTATGGGGCAAGCCTGGTGGGTTTAGGCTTTTACGCGCTTTGCCGAAGCTTTGGCGGCGATAATAAGCTCTCTGTTTCAGATAAAAAACATAGTTGGTACCGGCTTGCTCTTTATTTCCTGTCCGTACCAGTATTGGCAATATTATTTATTATAACGGTCACATCAATACGGACCGGAACACTATTTTTGGACTTCACGGGTCTTTTCCTGTTTCAAAGTCTTTTCTACCGGCATGGCTTCGGCGCCGTGCCCATGACGCTTTTTCATCCATGGGTATTATTTGCGCTAATATATACAGCAGGGATATCTTTATCTGTGACATACGCCGTCCGGGTCATGCGCAAAAGGAAAACACCGGATTATAACTACGCATGCCTGTTATTCTTGTGCATAATGGCGGTTGGCTTGTTCTCCTATTTTCAGGGAAGCAGCCACAATGCTAATCTGCTCTCCGTGTCAGCGAGTGGATTTATTGTAATTGCGTTGCTTATCGAAAACATGCAAAAGTACTTTCCGCGATTTGGCGTCAGTTTTGTTGAGCGCTGCCTGCAAATAGCCAAACTGGATCGCGGCAGACCGGTTTCCAATCCTTTTCTCAAATACTTGCAATCCTTTGACCGTCTGGGTATAATCGGTATATCCGGCATGATTATCGTATTCATGCTTTTCCTTCAGCCATTCGGGTCGTTGCTTAACTATAACAGGGTGGCGGACGCGGTTGAAAACAAAATAACGCGCCTGGGGCGTCTGCAAGATGACAGTTGGGCTGACAGCGTATTGCCGCTGATCGGTAATAATGAGGAAATCATTATTATAGCAGAAGATAGTGAGGCGTACATTTCAGCTCGGCTGGGGAAAATCAATGCTATCCTGGACATCTCATATATAGAGCTGTTGGCAATGGAACAATATGAGCATCTTCTGTATGAGTTACGCGGTAATACAGAAAAAAAGGTGTTTATTGATATGCAGTCACTGTACTTATTTGTCGAGCCTCTTGCAATGGAAATCCTCGAATCGGGTAAGTACGAAGTTCTGTGGACTGACGACCGTTTTATCCTGCTTGACCCGATTTGACAGGTGCTTCCGAGTCAGCATTGAATTATGGAGGACAGTATGAAAGTCGTAATACTCGCCGGCGGCCTTGGTACGCGGATTTCCGAGGAATCACATTTAAAACCGAAGCCAATGATAGAAATAGGTGAAAAGCCTATTCTCTGGCACATAATGAAATCCTACTCCGCTCAAGGTCTTAATGACTTTATAATCTGCTGCGGATACAAACAATACGTTATAAAGGAATATTTTGCGAATTACTATCTCTACAACTCTGATATCACATTTAATTTCCGGGAAAATAACGTAGTCGAAACACATTGCAATACCGCCGAACCATGGTGTGTAACTTTGGTAGACACAGGGCTGAACACCATGACCGGAGGCCGCATTAAGCGGATACGTCCCTATGTCGGCGACGAGTCTTTTATGCTGACCTATGGCGACGGCGTGTCAGATGTTGATATCGGCAAGTTGACTGAGTTTCACAAGAGGCATGGCAAAGCCGCTACAATAACAGCCGTAGGAGCCGGTCAGAGATTTGGGGTGCTGGAGATTGGCGAAAATAGCGCTGTGAGTGCTTTCCGGGAGAAATCCGACGACGATGGCAGCATGATAAATGCTGGATATATGGTGCTTGAACCGGCGATATTCGATTATCTCGAGGACGATGAAACTGTGTTCGAGAAGACGTCGATGGAGAAATTGGCTTTGGATGGTGAGCTCATGGCGTATGTCCACGAGGGGTTCTGGCGATGCATGGACACACAGCGTGATAAGGAGAATCTGGAGGAGTTATGGGCAAACGGCGAAGCCCCCTGGAGGAACTGGTAATGGATTTGTCATTCTGGCGTGGGAAAAGAGTTCTCCTGACAGGCCACACCGGGTTTAAGGGTTCCTGGTTGTGCAGGATCCTGACTAATGCGGGAGCTGAGTTGACCGGTTATGCATTGGATCCGCCAACGGACCCGAATCTTTTTTCTGTATGCGATGTGGAGCATAAAATGAAATCAGTGATCGGCGACATACGCGACAAAAAAAAGCTGATGGACTCTTTCAAAGAATCTGACCCTGAGATCGTCATCCACATGGCGGCGCACCCCATAGTCAGGGCATCGTATGACAATCCCCACGACACGTATGAAGTCAATGTTATGGGAACTGTCAATATTCTAGAATGTGTCAGAGCTTGCGGGAGAGTCAGGAGCTTTCTGAATGTCACTACAGACAAGGTGTACCGTAATAACGAATGGGAGTGGGGCTATCGCGAAAATGACCCGCTGGACGGTTATGACCCTTATTCAAACAGCAAATCATGTTCAGAGCTTGTGACAAACAGCTACAGAAGGGCTTTCTTCTCTGACGGCAAAACGGCTGTATCCTCAGCGCGCGCAGGCAACGTAATCGGAGGCGGTGATTTCGCGTATGACCGTATTATTCCCGATTGTGTACGGGCTGCATCCAAAAAAGAAATGATAATAGTGCGCAATCCTCATTCTATACGCCCATATCAACATGTAATCGAGCCATTGATCGCATACTTAAAAATAGCGCAGGGGCAGTACGAGGATGGAAATCTGGCGGACTGTTATAATGTAAGCCCTGATGAGTGTGACTGCGTTTCGACGGGAGAGCTGGTTGACCATTTTTGTAAAGCCTGGGGCGACGGGCTCGAGTGGGAGCACAAATCAATGGGCGGACCGCATGAAGCGAGCTTTCTCAAACTGGACTGTTCGAGGCTAAAAAATGTGTTAGGGTGGAAACCGCGCTGGAATGTGAGTATGGCAATCGAAAAAACGGTGCAAATGACAAAAGCATTTTATTCGGATGCAGAAGTGCATATCATAATGGATAATCAAATAGAAGAGTACATAAGACCGGGAGCGGACACGCATGTTTGACAGACTGACTGAGAAACAAGCAAGGGACCAAATACTTGAAATGGTATCGCTCTATTGCGACACATATCATAATAATGACGCCCCATATAAGGCGGGAACCCGCATCCCCTACGCTGCAAGAGTGTATGACAGCAGGGAAATGGTAAATCTTGTTGACAGCGCACTTGATTTCTGGTTGACGGCAGGGAGATATGCCAGGGAGTTTGAAAAAAAGTTCGCCGAATATTTAGGCATTAAACACTGCACTCTTGTGAACTCGGGTTCGTCCGCGAATCTACTGGCGTTTATGTCGCTTACATCACCCTTACTGGGTGAGAGGAGAATCAAACGGGGCGATGAAGTAATAACAGTCGCGGCGGGTTTTCCGACTACGATTTCCCCTATCATACAGTATGGCGCTGTTCCGGTATTCGTTGATGTGACCATACCTCAGTATAATATAGATGTTAGTCAACTGGAAGATGCTTTGTCACCCGGGACAAAGGCTGTAATAGCCGCGCATACACTTGGCAATCCATTTGATATCAAAGCAGTCAAAGCTTTTTGTAATAAGCACAATCTTTGGCTTATAGAAGATAATTGCGACGCGCTCGGGTCAGAGTACAGTATTGACGGCGACGCCGGGTTGACCGGTACTTTCGGAGACATAGGAACATCCAGTTTTTATCCGCCGCACCATATGACCATGGGTGAAGGCGGAGCGGTATATACAAATGACGCAACGCTTTCTAAAATCATGTTCTCGATCAGGGATTGGGGCAGGGATTGTGTGTGCGTTTCAGGTCAGGATAACATGTGCGGGCGTCGTTTTGACAAAAAGTATGGCGAAATGCCGTTTGGCTACGACCATAAGTATATTTACTCTCACTTCGGTTACAACCTGAAATCAACGGATATGCAGGCGTCAATAGGGGTCGCGCAGCTCGAAAAACTCCCGTCGTTTGTGGCGCGGCGCCGCAAAAATTTTGACAGGCTGAAAGCAGCGCTTACTTCCGTTGAAGATAAACTGATACTACCGGAGCCATGTCAGGACTCTAAACCAAGTTGGTTCGGATTTCTGCTCACATGCAAAGAAGGCACTGACAGAAACAAAGTAGTTCCATTTTTAGAAGAAATTGGAATACAAACAAGAATGCTTTTCGCGGGAAACATGATCAGGCAGCCTTGTTTTGATCAGATACGTAAGTCGCGTGAGGGATACAGGGTTATCGGAGACTTAAGCAATACAGACCACATAATGAGAGATACGTTTTGGGTAGGCGTATATCCGGGGATGACAGACTACATGATCGATTTTATGGCAGAAATGATCATTGAAGCCGTGAAATGAGATATATCGAAATTTGCCAATACCAGCGGAGAAATTATCTATGAATTGTGCAGTAATCGGAACCGGGAATATAGGCTGCGACTTGATGGTGAAGATCATGCGCTCACAAAGTCTTGAGTGCACTCTTATCACAGGGCGTAATCCGGACTCGTCCGGCAGCAGGTTTGCCATGGAGAAACATGTCAGGGTATCCGACATGTCGATAGAGGCGATCCGGCAAAACCCTGAAATATGCGACATAGTATTCGACGCTACCGGCGCTTCCGCTCATCATGTAAACGCGCCGATTTTAAAAGAACTGGGTAAGTTCGCGATCGACCTGACGCCGGCAAATGTAGGAATCATGTGCGTCCCTGTAATAAATCTTGAAGAAGCCATGGAAGCTGAGAACGTAAATTTAATAACATGCGGCGGGCAGGCAAGCTTGCCGATCGCGTATGCGATATCACAGGTACACCCGGACGCATCGTATATTGAAATGGTGTCAACGATCGCTTCGAAGTCTGCGGGAATAGGGACCCGGGATAATATCGATGAATTCACTCAGACGACAAAGGACGCTTTGATCAGCTTCACGGGAATAAAAAAAGCAAAAGCAATAATCGGGCTAAACCCCGCCGAACCGCCGATAAACATGCGAACGACGGTATACGCACTGATCGACGATCCGAATATGGAAGCGATCAGAAAATATGTTTTTAGAATTACGGAAAAGGTCAAGCAATATGTACCCGGGTACAGGATAATTGTTGAACCGACATTTGAGAACGGGAGAATAATAACAACTGTTGAGGTAACCGGGTTGGGAGATTACCTGCCTAAATACGCCGGAAATTTGGACATAATCACATGCGCCGCAGTGAGGATCGCGGAGACATACGCCCTGAAGCATGGAGGAATATAAGTGAAGCAACTGAGGATTTTTGACTCTACCCTGCGGGATGGGTCGCATGCAATAAAGCATAACTTAAGTAAGAAAACGATATCAGATTACTGCGCAAAAATGGACAACGCCGGAATGGAAGTTGTTATTGTAGGCCATGGCAACGGTTTGGGCGCGTCGTCGGTACAGGGAGGCCTTTCGGTACTGAGCGATTTGGAAATGATTGAAGCCGCCAGGGAAAATCTCAACAAGACGCTATTAGGGGCGTTTCTGACGACCGGATATGGTACAATAAAAGATGATATTTCTCCCGCTCTTGATGCAGGCGTCGACCTGGTGTGCGTAGCAGCTCACTGCACTGAGGCGAATGTTGCAAGGCAGCATATCGAGTATGTCGCGGAAAGAGGGAAAAAAGTATACGGCGTGTTGCTGATGTACCATATGGCGGAGCTTGACGTGCTGATCGGCGAAGCTAATAAGATCCAGGATTACGGAGCAAACGGAGTGATCATTATGGATACGGCAGGAGCGTCGACGCCGAACCTTGTTTCTGACACCATTAAAGCGTTAAAGCGAAATCTCAGTATCGACGTAGGCTTTCATCCTCATAACAATCTGGGGATGGCTGTGGGAAATGCTTATGTCGCGTATCAAAGCGGCGCCGACATCATTGACGCGACACTCAGGGGATTCGGGGCGGGAGCGGGTAATTGCCAGATGGAAGCCTTTGTTGCCCTGCTGCAAAAAAGCAACATTGAAACAGGTATTGATTTGTTCCTGCTGCTGGATGTGGGGGAGCAGGTCATCGATCCAATATGGCCCAACGGAAAGGCGCTTAGCTCTGTGAGCGTGGTAAGCGGTATGGCGGGTATCAACTCGACATTTGGAACACATGTAGACAGAGCGGCAAAGCTTTACGGAGTCGACCCGAAGACAATATTCATAGAGCTTGGGAAACTGAAGGTCGTGGGCGGGCAGGAGGATATAATTGTGGATGTGGCAATGAATCTGGCCCAACGCACAAAAAACAACATTACAGATGACATCATTTCTTCGCTGCTATAGGAGGTAAGGATGAACGTTTCGGAATATATTATTAACTTTCTTAAAGAGAAAGGGACCGACGCCGGCTTTATCGTCACCGGCGGACACTCAATGCACCTTAACGACGCATTGTGCAGGACTCCGGAAATCCGGCCTGTCTTTACACATCATGAACAAGCTGCCGCAATGTCTGCGGACGCATATGCGCGTTTGTCGGGAAAGCTGGGATTTGCAATGGTTACAGCTGGACCGGGAGCTATAAACGCTATGAACGGATTGCTTGGTGCTTATGTAGACTCCACGCCTGTAATGATCGTATCGGGTCAGTCAAACCTCAACCAAACTGAATATATGTATAAAACAGGCATTCGTCAATATGGCGTTCAAGGTATAGCAACGCGGGACCTGGTAGAAAAAGGGACTAAGTTTTTCGCGACCGTTGACGACCCCGCAAAAGTCGCATATTATCTCGAGCAGGCTTATTATATGGCTTTTGAAGGAAGACCGGGACCCGTATGGCTTGAAGTGCCGCTGAATGTGCAGGCAATGCGCGTTCCGGAGAAATTTTTGTACTCTTTTACACCCGCTGGGAAAGCATTGCCGTCTGAAATCCGAAAAACTGCCTGCGCGGAGGTAGCGGGCGCGCTCGCAGGCGCCAGGCGCCCGTTGATTATGGCAGGGCAAGGCGTAAGATCGGCGGGAGTTATTGATGAGTTCCTTGAACTGGTTGAGCGGTATGGGATCCCTGTTGTAACGACCAGACTTGGGATCGATATAATTGAATACGAACATCCCCTGTTTGTCGGACATCCGGGTAATAATGGAGACAGACCCGCAAACATCACAGTACAAAATGCGGATGTTATCATCGTACTGGGCAGCAGAATGTCAACCTCATCTACCGGACATCAAACAGAAATGTTTGCTGAAAAAGCTTCGGTATTTTATATTGATGTTGATCAAAATGAACTGAGTAAACCGGGCTTAAATATAAATACAAGGATTCATGATGATCTGCGATACTTTTTGCCGGCGCTTTTGAATTGTGAACTCCATATTGAAAATGATATAACAGCCTGGGCGGCGCATTGCAGAAATCTGAAATACAGATATCCCGTTATGCAGCCCGGGTACAAGGGTGGAGAGAAAATCAATTCTTTTTACGCAATTGATGTGTTATCTGAAACCGCGGGATGTGATGACGCTGTCATAACAGACGCCGGTTCGGTGTTCCATGTGACGGCTCAGGGATGGAAAATAAAGAAAGGGCAGCGGTTTATTGCTTCCGGCGGCCTTTCTTCCATGGGTTACTGGTGCGCTGTTACCGGCGCCGGCGCAGCTAAAAGCCGCGGTAACGCTATAGTAGTGACAGGAGAAGGCAGTCTGCAAATGAACATACAGGAGCTTGCAACTATCAGACAGATGGGCAAACGAGTAAAAATCATAGTTATCAATAATGGCGGTTATCTGCTGATAAGGCAGTCGCAGCACAATTATATGGAGGATCGCTTTTTTGGCGAAAGTTCCGAAAGCGGTCTTGTATTCCCGGATTTAATGGCAATTGCAGCGGCTTACGGCATTAAGGGAGTTCGTATTGAGAAACATGAGGACCTTGAACAAAAGCTCAGGGAAACATTGGATTATGACGGGCCTGTGTTGTGTGAGGTGATCTGTCAGGAATGGCAAGATATAATTCCGAGAGTAGCAAGCGATAAAATGCCTGACGGGACATTAAAGCAACGTAATTTTGAAGACATGTATCCTTACTTGCCTGAAGATGAGCTTTCCGCCTGTATGTTATGCGGGGAGTAACGGAGCACTTAACGCATGAATAAAAGTGAGATTAAGCAGGTAATCATTACCGGCGCGACAAGCATGATCGGCACAGAGCTTGTAAAACAAGCTCTGTATCAAGGTATAAGCGTCATAGCTGTTGTCCGTGAGAAATCGTTGCGAGTCGGCTGCCTTGGGGTCTTCGCCGAAAATCCGAAATTACGTGTGGTTGAATGTAATATACAGGACTATGGAAAGCTTGATTTTGATGGTAAATCCGACGCATTCTTTCATCTGGCATGGGAAAACACGGATATAACCCGAAGGGATGATGTTTACACACATACCGGTAATATTACCTACACGCTTGACGCTGTCAATGCTGCCCGGCGCGCGGGATGCGGTGTTTTTGTCGACGCCGGTTCCCAGGCTGAGTACGGGATCGTTTCGGAGAAATTGAGAAGTGATACGGTCTGTAATCCCGTTAGCGGTTATGGTGTTGCAAAGTATGCCTCGGGGAAAATGGCGCGTTTGATTGCCGGTCAGCTTGGCATAAGATATTGCCATACAAGGATATTAAGCACCTACGGGGTGGGTATGGACGACAGGACACTTATAATCTATCTGATCAAAACCCTGTTAGCCGGAGAAAAACCATCGCTGTCAAAATGTGAGCAGATGTGGGATTTTTTATATGTCAGCGACACTGCGCGGGCTATGCTGGCAATAGCTGAAAACGGGAAAGACGGTGGAGTATATCCCTTAGGCAGCGGAGTTGCAAGGCCACTGCGGGAGTATGTTGAATCAATCAGAGACATCGTCGATCCCGCGATGGAACCGGGATTCGGGGAAAAAGAGTATTATCCGCACCAACCAATGTATCTGTGTGCCGATATAACGGAACTGCAGAGTGACACAGGCTTTGAACCGACAGTTAGTTTTAAAGAAGGCGTCCGCATGACGGTCGAGTGGGTCAAAGCACAGAGTAAAGGGCGAGTATGAGTAAGATATCTATTTTAGTCCCGACATACAATGAAGAAGAAAACGTAATACCGCTGAGCGAAGCGATCGGTCAACAGTTTGAGACTGCCACCATATTACGGAAATATGATTATGAACTCATTTTCATAGACAACTGCAGCAAAGACCGGACCAAAGCCTTGATAACCGGTCTTTGCAGTGAAAATGAAAGAGTAAAAGCGATTTTTAACTCGAGGAATTTTGGTCAGTTCAGCTCACCGTATTATGGCCTTTGCCAAACAACAGGTGAATGCGCTATAATGATGTGTGCTGATTTTCAGGATCCGGTAGAGATGATCCCTCAATTGGTACAAGAGTGGGAAAACGGCCATAAATTGGTTTGCTGTGTAAAAACTACCAGCAAAGAAAATATGCTTATGCGTTTATTCCGTTCGGTCTACTATAAAATGATCAGAAAAATGAGCGACTTCGATCAGATCGAGCATTTTACCGGTTTTGGCCTATATGACAAAAGTTTTATTGATACTATGCGCAAGCTGGACGATCCAATCCCGTTTTTACGGGGTATTGTAGCAGAACTGGGACCTGCGAGAAAGATAATTGAGTATGAGCAGGCAAAGCGCCGCGCCGGAAAGACAAAAAACAACTGGTACGCGCTTTATGACGGGGCAATGCTTTCATTTACCTCGTATACGAAAATCGGCCTCAGGGTTGCGACGATCATGGGCTTTGTTTTCTCCGCTTTGAGCTTGCTCGCGGCTTTGGTGTACCTTGTACTTAAGCTGATGTTTTGGGACTGGTTCCCCGCAGGCATGATACCTGTTCTTATCGGTGTTTTTGTGCTGGGGTCGCTGCAGTTGTTTTTTATAGGATTAGTCGGAGAGTATATCATGAGTATTAATACCCGTGTTATGAAACGCCCACTGGTGGTTGAAGAAGAACGGATAGGGTTTGATGATGAATAAGCTTAGAATGAGAAAGCAGTGCGATATAGTCATACCGGTTTACAATGCCACTGAGTGGCTTGAGCTATGCATTGAGTCTATTTACCTGTCCGACGTCAGCGCCTGTGTAAGCAGGGTTATTATCGTTGATGACTGCTCCGGTGAACCAACAAAGCAGATGATCAACAATATGGCAAATGAACATGAGGGTATCCTGGTTATAACGAACGAGGAAAACCTTGGTTTTGTCCAAACCTGTAACAAAGGGATGAAAGCGTCGACAAGCGAATATATTATGCTTCTGAACTCCGACTGCCTGCTGGCGGAGGACAGCATAAAAAAGCTGATCGACATATTATCAGACGACCCGCAGATAGGGTTGATTTCGCCATTATCGAACAACGCCGCAACCATATCGATCGATATGCCGGCAGATTATGACTATATTGCGTTTGACAAGCTACTGGAAACATACTTTAGTAAAATTAGCTTCAACGCGTGTACGATCATCGGAAGCTGCCTTATGATCACCCGGGATTGTTATAAAAGTACCGGTGAGTTGGATGAAGTCTATGGGCTGGGTTACGGAGAGGAAACAGATTACCAGTTCAGAGCTAAACAACTGGGATTCAGAGCGGTGATAGCTATTGACACATATGTGTTTCATAAATCGGAGATGTCTTTTAAATATGTCGCGGGTTTGAGTTTTATCAAAAAGAAAAACAGCGATTTATTCCATTCGAGATGGGGCAAAGAGTACCGCAAGGATTTCAGGAAGTACAGAAGAAACGACCCGGTCAAGTATGTTTACAATAATTTGAGCGAAAACGATTATAAAGTATTTTCAGATTATAGAAGCAGGGTTTTTAGCGAAGAATTTTTAGAAAAGGTCGCGATGCTTGACCGGAAAAATCGAGATACAAAGAGCTTTGCCGAAAGCGGCGGATATAGCTCCGGAAAGTTGTTTTTTCGAGCTAAACTACTGGCACGGAAAACAAGAGAGATGTATAAGAAAGAAGGACTAAAATACTTAATAGGAAAAATCATTAAGTATATTTCCGAGAAGACGGGGCTATATTATCTGGAGCGTAAGAAAACAGCATTCTATAAGGATTTTGCTTTTATTTCAGACAGAAAAACAAATGAAAAAAGAGCATTTGGATATGTTGAAATACTCGGCTACTTTAATGTGAGCGCGGATCCGATAGATATCAAAAGTCCGGACATGTCATATATCAAAAGATACAGAGGTTTTGTTTTTATCGACTGTGACTATGGAGAGACTGCCGGGACTATCATTGCCGATGCAAAAAAGCTTAACAAGTCTGTTTTTTGGGTATGCAGCGATGAGGGGATATTATCCCAGCTTGACGAGGTGGCTGTAGATGGCGTTTTGACGACGTCAAAGCGCGTGGCAGAACTGGCGACCGGCAAAGGATTTTCTGCTCATACTATTAAGGAGTCTTTTATTGAATCGGCATTAATAGAAAGATCATCGTTTAAAACAGGGTTTGCTCTAAAGGCTTTTTTATCAGATAAGCTGAACAGTAATATAGCATTCATACTCCCGAGCACAGTTGTATGCGGAGGCATGAATGTGGTGGTGAAGCATAGTGAGGTATTGCAGAAAAACGGGTATGACGTATTTATCATCAACATGGACCTGAACGAAGAATCTGTTTTTTATAAAGGAAGGGAAATACCTGTCGTCAGCAGTGAAATGACCGGGATAGAATGCATGCTGGATAATGTCGTTTCGACTATGTGGACTACAATAGAATGCATGGACGAATTTCGGGAAGCAGGTTGCAAATACTATTTGGTACAAGGTTTCGAAACAGATTTTTATGGATACAAAGACTCCGGCGGCAGAAAGCTGGCCAACTCCACTTATGCCCGCAATGACATCGTGTATATGACGGTATCACAGTGGTGCAGAAAATGGCTAAAGGATTACTTTCAGCATGAAGCCCGCTTTATAAGGAACGGTATAGATATCAGCGAGTTTAAGAAGATTGAAAGAGATTACAGCAGCCGGATAACGATCCTGATTGAAGGTGATTGCGGAGCAGAGTATAAAAATATTGACGAGAGCTTTACTGTCACGAATAAGCTGGATCGGGAGAAATACGAAATCATCTATTTAACAAACAGGAGTATGCCGAAGAAATGGTATCAATATGATAAACTATATCATAAAATACCGTACGAGGAGGTCGCTGCCGTATATGAGAGCGCTCATATATTGCTAAAGACGAGTCTGTTCGAGAGCTTTTCATATCCTCTCCTCGAAATGATGGCAACCGGGGGGATCGTGATTGCGATCCAAAACGAAGGCAACAGCGAATTTGCAATAAATGATCACAACTGCTTAATATACAGACAAGGAGACATATCAGAAGCGATCAGGAAAATCGAAGCAGTATCAAGTGATGAGCAATTAAGAGAAAAGCTCATAACTAATGGGCTTGAGACGGCAAAGGCCAGAGCCTGGGAAAACATCGAGGCGGAGATCCTGAGGGCATACAGTGGCGGGTAGGGAGTTTTAGAACATGAAAAAACGATTTTTGATACTCGGGTCAATGCTGCTATGTGCACTGTTGCTGGGAATACTGTCAGTAGTAGTATACTCGAGACTGAGACCGGACATACCCATTGGTAGATATCTGCTGGAATTGCAAAACCCACTCACCAGGGTATTATTGGCACTGTTAATTACAGGGGCTGTTATTATTACGGTTTTCTATGAACGGATATATAAACCTCATTTTATCTATCCTGCTTTAGGCGTCTTCTCAGTAGTATTGTTCTTCAGTTACTCGGTTGTTTTGACATGGGATTCTACGCATTATCTTTCATACCTGGCTATTTTAGATGGCAGTGTCGGACTGGAATCCTGGGATCTTGTGCGCGGGCCTGCATTCCCCTTGCATTTATGGCTTATTGTGAGTGTCCTCGGCGCGTCCGTAAATACGATGCTTATTGTGCATTACCTGATGTACGCGTCGACATTATGCCTTTATTACCTGATCGTGAGGGCAATTGTGCCATTAAATACTGCACAGCGAAGGCTGAATGCGGTGGTTTTGATTTACGTGATAGCCGGGCTAAATCCTTTGGTTTTCGGGTACTATCACGTTATTCTGACCGAATACTTTGCTTCATTTTCCGTGGCGGTCATTATTTATGCCGCTATACTGTTCCATAAGTGCCTGGAGAATGATACGGTTGGCTGGAAATACAAGCTGAGTATGTCAGCTCTGGTCGTCTCTTTCCCCGTCCTCTATTTCTTAAGGCAGAACTATCTGATGCTCTCAGTTGGCGCGGTGTTGGCGATATTGACTTTAGCACTGGTCCGGCGCAGTGGATGGAAAAACATATTCCGCACGTTAAGACTTTTAGTTTATTCTCTAATAGTACTTGCTGCCGGTATCTTCACGTGGAATACCATTTTGCCTGAGATCGAAGATGAAGCCTATGCCGAATACATGAGAACACGGACCTCGGAACGCATGCTTGTACGTATTTTCATACCTGATACAGAATTCATTCTGCATAGCAATCTGCAAGAATATCTGGAAAACCATCCCGGGAAAGCGGATAACTTAGCTGCCCTGACAGGTGAAGGCATTGATACTGCAGATCCTGAAAACCCATCAAATATGATAGTTACTTTTTATGACAGAAACGGTGACTTGATAGACGCCTATATCGTCAAAGGTGTTGAAAGCAGGTACCATGTCACATTATCAGATTCATTGAGCATGCTACTAAGGAATTTATCCAAACATCCTTTGCTGGTTGTTCGCGGGACTACAGACGCCTATTTAGCAAGTATCAACTTCTTCGGCGCTGTATCGTATGATACAATCTCTTATAATATTGTTAGAGAAGTCAACCTGTTTCGTACTAACGAAAACAGTGCCATAGGATACTTTGTGTATTATCAAACCGGGATGCATGGCAATGTTTTTTATGTATCGGAATATCTGTATCAGTTTGCCGAACCTTTCGTTCATAAGAGAACCGCGGGACCGATAGTTAATGCGGCGTTTATTATTCTCGGGCTACTGATAAACATAACATTTACTTTGGGCTTCCTTTTATTGCCAATTATTTGGGTAGGGTCTTTTGTGCTGATACTTGTTCGCAGAAGAGAGCTGGTTTTTTCAGTGACGTTCATAAGTGCTTCCGTTTCATTGGGATATATGCTTCTGAACAGCTTTTCCCGGGTATTTATTGACAGACACAATTTCCCCGTCTATATATCTTCGTGGATAGCGATATTCGCACTGGCTTATGGGGTGTGGAGGATGATTGCAGAGAAGAGAAAACGGGAGCATATAGAGATCCCGAACGGGGTATAAGAAGGAGTACACTGCACCGGTGAGTAAGAAAAGAGCAACGGTATTTGTTTATTATGACAAAGACGGCATAGTAGACCGCTATGTGCTCTTTTTGATACAGGCTTTACAAAAAGTGTCAGAGAAGCTTGTCATTGTATGCAACTGCGAGTTGACCGATGCTGGTAAAAAGGCATTTGGAGAACTTACGGATGATATACTCATCAGGGAGAACACAGGTTACGATGCATGGGGGTATAAGGCAGGCATTGAGTACATTGGCTGGGACGAGCTGAACCGGTACGACGAACTGGTGCTGACGAACGATTCTGTATTCGGTCCGATATATCCGTTTGATACGATGTTAGACGATATGGACAAGAAGAATCTTGACTTTTGGGGGATAACGAAGCACAGCCGGACTCCTAATATTCACGGTATAACAGAGGATGAGTTTTTTCCGGAGCATATACAATCATATTTCTTTTCTATCTGTAAGGACATGTTCTCGCACCCCGGGTTTAAAAAGTATTGGGACGAACTGAGTGAAATAAAATCATTAGAAGAGGCGATATCCTTACATGAGGTGCTTTTCACCAAACACTTCTCAGAACTGGGCTTTTCGTGGGACGTATATGTAAAGCCGGATGAAGGAGTTGACGGATTCTCCGATATAAGCCTTCTGGGATTCAAGACATATGAGCTGGTCACAGACTACAAACTGCCGGTCATCAAACGTAAGGTTTTCTCAACGGAGAATGATATTGTTCTCGGTACTGTTATCAGTGACGGTGTAAGGAAAACATTTGACTTTATTCAGGATAACACAAGCTATGATATAAATATGATATGGGATAATATCCTTCGTACGATGAATCTTAAAACGATCAGAAACAACCTGAAGCTTGATGTTGTATTACCACGCGACCAGGTAAGCGTATCTGTCTTTACAAGGGTTGCCGTATTAGTATCCAAGCGTCTGATGGATAAGATCCCTGCCGGTATCAACGAAACTGAATGTAATGAAATCAAGGTCATTGCTCTGCCGGAAGATGGGAATGCAACATCTACAATCAGAAAGGCGCTCTGTTTGCACATGGAAGATTACGACTACATTTGCGTCGTAAATAACGAGGCGCCCGGCTATGAACCACTGACGATCGAACATACTTTCATGCAAAGGGCTTTTGAAAATATTCTGGCAAGTAAGGAATACATTACAAACATACTGAGCCACTTTGAGGAAAACCAGAGGCTCGGAGTGCTGTTTCCTCCTCCCTGCATTCACGGATACAGCGCGCCTAATAATATGTTCTGGTGCAGACCAAAAGCGCTGAGTAAGCTGCTTGAAGATGATTATATGAATAATGGGTTTTCCGGGGAACAGCTATATTGCAATGCCGCTTTGGGCGAAGGATACTATTCAGCCTATGTAATGACTGATGATTTTGCCGCTACAGAAGTAAGGACTTTAAACAATGTGCTTGCGGATACGCGGGAAGTACTTGAGGAAACACTCACAGCCCTGAACCTTGTTCAGAAAAGCGGTTTTGTCAGGGGCATAATGATCAGATTTGAGCGGTATCCGGGATTGTATAGTTCAGCGCGTCAGATATACCGATTCTTGAAAAAGTTGTTCAGACGTAGTTAATTATGTGAGAAGATCAGTACGAAAGTAAAAACGGGAGCAAACCAGATGAAAAAAATAGTCACTATCACGAATATAAAAAACGAAAGCGATATTATCGAATCGTTCTGCCGTTACAACCTAACATATTGCGATTGTATGCTGGTTTATGAGAATAACAGAAGCAAAGATAATACGCGTGAGATAATACAAAAACTGATCGACGAGGGATTGCCGATTTTTTTTGCGGATGAGGTAGAAGTAAAAAGATATGTTCATGCCAAGCCCGCGATAACAAAATTAGCTGTCAGTAAATACGATGCGGATTTGGTAATCCCGTTGGACGCCGATGAATTCCTGACGCATACAAGCGGTATCAACCCGCGTGATGTGTTGGAGTCCCTACATGAAGATGTTGAATACCAAGCGCCATGGCGCACATATGTATATGAGAAAGACCCTGATATCGGGCTGGGGTTTCTGCCAAACAACTTTTCCCATTACAGAAATCCTGCACTGGACGTCCTTAATAAGGCTATTGCCAGCAAAGCACTGATAAATGAAAAACAGGCATGTTTTATACCCGGGGCGCATTTTTTAGAGTATCCTTATGAGTACCAGGGCTCGATTCCGATAGAGGTTCATCCTGAACTGAGGTTTTCGCACTTCCCGATAAGAAGTAAAACGCAGCTCTTAACTAAGGTGATCCCCAACTGGATATGCAAGTGGAGAGAACCGTTTCCAGTAAGAGGTGGCGATGGATTTCAATTAGGGGACGTCTGGGATGAACTCAAAGAAAACGGGGATATTTCTCATGAGTATATCAAATGGCATTCACTGAGATACAGTGTGCCGGAGTGCAGATGGGGCAAACACGGGGAGAACAGGTCTTTCACAGAGATATTGCCTGAAATTGAGGATTGTCTGACAATTGAAGGTCGTATGGGCACAGCTTTTTGCGAAGACAAGCTTAAATTGCGTTACACCGATTACGGGGAAATGGAAAAGACATTAATGCGCTCAACACTTACAGAATACGAGTTGTCACTGGCGTCACTGCCAAAGAGGGAATGGGAAACTATCAGGATGGTTGACGATTTGAAGAACCAAATCGATGAACTGAACCGGCATATAGAAGAAGTCTATAACTCCAGGACATGGAAATTCGGAAAGCGGTTACAAAAGGTTTACAGATTTATTGTTCCATGGTAGAATAAACGCCGGATCCGGAAATGATACATGCGCATGTAATGTAAGGCAATACAATATAAATACTACAAGTAACGATAAGGAGACTATATAGAATGGTAAGAAAAGGAACTTTCCTGTCATTTAGAGAGTCTGTAGCCTATCTTGCAGATAATATTGATCAATTTCTTATTTTTATTGTTGCCAAGGATAATATAGGTAGAAAACTCACTTGGGAATACGCTGATTTACTGCTTTTATTGGGTGTGGAGACAGATTTGTCTGTAGAAGTATTGAATGGAGGCGCTTGTCGTGGGTACATTTCTGTAATTGATAACGGGGATGTGGTATATGAT
>Ga0123353_10002432_pt1 | contig 23141 bp, 23 predicted proteins | sample TergutLab28metaG_3_FD_92763 | JGI IMG/M metagenome (GOLD analysis project Ga0123353, IMG submission 92763) | Labiotermes labralis P3 segment gut microbial communities from Petit-Saut dam, French Guiana - Lab288 P3 | ecosystem: Host-associated > Arthropoda: Insects > Digestive system > Gut ... | reverse complement strand
GGCGCTGGTACGGTTACGCGCACGCAACCCCAGGGCTGAAGCCCTGGGTTACAATCTAAGCTCCCCTAAAGGGGCGCTGGAAACGGAGAAACATGTAGAAAAATCCTTAAGTTGACTGCATTGTACACGGCCCTGCGTGCGGTGCAGTGTAGATTTATGCCGTGTACCGGTATATATCCTCTTTTTATTAAAGTTTCATTGATTAATGCCGAAAAACATAATATATTAACTATTGATAATAAATACCTATAATAAATACCTACCTAAAAAGGAGCCATTATGAGTATGAACGCGGGAAACGTAACAGGTTCAGGAGCAACAGCGGCATATTACCAAAATCTTAAAAGCAAACACGGCGGCGGCGCTCAGGAGTCAAATAACGCAGAAAACGCGGCGGCAGATGCTTACACCGGCGGAAAAGGAAAAGTAGCGGGCGCGTATTCAAAAGACAGCGCAACCATGCAGCAGCTCTATGATATGGCCGAAGCGAACCACGCGTCCATGCGCTCAATGGTTGAGAGTATGCTGGGTGTGGGCGGCAAGGGCGGCGGTCATCACGGTCAGGCGTTTTGGGCGAAAGCCGCCGGCTCGGATCAGGGCGGTGTGCCTATGGTTCCCGTGAGAGTTGATGACGCTACAAGGGCAAAAGCTCAGGAGCTTATCGGTGAAGACGGGTATTTTGGCGTAAAGAAAGTAACAGAGCGGATTATGGAGTTCGCCAAGGCTCTTGCCGGTTCTAATCCAAGCGAAAAAGAGGTTGACAATCTGCTTGACGGCGTGAAAAAAGGTTTTGACGCAGTGGCGAAGATGTTTGGCGGGTTTGACAAGATGCCTGATGTCACAAAAAATACTTATGACTCTATTATTAAGGCGTTTGATGAGTGGAAGGTGGAGTTGGGATTTCCCGTGCCTGAAAAATAAAAGTCAAAAGATTTTAAGAAGGCCCCCCCCCCTTGGCTCCAACCAAAAAAAGTCCAAACAAAAAAAGTTTGGACTTTTTTCGTTTTCCGCACCCCGGAGGGGTGTAACATTGATAGCCCCGGGTTTTAACCCGGGGTGAAAGGATATAGATTCCCCCTCTCTGTTTTTTCCGCGTGCTGAAAGCAAGCTTTCATAAAAATGTTGAAAAAAAATTGTATTGATAGTATCTTTAATAATAGGTTGAGTATTTTTTCCATACAAGAGAGGTGTTCCATGATTAAATTTATTAAAGCGTTGATGGTACTGGCAATCGTAGCCGTTGCGGGCGCGTATCTTTATAACAAATTGTCCTGCAATTGTGATGATGAAAAGTGTGAATGTTAATGTTGTGATCATTTGCGCGCATGGGTTTGCCTTTGATGAACCCATGTGTTCCTATTAATTTTACTGCCAATACATTGAAAAAATTATATCTTTGCTTTTTAGCACTCTTTGTCAGCTCCGCTGTTTTCGGGTTGCACGGTCAGCCGCTGCGCACCGCTCCGGTTGTTAAGCCGGTTATACTGCGCACCGTTGCGCACGACCCAACCGCGTTCACTCAGGGACTTATATTCGCAGACTCTCTCCTTTACGAAAGCACCGGCCTTGTGGGTCATTCTACACTGCGCCGCGTTGACCCGTCAAACGGCAGAGTGCTTTCAAAAATACCTGTGCCCAATGTCTTTGCCGAGGGGATAACCATACTTAACGGAGAACTTGTTCAATTGACATGGAAAGATCAATTCGCAATCCGTTACGAGTTCCCGTCCCTAAAACATAAGGGGACGTTTAACTATAAGGGTGAGGGATGGGGATTAACAAATGATGGAACAAGTTTTATAATGAGCAACGGCTCCGATACGCTTTTTTTCCGCAGCAGCAATTTTGAAATAATGAGAGCGCTTCCCGTCACCCTTAACAGTAAACCGCTGAGGCGCCTCAATGAACTTCAATACGTAAATGGACGAGTTTACGCAAATGTTTGGTATAAGGATTTTATCGCTGAGATTTCGTTGACTGACGGCAGAGTAACGAAAGTAATAGACTGCTCTGAGCTTATGAATATAGAGAGACCGCAGTCACGAGAGCATGTGTTTAACGGTATTGCTTATTGTAAACAAAAAAATGAGTGGTATCTCACAGGAAAAAACTGGAAGAACATGTTTATTGTGCGGATTCCATAGTTATGCCGTTACTAAGTATAGTTTTCAGCTATCAGTTTAAATCCTAAATCCCAAATTCTGACAACTGAAAACTAAATCCTTTGAATTATCTCCTCAATCTCAACCGAACTCTGTGCTGTAAAGATTCTCTGCCTTGCGGCGTTTGCCCCCGCGCACCCTTTAAGATACCATGCGGCGTGTTTCTTCATCTCACCGCAGGCGCGGCGTTCTCCGTGAGTCTCTCTGTAGAGGCGGATGTGTTCAATTATTGCGCTTAGACGTTCCTGCATAGACGGCGGAGTATAGGTTTCTCCATTTAACGCGGCTTTTATCTCCGCGAAAATCCACGGATTGCCGTAAGTTCCGCGTCCAACCATAATGGCATCGCATCCGGTCTCATCAAGCATTTTGATCGCGTGCTGACCGTTTGTCACATCGCCATTTCCTATCACCGGTATAGATACGCACTTTTTAACAACTGCTATTCTCTCCCAAAAAGAGTGACCCGTAAACATCATCGTCTGTGAGCGCGGGTGAAGCGTTATCGCCGCGGCTCCGCTTCCCTGCGCTATGCGCGCCAGCTCTTCGTCAATCCACTCATACTTGTTCCAGCCGCTGCGGATCTTTACAGTTACAGGGATGGGTACCGCGTTTGCCATTGACTCTATAATGTTTCCAAATAGCTTTGGATCTTTCATAAGCGCGGCGCCGCCGTTGCGCTTTACGACTTTTGCTACGGGACATCCTGAATTAAGGTCAATGAAATCAGGTTTCACTGTGTCAAAAGCAAATTGTGCAGCTTCCGCTAATCTTACAGGATCGGAACCGAAAAGCTGCACTCCAAAAGGACGTTCGGAGCTATGGAATTTCATTAACGCGGCTGTATTATCTGATTTATAGTGCAATCCGTCTGCGCTTACCATTTCAGAAACGGTGATATCTGCCCCGTGTTTTTTGCAAATTTGGCGAAAGACAGTATCTGTAATACCCGCCATAGGGGCGATAATCAGTGCTGGGTGATGATTTGCCGCTTGTATATTATTGATGATCGCTGTAAATGTCATTGTTTTTGCAGAGGTTTTTTCCCGCACCCCTTAGGGGTGCGAAGCAGCGGCGGGTTTTAACCCGCCGCGGATCGTTCACGCAATAGTCCGCTGTTCAAATTTTCCTTTAAGGTGCGCCTGTGTGGCGTTAATTATGTTTGCCGGGTCGGGTACTGTATCCGCACAGCTTGCCGGGAGCTCCGAAGCCCATTTTTTCAAAAAGAGATCGCCGTAGTGCTGCCACTGTTTATTGTAAGTTCCTATCGAACGGTGCTTTACAACAATATCGCCGGTTACCATTATCTTCCACTGCCTTCTCGCCTGCATACAAAAATCAAGATCGTGAAAGTAAAATGAATCAAATGTTTTTTCGTCAAATCCAAACTGCGTAAGCAACGTTCTTCTTACGGCAAAAAACAACCCGTGACACGCAACGACCTGCGCATCTTCCTTTTGCGGGGAGAACATGGTGGCGAAAAAATCTCCGTTTTGCAAATCGTGGATTATTCTCCCTTTAATAAACGGCCTGCCCGCCGCCGTTAGTGAGCACTTGTTGTTGTAAATGTATTGCGATCCCGCTGCACCTACAATTCCAAGCGTTGGGTCTTGAGCGAAAAGCGACTCTAAAATCGGCCCCCAGTTCTCTGTCATAAAAAATACATCATCGTGCATGAATACTAATATATCGCCATGCGAGTTGCCCGCCCCAAAATTATAAACCGCGGCAAGCCCGTTCTCTCCGTCTGAATTATTAATCATAAACAACTCAAGCTCGCTCCCTACAGTTTTTTTAATATTACGTTCAAGCGTAGAGTCGGGAATCGGATTGCGCGCCGAAATAATCACGGTAATCATAAACTGTCTCCAAAATCTGCTCTAAATTTCGCCACAAGTTTATTTTGCCAGTCGCTGACAGGATCAAGACGTCCAAAGAAGAAGCGCAGGATTTTTGGCTCCTCAACAAACCGTAAACCCTCAACCAATTTGCGGTTTTCATAGAGCCAAAGCATTCGGTCTATCGCGTAGTTTACCTGAGAGAGCGTGAAAACACGCCGCGGCAGCGCCAAGCGGAGAAGTTCCATATTGGAAAATGTCTCTGCGCCGTTTTCGTCGCGCTGTTCGCTGAGCGTACCGCGCTCCATACCCCGTATTCCGCTTGCGATAAAGTACGCTGAGCCCAAAGCGCCTGCCGGGTATTGACTCTGAGGAATATGGTCAAGAAACGCCTTGGCGTCAACGTGGCATCCAAGACCGCCCGCGGGAGTAATAACAGGCACGCCTTTTCTGTCGAGTTCACGCACCATATAATCAATAAATATAGGGCCCTGACTTATCATATCTTCATCAAGCGTCTCAGAGAGCCCCACAGCTATCGCTTCCATCTCGCGTACAGACATACCGCCGTAAGTTAAAAACCCTTCGTAAAGCGGAATCATCTCCCGTATCTTTAAAAAGTACTCTTCACTGTTTGTACAGATACCGCCGCCGCGGCCAAACCCAAGTTTTCTTGCGGAGAAATAGATAATGTCGGAAGCATCCGCGAATCTCCTTGTAATCTGGGCAAGCGTCATATTTTTACAAGCCTCTTCTCTTAACTTATTAAAGTAAAGATTGTCGGCAAGAAGGCTCGCGTCAAGCACTAACGGGATTTTCGCGGCGCGGCATACTTTACTTGTCTCTTCAAGATTTTCAAGTGAGAATGGCTGCCCGCCCACAAGGTTTGTCCCCGCTTCCATGCGTACATAAGCCACATTCGATGCACCGTAATTTTTAATTACCGCGTTAAGTTTACCGATATCAATATTGCCCTTAAACGGGTGGCTGCTTTTTATCTTTAATCCCTCGTCAATTATAATCTCTTCAACTTTTCCGCCGTTTATGGTGATGTGGGCTTTAGCTGTAGTAAAGTGGTAGTTCATTGGAACTACTGAGCCGTCTTTAACAAATATTTTTGACAAAATACTCTCACACGCCCGTCCCTGGTGAGCGGGCAAAAAATATTTTGTACCAAAAAAGTTTTTTACAGAATTTTCAAGACGGCAGAAAGTCTCGCTCCCCGCGTAGCTGTCATCCGCTTCCATCATAGAGGCAAGCTGCCGGTCGCTCATGGCGTTTACGCCGCTGTCTGTGAGCATATCCATGAAAACGTCTCTGTTTTGGAGCAAAAACGTATTGTTGCCAGCTTCTTTAATAGCTTTCAGACGGTCTTCTACAGAAACGAGATTGAGTTTTTGAATAATGCGCACTTTGTGCATTTCAAGGGGAAAAGACTCGCCTGCGTAAAATTTAACATTAGCCATTTTTAGTAACTTCCTTTGCGTTGAGAATACTGCTTCAAATGTGTAATCAAATATATAACTAAGTATAAAGATAATAAAAGACAGCGGAAGATAAATGTAATATGTACTAAAAATAAGTTAAATGACGCTGGTGCGACTATTTATACTGAATAACGGCATAAATCTGCACTGCGCCGCACGCAACTGCACGCAGGGCCGTGAGGCTGCTTAGCGGCACAGCGTAGATTTATGCCGTACATCGGTATACTTCTTAAAAAACTTAAGCGTCTCATCATGCAGTATTCCATTTGTAAAGACAATCGATCCATTGTGAACGGTCTTATTCCCGGTGATATCTGAAAATTGTCCGCCCGCTTCTGTGATGATACAGGCCGCCGCCGCGCAGTCCCACGCTTTATCAAGAAGGTTTACGCACACATCAAGTTTTCCGCTTGCTAAAAGAACATAAGAATAGGCGTCCATAAATCCATAAGTATAGTCCCACGCGCGCATTAAGGATAACATATTACAGCCAAGCGGCTCATCGGCATATTCTACAAGACCAAGTGCAGAACCCATTGCGTTAGAAAGTTTGTCTGTTGATGATACGTTGACTTTTTTACCGTTAATAAAAGCGCCGCTGCCTTTTGCCGCGTGACACATAATATCCAAAGCCGGCAGATAAATAACGCCGATAGCCGGTTCGCCGTTTTCTTCGAGACCAATAAGTACGCTATGGGTTGGAATTCCTCTTATGTAGGGACGCGTACCGTCAATCGGGTCTACAATCCAGCGCCGCGCTTTGGATGATCCGCTCTCGCCAGTCTCTTCGCCAAGAAAACTGTCATCAGGAAAGGCGTCTGTAATAATTCTTTTAACGATCTCTTCACATCGTTTGTCAACCTGAGTTACAGGAGAGTCATCACCTTTTCTTTCGATATCAAATGATGATCCTCTAAGCTCTAATTGAATTTTTCCAGCCTCTTCAGCTGCATTGAGAGCAACCTCAAGTTCTTTATTCATATTGATAATCACCGTACATTAAAATTTTCCCTAAGCGATTTGCGCGCGGCAAGCGATGCCGGCCCTCTGCCGTCGCGTGCGTCAATCAGCGCGGGTATTGCGCGCCTGTCGCCTATCTCTCCAAGTCTTTCCGCCGCCCTGATTTTTGTATTAGAGCTTGCGGAGTGCTCAAGATCAAGTATGTAAAGTTCTACAAGGTCTACTCGGTGCCCGGCTTTTTTTAGAATTCGCGCCGCGTTCCACCGCTGCCAGTAGTGGTCGCTTTTTACCCATACTCTTATTTCAGGGGTCTCATTAAGAAAGAGCCCCTCCGCGCACATGTTAACTACTGCAACCGGCATCTCTCTATCAATTCGCTTTTCAATGTAATTTACGAAAAAAGGATGCTCTCTGCGGATAGCGTTAGCGCCGCCGCTTATCTTCTGAAGTTCCATAAGCCACTCATGGGCTTCGCCGTATCTGCCTGAGACCATCGCGGCCATCGCTTTTAAGAGCCGTCCCTGAACCTCGTTTCGTTTACTGAGTATAAGGATATCCGCGAGATCATTTGCGCGGTCTAAATCCCCTCTTATGATCTGAGCCCGGCAGCTGTCGATAAGAGCGTTATTGTTTGTGACAGTGTACCCTAAACTGCGCGCCGCTTTTTGAACCCTGCGCATATCATCATTTTTGTCTCTTACAGTCACAATCAAAAGAGTAGTTACCGCAATCGCCGTAACCCCTAAGGCGGCAGCGGCTGCAGTTATAATTTGTGATTTTGAATAACGGCTTTCAAGAGGGTCATAAAATTTATGAAAAGTGCTGCTTAGCGCGGGTAAAACTTTATCATTAAAGAATCTAAGAATATTATGATAAGTTCTTTTGTAAAGCGGTACTGCAGAAGCCAGTCCCTTTTTTACTTTTTGCTGCGTTAAAGCGTAAGCGTTTTCAATTTTGCCGGTGAGAGGGCTCTCAGTTGTTTTTATACTTTGCAGTTTTGTTTTGCGGCTTTTATCTTCCACGCATCCGGCAATCAGCGTGCAGAGCTCTTCAGCATTTTTTATGCGTTTGTTCTTATCCGCGACAAGGCATTTTTCTACGATATGTACAAGCTTGTCGGAAGCTTTTTCATTTAGCTCCCTGACAGGTTTATAGTTACATTTGACAGTAGCGAAAAATGTAGCCTGCACGGTATCCCGCAAAAACGGATGAGCGCCGGTAAGCATTTCGTACAATACTATGCCGAAAGAAAAGAGGTCGCTGCGTCCGTCTATATCGGTGCCGTCGATCTGTTCGGGAGACATATAGCCCGGCGAACCTACTGATATGCCGCTTTGCGTAATGGATGTAAGAGGTGATTTTACAACGCCGAAATCGGCGAGTTTCGCGATTTTTGTATTTTCATCAATGAGAATATTGGCCGGTTTTATATCTCTGTGAACGATGTTCATGCTGTGGGCGTGGTGCAGAGCCTGTGCGATATCGCTTGCGACCGCGATGGTCTGATTTGGCGGGAGCTGTTTTTTGCCGGCGAGAAGCGCGTCAAGATGCTCGCCTTTTACGTATTCAAAGGCGATCCAAGGGGTTCCGTTTTCGTTACCCGCGTCGTAAATAGAGACAATAGATTGATGATTGAGTCTTGCGCACGACTGCGCCTCAAGTGCAAAACGGCCAAGATACTCCTCTAACACCACGGGCGCAAGCTGGCGGTCTGTGGGGATAATTTTCACAGCCACCTTACGCTTAAGGATCGGGTCCTCCGACAGGAACACCCGCCCCATTGCTCCCTCGCCTAAGAGTTCTAAAACCTGATAGCGCCCGTAGCTCTTCGGATTGACATTGAGACTCAAGCTGTTATCACCGTTTTTTTAATCATTTGTTTTTACCGTTTATATAAAGATACATTAATTTCCAATAAAATCAATAAATCATTTGCGAAAAGCAGGTTTTTCGCTTATATTAATAAACTCCCTGAATTTTTCGCGATTCTCATTTTCAATTCTCATTCCTGTTTCATTTTCCAAAATTTTGTATTCTCAAATCTCCAAATTAAAATAACAGCACTTTTTGTGTCGGAGAAGATGTGGAAGCTGAAATTAAAACAACGTATTCGCTCAATTGTCTATTTGAAGAATTGCTTTGCAATTGGTTAGAAACATGGACGCTTAAAGACCGGCTTGAAAGCAAGGGACGATTCTTTGCAGGAACAACATCTGCTTACGGTAAGAAAGGGGTTCAAAACTTTATTAACAGCTCAGATATTCTCTATGCTGAACCCAATAAAAAAAAGACCGATAAGCGGCTGCCTGTACTCGGGCTCCAATTACCGTCAGCCGTCACCACTTATGGTCCTATTAATAATATACACGATTCTTCAGAAAAAATCAAACAAAAAAACTTAAATACCAATAGTAAAAGTGGCGCAAATATCGCGCCTGTTATAATCGTTCTCATTGTCATTTTTGCCGTACTTAACATCCACGCCCTCGGCGTAGTGATAACCGAAATTCACCGCGACCCGATCGGCAACAAAAACGCTATCCCCGGCGGGCTTAGCCATCAGTTTATTGAGCTTACTAACTTTGGCAGCGATACTTTTTTTGTAAGCGATATCTTTCTATCCAATGGGAAAGTCGCCGATTCTATAAGATTATTCGATAATCCAATAGCTTTGCACCCTGATTGTCATTTTACAAAGGCGTATATTCCGCCCGGCGTCTCTGCGGTGATACTGCCGCAAAACTACCTATCAGCTATTGAGAATTTTCCGTCAACTGTTTTGCCGATTGAATCGGGGACAATAATATTCACTGTAAATAATAGAAATATAGGCGGAGTTTTCGCGAATGATGACGGAGCGGCGCTTTATAAAGGAACAAGGAATCGGGTTGATTCGCTGATAGATATCGCCGCGGATCCCGGGACTCATATATCGAATCCGACTTCGGGCAAAATTGTTCTAAGCCAAAGACAGCCAAAAGGCTCTTCCGTTGTACCGATATCGCTGATTTTGGGTGAAAAAAGCTACATTGTATCACCTGCCGCGCCTATGAGTCCGGGAAGATATGAGCCTTTTTCGCACGGCTTATTTATTGAGCATTCGGTCGGTATGATATCTCAAACGATAGTTCGCTGTTCGATTGCGGGGATCTTTGTCAATTCAGGAAGTGAATCGGCTGTATGGAGCCTTTTTTCATCATCGCGTGATAATAACAAAACTCAAATCGAAAGAGGTGCTTTTCGTCCGCAGGATAAACAGTTTTTGCTGACGTTTGATATCGCTTTTGAACAGAAACAATACTTTTTTGAGGTCATATTTAATAATAGAACAGTAACATATCAGCTTGATTTATCACCATTTTGGGCGGCTGGCGGAATGCTTCATATTACGGAACTCTTCCCAAAAGGGGGCGCTTCGGCGGGTCAGCCCGAATGGTTTGAGCTTAAAAACGTCTCTTCTGCTGATATTAATCTAAAAAACTGGCTCTTTGGCAACGCGAAAGACAGCGCGGTCATCACCACCCGTGATTTTTTATTGTCACCGGGGAAATTCGTTGTTATTACTAAAGATAGCGCATTTTTGCACAGAAAATACCGGTCTGTTGGCCCTGCAATTCAGCCCGCGCGGTGGCATACTCTCAATAGTTTTAACGACACTTTATCTATTTGGTCGCCTCAGGGAGTTGAGGTCGATAGGGCTGTTTACAGAAGCGCTTGGTTCAGCGGTTGGAAAAATACACAGTCGCTTGAACGGGTGTTTACTGACTCCAATATACCGGACTCCCTGTCGTGGGTGCTTTGTGATTATCCCACCCCCGGACTTCCCGGAGGCGTCTCTTTGTGGCGGGCTGTTAAAGCCCCCTCGCTTGATATCGGCCCGGTTCCGTTTTTCCCAAATAAAACAGGCGCCGATAATCTTTTATCAATCAGAATGAAAATCCCTCCCGGGTATAGATCAACAATAAAAATTATTGGCTTTGACGGCAGGGTATTAAAAAATATAAAAGGTGAAAATGAGGTGATTTTTTGGGATGGGACGTGCGACAGAGGGCGGCCGGCCCCGCCCGGGGTAATATATGTTGTCGCTGAATTTACATCCGGCGCGCAGCGTAAAATAATCCGAAAAAAGGGTGTGCTATGGCGATAAAATTGTTGATAATCAACAAAAAAGCGATCAAATGGGCGGCTATGATATTCATCCTCACCTCATTTATTAAAGCGGGTGTGCGCGACCCTTTTCCTATTGGGGCGGCCATGATGTCACAGGGCGCGCTCACGGAGTCTCAAGGAATTTTGGGGCGTGAACCGTGGTCGGCGGCGGCAATTTATCGCGATACAATACCTTGGGGAGCGGCCTTTTCCGCGGTCAGTTATCACGGCGCGGACGGCGCGGGAGGTGTATCACAATATGCCGCGGGCGGATTTGCATCTTTCGGCAATATCATTTGTAAAACAGCGCTGATGCAGCTTGACGCGATGGGAGTCTACTATGAGCGGACAGCTTATTTATCCGCGGGAATGATCTATAAATTTTTATCACTGAGTACCGAAACAAAAACCCACCGCGTAGGGCTCAAAGCAAACAGTTCAGATGTTCGGACTATGACCTCGCTTGGTTCAACACTCCATATTCAAGTCCGCAGGATAAGCGCATCCGTCATGGCTGAGGGCTTAACCGTTTCAACCAGCGGCTCGTCAGATGTTGATCCGCCTCTCTCTTTTTCAGGACGAATATGTACTGTAAGAAACCGATACGGCTCTCAGGGAGTAATGGTAAAGGTGACCCCAGAGAATGATAAACCGGTAAGATTTATAGTAGCGCAGGAGTACCGCTTGAGCAAAAATTTTGCGATAGGCGCCTCGCTTGGCTCAAATCCATCTATAATCGGTTTTGGACTTATCGCAGACATACAGCCGGCAGGTTCCGGCGCGGCGGTTGTGAACCATCCGCTTCTTGGGTGGTCGAAGGGGTTTTACGCGGATTATACCGGTACACGGCACGCGTCTGCACTGCGCCGCACGCAGCTGCACGCAGGGCCGTGAGGCTGCTTAGCGGTTTATGCCGTTATTCAGTGTATGCGGGGCGTGTGCCGCCGTGTTGAAAAAGATCAAAAATTCTTTTTTTTATTTAAAAGCAGACAAAAAAATCACGATTGAAACATTTTCTATTTGACTACACGTCCAAAAAAAATTATATTATCCATCTTACTATATTAGTAAGAATAATTTTTTAAAACAGCTTTTTTTCCCAAAATAAAAACTTTTACTAACTTGGAGGGATGTATGGCCATTAAAGTAGGTATCAACGGATTTGGCAGAATCGGCAGACTTGTTTTCCGCGCGGCGGTTGAGCAGCACAAGGATATTGAAGTTGTTGGCATCAACGATCTTATTGACGTTGAGTACATGGCATACATGCTCAAGTATGATTCAACACACGGCCGTTTCGGCGGTACTGTTGAAGTTAAAGACGGCAAGCTCGTTGTTAACGGCAAGGCGATCCGCGTTACAGCTGTTAAAGATCCCGCGGAACTCAAGTGGGGTGATGTCGGCGCTGAGTATGTTGTTGAGTCAACAGGTCTCTTCCTCACAAAGGAAACTGCCGAGAAGCATATCGCCGCCGGCGCAAAGCGCGTTGTTATGAGCGCTCCTTCAAAAGATGCTACGCCTATGTTCGTAATGGGTGTTAACCACAAGACATACGCCAAAGAAGCTATCGTATCTAACGCTTCATGCACAACAAACTGTCTCGCTCCCGTTGCAAAAGTTCTTAATGACAACTGGGGTATCCTCGAAGGTTTGATGACAACTGTTCACGCTGTTACAGCAACTCAGAAAACTGTTGACGCTCCGTCCGCTAAAGACTGGCGCGGCGGCCGCGGCGCAGGTCAGAACATTATCCCATCATCAACAGGCGCCGCAAAAGCTGTTGGCGTGGTGATTCCTGAACTCAAAGGCAAGCTCACAGGTATGGCTTTCCGCGTTCCTACACCTAACGTTTCTGTTGTTGACCTCACAGTTCGTCTCAACAAGCCTGCAAAGTACGATGAGATCAAGGCCGCAATGAAGAAGGCTTCAGAAAGTGATATGAAGGGCATTCTCGGTTACACCGAAGACGCTGTTGTTTCTACAGACTTCCTCGGCTGCGCTCAGACGTCTGTTTTTGACGCAGACGCCGGTATCGCTCTCAGCGACAACTTCGTAAAAGTCGTTTCATGGTACGATAACGAGATGGGCTATTCACACAAAGTCTGTGAACTCATCAAGTACATGGACACTGTGAAGTAATTCAGTGTGAAGTGTTAAGAGTGAAGTAAAGGGGCCGACTACCACAGTCGCCCCTTTTTTTTCATCATCAATAATAATCATACAATAGATAAGGATAACTAAAAATGGCTCTTAAAAAGAAAACCGTAAAAGATGTAGATTTCAAAGGTAAGCGCGTTATTATGCGTGTTGATTTCAACGTTCCGATGAACCTTGAAGGCGTTATTCAAGATGACACCCGCATACAGGCCGCGCTGCCTACTATCAAATATGTCCTTGAACAGGGCGCAAAATCGCTTGTGCTGATGTCACATCTTGGCGATCCCCTCAAAGATGCAAAAAAGGCTGGCAAAAAGGCTGAAGACGCAGGCAAAGAGTTTGACAAAAATAAGTTTTTGGCAGATAATGCAGGCAGATATAAAATGGCTCCGCTCGCCAAGCATTTGTCAACACTCATCGGTAAAGACGTTGCGCTTGCTCCCGATTGCATAAGTGACGAGACTAGGGCAATGGCCGCAAAACTTGACGGCGGCGCAGTGCTTATGCTTGAGAATACCCGTTTTAACAAAGAGGAAACTTCTAAAGAAGCCGCCGACCGTGAGAAAATGGCCAAAGCGCTATCTGAACTTGGAGAGGTTTATGTCAACGACGCGTTTGGTACCGCTCACCGCGCTCACGCTTCTACAGAAACAATCGCGCATTTTCTGCCCGCTGTTGCCGGTTTCCTTATGGAAAAAGAGCTTGTGTTCCTTCAGGAGAAAATTGTTGACGCTCCCGCAAAGCCGTTTGTAGCGGTTATCGGCGGAGCGAAAGTCTCTTCAAAAATCGCTGTTCTTGAGAGTCTGCTTTCTAAGGTAGACACCATAATCATTGGCGGCGGCATGGCTTATACTTTCCAAAAAGCACAGGGTTTTAGTGTTGGCGATTCTCTTTTAGAAGCGGATATGATTGATGTTGCGCTTAACATCATGAAAAAAGCGCAGGATAAGGGCGTGAAACTTCTGCTGCCTGTTGACAACGTCGTCACTAAAGAATTTAAGGAAGACGCTGAGTCAAAAGAGGTAGAAGCCGGTAAGATTGAAGATGGCTGGATGGGTATGGACATCGGCCCCAAAACAACCGAGATCTTCAAGGATGCGATTAAGAGCGCAAAAACGATTTTTTGGAACGGCCCTATGGGTGTGTTTGAGTTTCCAAGATTTGCAGTGGGAACGGGCGCAATAGCGTCTACTCTCGCAGAACTCAAAGACGCGGTAACAGTTATTGGCGGCGGCGACTCTGTGTCCGCAGTCAAAAAAGCCGGCGTTGCGGATAAAATGTCTCACATCTCCACAGGCGGCGGCGCATCGCTTGAGCTTGTTGAGGGCAAGGAACTGCCCGGAGTTAAGGCTCTCAACGATAAGTAATTTCGTTGTTGATTATACCGGTACACGGCACGAGTTTACATTGCGCCGCACGCAGCTGCACGTAGGACCGTGAGGCTGCTTAGCGGCACAGTGTAAACTCGTGCCGTCATGCAGTATATTAGGGCGCGGGAGATATTCCGCGCACAGCACAGTGTCAATTCGTACCGTCATGCAGTATACATTATCCCCAAAAATATACTATAGATTGCCAATCCTAAAATTATATTATAAGTATCTTTCATTAATTACTCTATAATATCGCACAGGGGACAACACAGTATGAGTGTATCTGTTTGTAAAAGAGAGATTGATAACAAAACGCGCGCGTTCCTAAGTGCGTTGGCTATTGTAATTTTTTCAATGATAAGTTTGACAGGGTGCGGTAATCCTACCGGAGGCGGCACAGTTTCTCAGATGATGAGAAATACGCCTTTTGATTGTAATTACTTGCCCGGATGTCATGGAAACATTGACATCGTAAATATCCCGCTTCCAAAAGAGTATAATCCAAACGCTCCCGGAAATATTGAACTGAGCCTGCTTATCGGCGGTGTTTGGACTACTATGAACGAAATAGGCTTTTTTATCGAACCCGTCGGTAATATGTCCTATATATTGGTTTTAGATCCGGCCAAAGCCATAACGGCGTACAACCTTATCTCCTATCCCGGGAAACCCATAGTTGGCCCTCCCGGCGGAAACAACCAGCTTGTTCTTAACGCCGGTCAAGCGTGGACGAACGAATTCAGAAACCTTGGTTACGCTTGGGGTATTATTTTCCGAAGTGACAACACTTTTCTCGAAGTCGATAAGGATTTTGGTATTTGGACAGTTACTGACGGCGGTACATACAGTGTGACCGGCAGCATGATAACGTTTATTTATAATAACGGGGATATACTCACAGAGTCTTACAGAATAACCGGCAATACACTAATTTTTGATGACTTTTATGAATTTAGGGTAACGAACAACGTAAATGCCGGCAGCAGCGGAGGCCCCACCGGCGGCAATCTTGTTCTGTCCGCTGGTCAAGCATGGACAAACCTCTCTCAAAGCTCAAGTTATGCTTTTGGGTTGATTTTCCGGAGTAACGGCACCTTTAGTGAAATCGAATATGCTTTGGGTATTTGGATGATTACTGACGGCGGCACATACAGTGTAACCGGCAACACAATAACTTATACTTATAATGATGGTTATAGATTATCAGAGTATTACACTATCATCGGCAATTCACTGTTTTTAGATGACGGCTTTGAACTAAGGATAACAAATAGCGTAAATCCCATAGGTTTGGCGAAATCACGACAAGCCAACGCCTCATCAGACAACGCAAGGGCTGAGAGGAGATCTATGGCCAACCCGATTAAAAATTAACTTTTTGCACGGGATATGGGAAAACTTAAATTTGACTTTCCCCCTCACATAATATATATTCTACAGATTATCTTGCTGTAAAAAGGCCATTGCGGGGGTATCGGCAAGCGGTAAGCCACGTGGTTTTGGTCCATGTACTCGGAGGTTCGAATCCTTCTACCCCTGCCATTTTACGCGCAAATTAACTATTAATAAATAAAACGCGTTTGTCCGAGGAGGTCATGCTTTGGAAGTTTTAAAATTACAGACACGTGAACGCACGGGTACAGGAAAATCCTACACCCGCAAGACACGTGCGCAGGGATGGATTCCGGCTGTGTACTATGGCCACGACCGTGAATCGAAAAAATTAGAGGTTAACCACAAGGAATTTGCCGCTATCGTGCGCGGCAGAAAAACAAAACACCTGATGGATCTTGGACTCGCCTCAGACTCTATTGCTGTTATCCGCGAAGTTCAGCGTCACGTTTTGAAAGACGACGTCTTTTATAATATTGATTTTATGCACATCAATATGAATGAAAAGGTTACTGTAGATGTCCCTCTTATTTTTAAGGGTGTATCTACCGGCGTCAAAGACGACAACGGAATTCTCAGCCAGCCGCACAAATCTGTAAAGGTTGAATGTCTGCCTGCTGATATTCCCGAATCAATCGCTATCGACATTACAAATCTTAAAATCGGTGATTCGGTTCACATACGCGATCTTTCAATTGAGAATATCGTATTTAAGCATACAGCGGAAGAGGTGCTCGTATCGGTTACTCCGCCGGCGCGTGAAGCCGCGGCAGCGGCAACCACGGCTGCAGAGCCTGAGGTTGCGGCTAAGGGCAAGGCCGCGAAACCGGCAAAGAAATAATCTTGCATCTTGCGCGTCCTTAAGGGACGCTCGCGCCGTCTTTTTGGCCCCGGGTTTTAACCCGGGGAACGGGAGCTGCATTAATGTGAGATTGATAAGCAAATTTTTTAAGAAGTTCTTTGAAAAACGGCAGGCACCGGATAAGCCTGAAATGTTAATTTTCGGGCTTGGCAATCCGGGCGGGAAGTACGGCGGTACGCGTCACAATATTGGATTTTGTGTGATTGACGAAATCGCTGATCTTTTAAAAGCATCTGAGCCAATGTATTGCTGTGAATCAGAAATTCGCATGGTGCGAATGGGAGACGGCAGGAGAGCTGCGCTTGTTAAGCCGCTCACTTACATGAATCTTTCCGGCAGCGCGGTGTCTGCATGTATGGCCAAGTGGCAAGTCGGCGGTGATAAATGTTTAATTATCGTTGATGATTTTAATATTGCGCTTGGTAAAATCCGGTTTCGCAAAGACGGAACTCACGGCGGGCACAACGGATTAAAATCTATTGAGGCGTCTGTGGGCAGAGATATCCCAAGGTTACGTGTGGGGATAGGGCCGTTGCCTAAAAACATCAGCATCATAGATTTTGTTTTAGGCCGTTTTGAGGAGCAGGAGCAGTCGGAAGTACGTGAGGTTGTTAAGAAGTGCGCGGAAGCGGTGAGCTTCTCGTTTCAAAATGATTTTGATACGGTAATGAATAGGTATAATTAACAGAAACGGAACGGCTGCAAGTCGTTCCCTACATAAACCTGCTTGCGGCGCTGCAGCCGTAAGCCAAAGACCACAGGAGGCAGTGAAAGGTGATTCGACCCTACGAAACAGCGGTTCTGTTTGACGGAACACTTTCTGATGACACTATTCAGAAAGAACAGAAGCAGTTAGAGGAGTTCTTTAAAGGTAACTCCGATTTTGAAAAGATTGACGTTTGGGGCAAGCGCGCGCTTACCTATACGATTAACAAAAAGAAAATGGGCTACTACGCGATTTTCTACTACAGGGCGGAAGGCGCGGTTCCCGGCGCTTTCGAGAAGCATATTAAACTCAACGAAAACATTTTGCGTCATTTGACCGTTGTGAGAGATCTCAAAAACGAAGCCGCGCGCGAAGCGTTGGCCACGCGTAAAGAGAGAGTCGATGTAGAAAAGGTTGACATGGACGACGACGGCGACTACAACGATCGGGATTAGTCAACAGGCGTTAATCTAAATTTTTACTATTGAAACAATGAAAAATAACAGGAGTTAATAAATATGGGTTTTGGTAAGAGACGTATAAAAAAAGTCTGCTGGTTTGAGATGAATAAGGTTGAGCCTGACTATAAGGATGTTAAAATCATCGGCCGTTTTGTAACGGAGCGGGGTAAGATTGTGCCGCGCCGTCTTAGCGGCGTAACCGCAAAAAACCAAAGACTTCTCGCTCTCGCTGTAAAGCAGGCAAGACATCTTGGGCTTCTGCCGTTTGTAGCTGAAAACATTAAATAAGCTGTGCGCAAAGCGGGCACAATTGTAACTTTAAGGAGACTTAATAAAAATGGAAATAATACTTAAAAAAGATTATGAAAACCTTGGCAAGGCGATGGAGATCGTTACTGTTAAGGATGGGTATGCAAGAAACTTCTTAATACCTAACGATATCGCGGTTATAGCTACAGACAGCAACAAAAAGCGTATCGCGGAAACAAAGCGGATGTACGAAAAGAAAGAAGCGAAACTCAGAGCCGACGCGACAGAACTCGCAAAGAAGATAGAGCAGACCCCTTGCACTATCGCAGTGAAAGTTGGCGAAGAGGAGAAGATTTTCGGTTCAGTAACTTCTCAGGATATCGCCGAATTCCTCAAAAAAGAGGGCTTTAGCGTTGAGAAACGCTTTGTGAAGTTAGAAGAGCCCATTAAACAGCTTGGTGTTTATACGGTGGAGATCTCTCTTCATAAGGGTGTGGATGCTAAACTGAAAGTTTGGGTAGTAAAAGAAGAGGGTTGAGCCGGGGTTTTGTGTAATAAGTTTTAAAGCCGGACATCCAGCCAATAGAGGAAGTCCGGCTATTTTCATATCATCGGTACTAAGAACTATATTTATAATCAAGGAGATAAGAAAGAATGGAATTTCGCGGATGTTATGTAGCCGTAATTACCCCGTTTACCGCTGAAGGGAAACTTGATGAGGCGGGGCTTAGGTCTAATATTGATTTTCTTATCAAAGGCGGAGTATCAGGAATCGTTCCCTGCGGCACGACCGGTGAGAGCGCTACGCTTTCATGGGAAGAGCACAAGCGGGTGATTGACATAGCGATTGAGCAGGCTAAGGGCAAGGTGCAGGTTATCGCCGGCGCAGGATCAAACAACACAAGCGAAGCGGTTGAAGCCGCGCGCCACGCGAAAAAAAGCGGCGCCGATGCTATCATGAGCATCACCCCCTATTACAACAAGCCCTCGCAGGATGGTCTTTACAGACATTTCAAGGCTGTTGCTGATGAAGTTGATATCCCAATGCTCGTTTACAACGTTCCCGGACGTACAGGCGTTAATATGCTGCCTGAAACGGTTGAAAGACTCTGCGAACTTCCGCAGGTGCAGGCCATTAAGGAAGCAAGCGGCGACATTTCGCAGATCTCTGAAATCCACCGCCGCTGCGGCGATCGGCTGGCTGTGCTTAGCGGAGACGACGGGCTTACTTTGCCGGTTCTCGCTGTAGGAGGTAAGGGCGTAGTGTCTGTGATTGGAAATATCGTTCCTGATAAAATGAGTACGATGATCAACCTTTTTCTTAAAGGCGACGCCGCGGGTGCGCTTAAAATCCACGAAGAGCTTTTGCCTTTGTCAAAAATTGTCTTTATTGAGTCTAATCCTGTCCCCGTCAAAAATTGTATGATGGAGATCGGTCTATCAGCGGGTCCTGTGAGATTGCCGCTCGCGCCGATGATTGAAAGCAATAAAGCGAAGCTCCTAGACGTATTGAAAACATATTCTCTGTCCAAAATTAAGTAAGGCGGTTAAACGTGGCGACAAATATAATTATAGTAGGGGCCCTTGGCAGGATGGGTATCGAAATCGCCAAAGCGGTTTTGGATGATAAGGACGCGAAACTTGCCGGCGCTGTTGAGTACGCCTCTCATCCGAAAATTGGGGTTGATTATTCAACCGTTATCGGTGTTGATTGCGGCGGAGTGAAGGTAGTATCTTCAATTGGAGAGACTAATGTAAAAGACGCTGTGGTGATTGATTTTTCATCCGTAGAATCGACCCGCAATAATCTCACAAAGGCAAGTGATTTAAAGCTGCCTATGATTATAGGCACTACGGGTCTTGACAAGAGTGATTATGAGCTGGCCGAAAAAGCGGGTAAAACGGTTCCCGTTTTAGTCAGTTCAAATATGAGTTTGGGAGTTAATCTTCTGTTTTCGCTCACAGAGTTTGTAACAAAGCGACTTGGCGGTAACTTCGATATAGAAATTATTGAAGCGCATCACAAGTTTAAAAAAGACTCCCCGAGCGGTACTGCCCGCACAATCGGCGAAGTAGCCGCCAAAGCGCTTGGGCGTACTTATGATGAAGCTATTGTCAATGGACGTGAGGGTATGGCGTCAACCACCCGTGATCCTCTTGAGATCGGAATGCACGCTGTGAGAGGCGGGGATATTGTTGGAGATCACACGGTACTTTTCGCGGGTATGGGCGAAAGAGTAGAACTTCGGCACATGGCGCACAGCCGCAGCGTATTCGCAAGAGGCGCTGTTACAGCGGCAAAATGGATAGCGTCAAAGAGGCCGGGGTATTACAGTATGCGTGATGTTTTGGGTTTGTAGTATTTTTACGAAAAGAGGTAGTATGAGTCGCCGCTTTTTTATAGTTAGTTTTTTTACGCTTGCTTTTGCGTTTAACATGGCGTTAGCTCAAAATCAAGCAAGCGGAACGGCGCAAGGTGTTGTGCTGGAGTCGGTTGATGAGGATATTGTTGATGATGATGATGAGATTGTGTCTTCTGATACACAAACCTCTTCAACGCCTGAATCGGCAGAAACCGCACAGCAGGAAAAATCCGATGATGATGACATTGCCGGTGATGACTCCGATGAACTCGATATCGACAAACTTTTGGCCGGTGACGAGGAGGAAGATCTTCTCGCGGACGATAAACCTCTTGTCAAGGAGAGCGATATCGCCTCTAAAGCAGATTCTGCTTCTGCGGATTCAGAAATCACCGAAACGGCCGACTCAGAGGATGCGCCTCAATACGGAAGCCGGGGCAGACAAGGCTACCGTCCCCCCAGAGGCGCGAAAAGCGACCCCGAAGATGTTGGGCCTGCTATCATAGAAGACGGCCGCTCAATAAACTTCGCGCATAATCTCAGCGAATACCGTTCGCCAAGACTTGCGATGCTTCTATCGCTTCTTGTTCCCGGGCTTGGTCAGGCGTATTCAAAAAGCTACATTAAAGCAGGCGCTTTTGCCGCCGTAGAAATTGCCGCCATTGGAACCGCTATCTCTTTTAACAACTCCGGTAAGTCAAAAAAACGTGAAGCTCACAGATTTGCAGACAGGCATTTCAGCATAGACAGTTTGAAAAGATACGACGGGCTGATGCGGCCAAAATTTGAAGATGAAAAAATCGGCATAGAGCTCCCTTTTGACACTACTTTTTATAACTCCGCAGTCAGAAGAGAGTCGTTTTTCTACGAATCTATAAGAGGCGCATATTTCGCTCCGGGATGGATAGACTTACATCCGGTTATTGACGATATCGTAAGTAACAGCGATGAGAACCCTTTCGAGCAGGACTGGTTTGGCTCTTCGCGTCATCAGGCAACTTACAATTCAATGATGAAAGATTCCAAATCAAAGCACGACGCTGTCAATTATGTTCTGTATGTTATCTTAGTTAACCATATAGCAAGCGCGATAGACGCGGGTTTTACGGCAAGGGCTTACAATGCGAATCTGTTAGGCAAAGATAACACCGTATGGGAGAGAATCTCCGTAGAACAGCAGTACGTATTCAGCGGAAAAGAGTTATCGCCGGGTATAGCCCTTAGGTTGAAGTTTTAATTTAATGAGAATAATCATGCGCAATTTGCAATTTTTTATAGTGATAATCCTTTCCGCCATAATTTGTCACACATCCGCTCAGGTTTTTGTAGAAGAGGAGATCGTGACACACGATGTAAATCTGTTTCATAATGTAACAAACGACGATGGTCTAAACATATACAAAGCGATGGGCGCATCGCTTGTTTTGCCCGGCATGGGCCATTATTATGTTGACAAACCAAAAAACGCGTATGTATACCTTGTAATTGATTTCGCGTCGCTTTTCGGCGCTGCGGCGTTTTACAGTTTCGCAAGTCAACGCGAAAAAGACGCGCGCTCATTTGCCAGCGCGGCGGCAGGAATAGAAAGAGCTCCAAAAAAAGATGACGCCTACTGGCGCTATGTAGGCGCGTTTATGGACGCGGATTCATACAATAACGCGGTAGAGATATCACGGGGCGATGAGAGCGATATGTATCTTAAACCGGAAACATGGTGGCGCTGGGGAGACGAGAGTCAGCAGGATGAATATAACAATATCCGTCAAAAAGCGCGCAACTTCCGCGTAGCCTCCTCGTTTTTCATAGGCGCGCTTGTAGCAAACAGAATAGTATCAACCGTTGACCTGCGGGTATTTCACAGAAAAAATCTAACATCAGCAATACAATTCGAATCCGCTCTAGCACCCGATATGCGAAGCAGCGCATTAGCACTAAGAGCCGATTTTTAGCGGAGGATTAAAATGCGTTGTCCATATTGCAGTCATGAAGAAGACAAAGTAGTAGATTCGCGCACAAGCAAAGAGGGGCGCGCTGTGCGCAGGCGCAGAGAGTGTCTTAACTGTACAAAGCGTTTTACTACCTATGAATATGTTGAAAACGTTTCGCTCACAATAATCAAAAACGATCAGCGCCGTGAGCCTTATGAACGCGAGAAGCTCATGTCAGGAATTACCTCCGCCTGCAAGAAGCGTCCTATCGGGCCGAAAAAAATTGAAAGCATAGTTGACAAAATAGAGAATGAGATAGAAAAATTGAGCAAGAGCGAAGTCCCAAGCTCTGAGATTGGGAAGATGGTGATGACGGAGCTTTACTCGCTTGACGAAGTCGCTTATGTAAGATTCGCTTCTGTCTATAGAAAATTCAAAGATATCAGCGAGTTTATTTCGGAAGTTAAGGAGATTGAGTCTAAGGGGGCTTAGCAGTCGCGTTAGATTTTGATCGTCAGAGCTATTTTCTGTTTTTTGACATAGCCATTTTGCGCAGCAGTAAGATTTAAACGGCGCTGTTCTAACAGAGACTTTTCTATAGGATTATTCTATCTTTTCAAATATCCAATTTTCAATTCTGCGTTCCTCATAGTCAAAATTTACACCAATTTTAAAAAGTGTTTTACCCGTACCGGTATAAGGAGTCAGATACTCTTTTGCGGCAATTTGCTCTATCGCCTCTTCTGCTGTTTTATTCAGCTTAAATTCAAAACAGTACACATATTGCGGCGTTTCAACAACTGAATCAACCCGGCCTGTCGCTATAGATACTTCGCTGCGGCATTTCAACCCAAGCGCATTAAAAATTATATGGAATATCGTTTGGAAATAATGCTCGTGGCGAATAGCCAAATTGTTAGGGATTTTTGCCATAAACGGTTTTAACGCCAACTCCATAGCAGAGGTTATATCACCTTTGAAAAGGTATTGGGATATATTTGCTATAAGAGAGTCTTTGTCTGATTCACTGACTTTTAAACACTTTTCAACGAGT
>Ga0123353_10002431_pt1 | contig 23144 bp, 23 predicted proteins | sample TergutLab28metaG_3_FD_92763 | JGI IMG/M metagenome (GOLD analysis project Ga0123353, IMG submission 92763) | Labiotermes labralis P3 segment gut microbial communities from Petit-Saut dam, French Guiana - Lab288 P3 | ecosystem: Host-associated > Arthropoda: Insects > Digestive system > Gut ... | reverse complement strand
TTTACCCCACCCACCAGCTGGGGCCCATCGCCAAGCTGCTGCGCATCAACCGGGGCAACCGATTCCTCAGCCTGAGCAGCGTGGCTTCCAAGGCCCGGGGCCTGCACGAATACATCCTGCGGGAGAAAGGACCGGACTATTATCTTGCCAACCAGGTGTTCAACCAGGGCGATATCGTGGACACCCTCATCACCTGCGCCAACGGGGAGACCATCCACCTGGTGCACGACTGCACCCTGCCCAGGCCCTATACCCGCAACTACGGCATTTCGGGCACGAAGGCCGTCTACCGGGAGGCCCCCTTCCGGGACGCCATCTACATCGACAACGTTTCGCCCCACCACGACTGGGAGCCCTTCGAGCCATACCTGGAGCAGTACGAGCACCCCCTGTGGAGGGCCTACCGGGACGAGGGCGTGCACTTCGGCGGCCACGGCGGCATGGACTACCTGGTGCTCTCCGCCTTTGTGGAGGCCGTGCGGGAGGGCATCCCCCCGCCCATCGACGTCTACGACACCGCCGCCTGGATGTCCATCACCTGTTTGAGCGAGCAGAGCGTGGCCATGGGCGGCGCGCCGGTGCCCGTGCCCGATTTCACCAACGGCCTATGGATCGACCGCGAGCCCTTCCGGCGGGGGATTTACTGTTTGGAAGAGGTGTGCGGGGAGGCGTTTTGAACTTCCAGTGAAAGGAGCTCCGCCCGCAGGCGGTGAGGATGGGGATTCGCGGAGCGATATTGCTGTGCGGCGTTTTTAGCTGCGGAATAGTATAAACTGTCATTCCTAAAGGAGATGCTTATGAGATGCCATTGCTATGAAACCGATTCCGAGTTTTTCTTTTGCGTTGAGGACGTGGAGGACGCAAAGCTTGAGGATGTGATTCAGCACATGGCGTGGAAAAAATCCGATGGCAAATTTTTGATGTCATATTCGCAAAACGCATTTTCAAGTCAACGCGAAAAAGAGCTTATCAGCGAAAATTTCAGCCGCTTTGGGCAAGCGATGTTTGAATCGTCGCTGTTAGGCTTTGACTGGGAAAAGCCCTTGGGGATGCTGGCGCAAAAATTCAACGAGAACGGAATCGAATGGTATATCGTCGGCAGTGTCGGCGATGCCCTGCGCGGTGTAGATATAAAGCCGTTTGATATTGATATCGTTGTCCACACAAGGGATTTCTGCAGGGCAAAGGAACTATGCTATTATCATTTTCCCGATTCGGTTATCATCTGGCCGTTCACGGATAACGAAAAAACAAACCCTTTGCGCTATTTCGGGCGGCTGTTTCTGGCCGGGGCCCTGATTGAAGTAGCGGCGGATGAAACATGGAACCTGGACAGCCGGCAGCAGGGCTTCGGCGGATTCACAAGCCCTATTTCCCAATACGAAAAGGCTTCATGGAACGGCCACGATGTGTATTTGGAATCCTTGCGGCTCCGGTACCAAATCGAGAAAGCACGAAACAGGAAAGATAGAGTCAAAGCACTCAAAAAGCATTTAAAGCGTACCAAATAATCATCAGGAGGTCTACCATCCATGTTCAGCTCCTTCCTCCCCTTCGACAGCAGCGTATTCCAGTGGGTTGCCGATGTATTCAGCCCCGGCAATAATCCCTTCCTGGACCGCTTCTTTCTCTTCTTCACCATGCTGGGCAATGGCGGTTGGTTCTGGATCGTTCTGGCCGTGCTCTTCCTCATCCCCAACAAGACCCGCAAAATCGGCGTGGTGATGGCCTTCGCCCTCATCCTCAACGGCATCGGCATCAACCTCATCCTCAAGCCGCTGTTCGCCCGCCCGCGCCCCTTTTTGCTGGATCTGCCGGACTGGGTAGCGCAGTACAAAATCTGGTTCCCCAATGGCCCCCTGGTTTCGGCCTCGGAATACGCCTTCCCCTCGGGCCACGCGGCGGTGTCCTTCGCGGGGGCATTTGCCTGGTGCTTCGCTTCCCGCAGGGACTGGGTGAACCGGGCGCGCTGGGTATCTTTCATAGGCATCGCCGCCGCGGCGGTGATCGCGTTTTCCCGGGTCTTCATCGGCGTGCACTATATGACCGACATCCTGGCGGGTGCCCTGGCGGGCACGCTGTGCGCGCTTTTCGGTTATCTGATCTTCCGCCGGATCGAAGGGCCTTTCGGGAAAATCGACGCCCCCTGGTCGCGCTTTAACGAAAAGCGCCTGCCGAAGGCATTCAAGTAGGGGAAGGCGCATATAGATTTATAACCCCCTGCTCACTGCGTTCGCTTCCCCCCTGTAGGGGGGAAGGAAGCGCAGCGACCAGGGAGGTTATAAAAAAAGAAAGGGTGATCCTATGCTGAAAAATATCCCGCCCATCCTCTCGCCGGAGCTGCTGAAAACCCTCGGCGAGATGGGCCACGGCGACGAAATCGTGCTCGGCGACGCCAACTTCCCCTCGGCCTCCCTGGCGAAAAGGCTCGTGCGGGCCGACGGCCACGGCATCCCGGAGCTCCTCGACGCCATCCTGCTCTACTTCCCCCTGGACGGCTTCGTGGAGTGCCCCGTGGCCCTGATGGACACCGGCGACCCCGCCATCCGTCCGCCCATCTGGCAGGAGTACAGCAGGTGCATCCTGCGCAGGGAGGGTGACCGCCACGTGGAGCTGGTGGAGCGCTTCGCCTTCTACGACCGCGCCCGGGCGGCCTACGCTATTGTCGCCACGGGCGAAACGGAGCTTTACGCCAACGTGATCCTCAAAAAGGGCGTCGTGACGGATAGCTAGATTTTAGACATTAGACGTTAGATATTAGACTTTAGACGTTGGAGAACAAAGCATGCTAAGTTACATAGCAATTGATTTGGGGGCCTCCAGCGGTCGGGTGATGCTCGCCCGCTGGGATGGCCATAGGCTTGCCCTGGAGGAGTTGCACCGCTTTTCCAACGACCCGGTGCGGCTGTGCGGCACGCTGTATTGGGACATCCTGCGCATCCTGCATGAGATCAAGCAGGGCTTGACCAAGGCTTCCCAATATGATATTGCCTCCATAGGCATCGACACCTGGGGGGTGGATTTCGGCCTGCTGGACAGCGGCGGCCGCCTGCTGGAAAACCCCGTGCACTACCGCGACGCCCGCACCCGGGGCGCCATCGAGGCCGTGGGCGAGGTGTTCACCCTGCGGGAGCTCTACGCCGAGACCGGCCTGCAGTTCATGGAATGCAATACGATGTTCCAGCTTTACGCGCTCAAACAGCAGCGTCCGGAATTGCTGGACAGGGCTGACAGGCTGCTGTTTTTGCCGGATCTGCTGGGGTATTTCCTCACCGGGCGGCAAGCTACAGAGCTTTCCATCGCCCGCACGTCGCAGTTGCTGAATATCCATACCCTGGACTGGTCTCCCCGGGTGTTCGATACCCTCGGCCTGCCCCGGGGTTTGTTCGGCGAGATCGTGCCCTCCGGCACGCTCCTGGATACGCTTCTGCCCGAATTACAGGAGGAAACCGGCCTGAAGCCCGTGCCGGTAATCTCCGTCTGCGGGCACGATACCCAGTCCGCCGTGTGCGCCGTGCCCGCTTTGGAGGATGACTTCGCGTTCCTGAGCTCCGGCACGTGGAGCCTCTTCGGCACCGAGCTGGACAGGCCCATCGTGGACGGTGCCAGCTTCGCGCTGAACATCACCAACGAGGGCGGCTTCGGCAAAACCCGCTTCCTCAAGAATATCACCGGGCTGTGGCTCATCCAGGAATCGCGCAGATTTTGGAACCGATATGGTGGCAGCTACTCCTACGCCGACCTGGAGCGCCTCGCCCTGGAGGCCCCCGCCTTCGCCCGCTTCATCGACCCAGACGACCCCGCTTTCGCCTCCCACGGTGATATTCCCTCCCGCATTTGCTCGTATTGCGAGCAGACCGGCCAGTCTGCCCCCATGGCCGCAGACGGACATGCGGCCTTGGACGTCGGCGAAACCGTGCGCTGCATCTATGAGAGCCTGGCGATGAAATACCGCGCTACCCTGGAAAAGCTGCAGGCCTGCACGGGCAAGGTTTATCCGCGCCTGCACGTGGTGGGCGGCGGCGTTAAAGACGGCCTGCTGTGCCAGATGGCCGCCAATGCCTGCGGCGTGCCGGTCCTGGCGGGGCCGGCCGAGGCCACCGTGCTGGGGAATGTGCTGGCGCAGATGATCGCCGGGGGGGAGCTTAGCGGCTTGGCGCAGGCGCGGGAAGTTGTGAGGGGGAGCTTTGAGGTGCGGGAGTATGGGGTGGAGGATAAAGAGGAATGGGCGAAGGGGTATAAAAAATTTGTTGAAATTACTGCTTGAAAAATTAGGAGCAATAGCGTATACTGTTCTCACTACAGCTTTAAAGGGGAGAATACTATGACGCAGAACGGAAAAGAAAAACTGCTGATTGCTGTTGAAGAGCATAAGCTGTTTGCTTTTTCCAAAACCTTCGGCTGCCGTCAGGATGCCCCCCTCTGGGGGGCCGGTGCGCAGCACCGAGGGGGTTCGCGCCCCGAATTATTGAGAAAACCCCCTTGAATTTTCCAAGGGGGTAAAACATAATTTATACCCCACGGCGAATGATCATGTGAATCACCAATAGAACCGCCTTTTTACCCCCTCTGTCGCCCTTCGCCCCCTCCGGGGCCGTCGCGACATCTCCCCCAGTTCATTCCGCCTACGGCTCCATGGGGGCGATTTTGACAGCCGCCGCAGGTTTTATCTACGCATAATCACAAATTTTCGGACACCGTCAAGATCGCCCCCAATGGAGCGAAGCGGAATGCCTGGGGGAGATGCCGCCGCCCGCAAGGGCAAAGTGGCGGCAGAGGGGGTAAAAAAAGGCACTGATCCGCACTGCCATTCGCCCGCGCCAAAAGCAAAACGTCACCCTTGCCGCCCCGCCCATGCAGCGTCGGGGTGGCACTCATCATTTCCCCCTTGCTTTTCCCCCGCGCCGATGCTATAATAAAGCCCAAGCCTGAACAAAAGAGGAGCCGCAGCCATGAGAAGCCCCGCCATGCCCCGCGACCCCCTCCTCGGCGCAGTGGAGCAAAACATAGCCGAGAGCTTAAGCATAGACAGCCTGGCCGAAGCCGGGTTCCTTTCCCGTTCCCAGCTGTACCGGGAATTCTACGACCTGACGGGCCATTCCGTGAAGGAATACATACGCAGGCGCAGGCTTTCCAAGGCCCTCGCGCTCATCAGGCACACGGATATGTCCCTGACGCGCATCGCGCAGGACTGCGGCTTCGGCTCGTCGCAGGCCCTGTGCAAGAGCGTCAAGGCCGCCATCGGCCAGTCGCCGTCGCAGTACAAGGCCGGCGAGGACGAGTATTTCTTCCCCATGGGCGAAGATAGGCGGGCGCTGCCCGTCGCGGTGGCCGCGGAGACCATCCCGCCCACGCTGCGCCTGCGGTATTACGACAGCCGCCTGCGGGGGATCGAGGAGCGCGCCCTGGCCCGGCTGTTCGCCGCCCTGCCCGGCTACCGGGGCCGCGTGTTCGGGCGCAACGGCAGGCAGAAGGGCGCGAAGCTCTGCTACGAGCTGTATATCGAGCACGGCGCCCCGGTGGCGGGCTTCGCGGAGATCGCCCGCCGGCCCGCCGTCAGCTGCACCTTCGCCAAAACGGTCTGCCCCAACACGGAGGCCGAAATCAACGCCGCCTGGGACTACCTGTACAACGGCTGGCTGGTGACCAGCATGTTCGCGGTGGATGAGGGGCAGCCCTATTTTGAGGAGTATCTGCATGTAAACGGCCGGGTCAGCCGGCTGGCGCTGTGCCTGCCGGTGCAAAAGAAGCCCGGCTTCCATAAAATCCGGCTGTGCCGGTGCGGCGCCATGCAATTCCTGGTCGCGGGCCGGTCCGGCGCCGACGCGGAAAAAGCCGCTTCCGGCGCCGTCATGGGCTTCCTGGCGGCACATTCCCCCCGGCTGGCCCAAACCGCCCGGCAGTTCTATGTGTCCAGAGCGCCTTTAGCCCCTTCGGCGCGGGAGGGAGAAGGGCTGCGCCTCGTGCGGGCAGATGCGGCGCACTATACCTGCGGCATTGCGCTGCAGGCCCCCCTGGAGCTGCCGCCCGGCTGCGGGCTGCGCCTGCGCACCCATCCCGCCGGGGAATACGCTGTCCTGGAGGGCGGCTGCTGCGGCGATACGGAGGTGTATGAGTCGGTCCTGGCCGCCTGGGTGGAGGGCATGGGCCTGCGCGTCAATACGGAGCCCTTCGCCGTATATGAAACCGACGGGGGCTATGCCCGGCAGGATATCCGCGTAAAAATCTATCAGGAAATCCAGAAATGAAACGCCCGGACAACGAAAAAGGAACGAACGGACAAGACAAGGGCAAAAAATCGTGGTAAAATGGAGCCAAAGATAAAGCAGGAGGCGACTGCCGTGAGCGAACCCTTGAAAAAGCCCGGCCCGCAGCCGGAAAGCTACAGCCCGAAGGAAGTGCCCGAGATTGTGGGCATGGCGGCGCGGGCGCGGCAGGAAGCCGCGCACCCGGATGCCGCCAAGGCCGCGGCTGCGACAATCAAAGCGAAAGCCCGCGACGCCGTGCGCATCATCGAGCTGCCCGCGTGCAAAATGGTGTGCTCGGGCGTGTGTCCGAATGAAGAATGCGAGCAGATGCAGCGCTTCTGTGAATGGTGGCCCGCGCAGGACGAATTGCGCAAAGACCGCTTTTATGGGCGCGACTTCTTGTGTTGGGATGGCGAGGCCAAGGGCTTCGTCTGGTGCCTGGCCTTGACGGAGATTCCATCCGATACCGGCGGCTATGAGGTCATCGACTTCCCCGGCGGGATTTTTGCCGTGGCAAATTACAATGGCGGCGCCGCTGAACCGGCATACCTTGGCATCAAAAAGTGGGTTGAAAAGAGCGGCTGCTTTGCCATGGACGAGGGCAAGGGCCGCAATGTCATGTGGTGCTGCCTGAACAGCAAAGCCGCCGCCGCCGCGATGGGGTACTGGCAGTACGATTTTTTTGTGCCGATCCGGGCAAAGGAGGAGAACGAACAATGAGTGGAAGCGTCATCAAAAACGTAAAGCCCCTGCAGCAATTCATGGAGGACGGCTCCTTCCTGATGCCGGAAATTCCCGCCCTGTTCCGGGCGGTGCAGGGCCTCGGCGCGCCGGAAGCCATCGATTACGATTATCTGCTGAGCATATCCGGCATGGCGGTGCGCCTGGCGTGGCAGCAGGGCTGGCCGGCGCACAGCCACCAGGGCGTATTCCTGGACGGGGGAGACGGCATGGGCGTGGTCAGGCTCGCGCTGGACCGCATCGGCATGGCGTATACCGTCAAGACGATTACCGATGTTGGCATTGCAGCCGCGCTGAGCGACATCAAGGCCTCCATTGACGCAGGTGTCCCCGTGCTGGTCAGCGGCCCCCACGCATGGGCGGCGGTTCTGGGGTACGACGGTGAGGATCTCTACGGCGTCGCCACCTTTGCGGACGCGGGCAAGCGGATCCCGCCGCATGGCTATAACCTGCTGGAGGATTGGAAAAGCCGGTGCAGGGCATACATCCTGCTGGACGAATTCAGCCCCAGGGGCATGGACGCCGCGCTGCTGACGGACACGCTGCGCACGGCGGTGCATTTGGCGCGCACAACGCACAGCGAGCTGCACGGCGCCACGGCGCTGGGGGCAGCCTCCTTCGACGCCGTCGCGGAGATGATGGTGTGGGACGAAAGCTTCGAGCCCCTTGACGACAACAAAAACCCGAAAAAGCGTCAGCGCTATGAAGGGGAGCTCAGCTTCCCCTACGAGCGCCCCGAGGGCTATTACCGCACGGAGGGCGCGCGCACGCTGGGCGAGCGCTTCTGGGCGGGCTACTGCGACTTTTTGTGCATGCTCAACGGGTACGAGAATTTCGCGCGCTTCCTGGAGAAATACGCGGATTGTCTGCCAGCGCACAGCCAGCGGCTGAGGGAGGCCGCGAAATATTACGCCCGCGCCTGCGATTATTCCGGCGAGCTGTGGCAATACGTGACGCCCAACGACAAAGGCGTGGCGAAGTTCAAGAGGAAGGAGGTGCGCTACGCTTTCGCGGCGCACATGCTGCGGGCGAAGATTTATACAATTAAGGCGGTGGAAATATTGGAAGGGATTTTGGAGGTGGATGCGGCATGAGCGAACCCGCGAAGCAACCGGGCCATCAAACTGAAAACTACAGCCCGAAAGAGGTGCCGGAGATCGTCAGGATGGCGGCGCGCGGCGCAGACGCAGCAGCAAAAAATACCCCTTTGAAAGACCGCCTGAGCGAAATCACGCTGGTGGATTTGCCGAAATGCAGGGTGGCTTCCTACGAGGTGATTAGCGATAACCCCGAACAGGAGGGCGGGGCGTTTATCGAGGCATGGATTGAAAAGCACGGCCTGCGCATGGCCCGCGCTGCCGGCCGGGGGGATAACGGCGTGGTGCGCTATGGCTTCGACTGCCACAAGGGCAGGGACATCTGCGGGGAAAACACCGCCTGCGCCAAGGAACCGAAGGGCTGCTGGGCTTGCCGGATTTACCACCAATACGTCACGCTCCCGGGAGGCGCGGCGATTGCCGGGGATGATGATGTTGCGATCAATGATTTCCCCGGCGGCAGATTTGCCCGCGTCGCCGTGCGGGATCCTTTCACCTGCGATTTTCCTTCGGCATGGTACGTGCTGCTGAAATGGACATTCAAGCACAAGGTCCCGAACCGCCTGGGCTGCAAATCGAAGAAAGACTGCTACTCGCTTTTCTCCAACGAGGAAAGCCCCTGCCTGGAAGAATTGTATTGGGAAGACGGCGTGCAGTACATGGCGATGTATCTGCCTGTCGCATCGCCGGAAAGCTACAGCCCCAAGGAGGTGCCGGAGATCGTGACGATGGCGCAGTCGGCGCAAACGCGGGCGGAGGCGCTGGGCGCGTCCCGGGACGCGTCTTCCTCCGGGGGCAGCGGGATCGTCCCCGTTATCCACCCCCTCATCAGCGACAACGCGGGGGAAAACTACTGGTTCAACGGCTGCATGCGCTATGTGATGGAAGCCTTAGGCGAGCCGGACTGCGACTACTGGCTGTTCGGCGGCGTCACCGGCGACAACTTCACGCAGATTTACGCGCTGAAGGAGCCCGAAGCGGGGCATGGGGCCTGCGCCGTCTCGGACTGCCTCATGGGCCCCGAATACGCCGCGTGGGTGTTCGATCAGGTGGGCTATGCCTGCGAATACGTCACCAGGCAGGAGCTGCTGGCTGACCGGGAGGGTTATCTGCGCAGGATCATGGACAGCATCGGCCGGGGCGTGCCGGTGATCTGCAGCGACTGGGGCGTTTTCGTGGGCTATGAGGACGAGGGCCGCACGCTGCTCTTCCTCACGCACGAATGGACGCAGCCCAAGCGCGTGGCGGTGCACAGCGGCCATGCCGCGAGCGAAAATTTCGTCGAGAACATTTTTCCCGGTGAAAACGAGCGAGGGGTCGATTTCAACACGCTTGACCTGATCTTCGCGGGCGAAAAGGTGCGCGACGTCCCCCTGGCGCAAATCTACCGCGAGGCCATCCAGCGCCTGCCCGCGCTGCTGACCGCACGCACGGACGGCTATATATTCGGCGCCGGCGCCTTCCGCGCCTGGGCGGACGACATCGAGCGTGGCAAGTTCGACGACCCGGCCATGCTGTCGGGCAAGCCCGACCTGGCGGCCAACTGGTGTAGCTACACCAACTACGTCTGCGTCCTGGCCACCAACGGCTCGTGCTGCCACAGCTTTCTGGAGAAAGCGAAGGAGCTGGGCCCGGATCTCGCCTTCCTGGACGAGCTCAGCGCGCTCTACAGGAGGATAGCCGACATGTGGCTCAAGGATAAAGATTGCCTGGAAAAGCTCGGCGGCGGGTTCAACATCAAGTATAAGACCCTGCAAAAGCGCAGGAAGCGCGCGAAAATCGTGGCGAAGATCCGGGAGATGGCGGATGTGAGCGACGAGATTCTGGCGCTGCTGAACAGGAATCTGGAGGGCTACAGCCCGAAGGAGAAGCCCGAAATCATCGGCATGGCGCAGCAGGCCGGCGAAGCGCGGCAGGAGGAGACCGCGCAGACGCGGCCCGCAATCGTCACAAAAAAGTTCCTGCTCGCGGGCTTTGAGGCCGCCATCGACCTGAAGGACGAGCATTGGCCGGGAATGGACCGCGCCAAGGCCGCCCTGAAAGAGAACCTGCACAAGCTCGGCCTTGCGCAGCCCCCGCGCTTCTTCGACGTATGGGAGGCCGATCCCGGGGCCAACTACAAAAAGAAGAAGAACCATTCCAGGCGCATGTTCTTCTTCGGCGCGGAGGTGACAAGCCTTGCGGACATCCCCGAAGGCTTTGTGACGAAGGAATTCCCCGAAACCACCTTCGCCCTGTTCAGGGAGCGCGAGCACGGCTCGCCAAAATTCACTTGGCTGGAAGAGGCCGGGTATAAGTTCGATACGAGGTACGCGGAAAAGTACGCGATGGACATGGAAATCTACGACGATATCGACGGCGAGGAGGAGTGGGACGCCCTGATCCCCATTGAGAAGCCATAGGAGGGAGCCGCATGCGCGAACCCATAAAAAAACCGGGCCAAGCCCCGGAGAGCTACAGCCCGAAGGACATGCCGGAGATACTGAAGCTGGCGGAGGGAATTCATTTGAACAAGAAATATGAAGTGAAAACCGCCAATGGCGGCAGCTATATCGACGGCGTGCCGCCGCTGGAATGGGGCAAATGGCGGGATAACACCTACTGCGGCTGCATCGCCGCAGTGACGGAGATACTCGGCGACCCCGTCAGCTACGAAACCCTGATGGGCGTATCGGGCATCTGTTACCGTATCGGTATCAAGACGTGCCTTGACCCGAGCTCCGAGATCCCCCAGAACGGCCAGGTTTGGGACGACCAGATACATGCAGCCATCGGTTACGAAATGGTTGCCATCATGGACGGGCGCAGGCGCGGCAAGCGGGTGCGTGAGAATCTGGATGCGGGCAGGCCGGTGCTCGGCATGGGCCTGTTCGCGGATCCGGAGTGGGAGATCCTCACCGGCTATGATGAAAACGCCTTCTTCGGCAGGAGCTATTTCCATACGCAGACCCCTCTCAGCCGGCAGCCGCTGCCGTATATGCCGGGCGGCTATCTGCGCGCCGAAAACTATCCCGGCGTGCATCCCAGGGGCTTTCTGCGGTTCTTCGATAGGCCCTGCGAAAAGGCGGAGCCCCTGCAGCTGCTGAAAAAATCCCTGGAGCTTTGCCTGGCATACTGGAACCACGAGGCGCGGGCTGACAACCGCTTCGGAGAAGCCGCCTACCGCCTGCTCATGGAAAAGCTTGCAATCAGCGACAGCCTGTGGAAGGAAGACTGCGGCTGCATGCATTACCATGCCGGCTGTCTGGCGGACGCCCGCCGCGCCGCTTCTGTCTACCTGCGGGGCGCCTGCGCCCTGCTGCACGGCGCACAGCGGGAAAGGCTGCTGAAAATCGCCGGGGCCTATCGGTCCATTGCGGATGATATTCTGTCCGCGACGCCCTATGAATTGCTGAACATGGCGTGGGCCTCGCAGGGCGAAATGGCCTTGCAGGGCGAAATGGCCTCGCACGGCGGAAGCACCCCGGAAACCTGGAGCAGCGAAACCCGCCAGAGCCTCGCGGCGGCGCTTGCGCGCGCAGTGGAGACAGAAAAGCAAATCCAGGGGGATGTGAAAGAGATGCTGAAGGATTGGGAGGCATAAATGTGCAGGGGACGGCGTCCCCGACGTCCCTGGTCTATAATACCAAGCGTCCACTGGCTGCCTCCCGCCGATGCACTTACAGCACTATGCGGGGGGCGGCCACTGGACGTCCCGTGTCTATCAGATACCGTAAAAAGCCCCTATACACCCCTCCACGTCCGCGCGGCCGCCCAAAAAGGGCCCTGGGCTTTCCATCTTGAGGGAAACCAGCGCCGCCGCCGTGCGCAAAGCGGTTGGAACATCCCTGGTCAGCCGTTCGGTGATGTAGCTGGCGAAGCAGGTGTCCCCCCGCCCGCTGCGGCCGCTGAGATTTCGCGGGCGCAGCGGCTCGGTATAGTAATTTTCCCCATCAAAAACAAGCACTTCGGTGTTGTGGGTGATCATGATCTCGCGGGAACCTAAATCAAATAGCATGGCCGCCGCGCGCCTGCGGTCCGCCGTCCCCGTGAGGATCTCCGCCTCCGCCGCGTCGGTTTTGAGGAAGCGGATCAGCGGCAGCAGCTCCCGCTTGCGGGGCCAGTCCTCAAATTCCATAGCGCCATCGGGTCTGGCACAGCGCAGGAAGCCCTGCACATCCAGGGCCACGTCGCTCCGCTCCGCCGCCGCCTCAATGACACTCTCCTCTATATCCCCGCGCATCAGCCCGGCGATGTGGATGATCCTTGCGTCATCAGCGGGCAAATCGGCGGGGGCGTAGGCGGGGATGCGGCTGATTACCCAGCAGGTGCGGCGCTCCTTGTCCGCCGTGTGGTAGGTGTTGGAGATGGAGGTGCTGCTGCGCGCCGCACAGGGGGCGAGGGTCACGTTTTTTGCTTTGGCGAAGACGGCAGGCAGGTCGATCTGCGCCGGATCGCATTTGCCCAGGGCCAGCACGCTGTGGCCCAGCGCCGCCGCGGCATAGCCAGCGTATACCACCGCGCCGCCGATTTCGTGTATCGTGCGGCCCAAGTAATCGGTGTTGATATCCAGCGAGGGCTGGCCGACGATCAGCAGGTCACATAGCATGGGATGGCCCCTCCCTTCACCCCGTTATCCTCTCATACAGCTCCCGGTTGCTCTTCGCATAGTCCGCCGGGCGGGCAAGCCCGCTTGCGGCGCCGAAGGTCGTCAGCTCCTCCACGGGCCGCAGGGCAAAGTTATCCTCCGTATAGGGGATATCAAAAACCCCGTCGGCGGGGAGCGCCCATTGCCGCAGCAGAAAATCCAGCGCGGCCTGCCGCTTCACCAGGCCGTAGTCGTGCACGCCCTGCGCATCGTGGAAGTTCTCCATTTTCGCCCCCGCGCCGTATAGCGAATAAATATGCTGTAAGTAGGGGGTTTCATCCCGGGGGTTTCGCCTCGTCCAGTCGTCGCCGTCCGAGATGACCAGCAGCGGCTTCGGCGCGTAGCAGGCGATGCGCTCGGCGATGTTGCTCTTGATGCCGCGTGCGCGCAGCGCGTTCACGCCGTTTTCGCACTTGCAGTCCCCGTTAAAATACGCCGACACCATCACCACGGGGATGGACGCCGTCACCCGCTCGTCCAGCACGGAGAGGTAGATCGCCTGCGTCCCCCCGCCCGAAGCCCCGGTGGCCGCCACGTGCCGCTCGTCGATTTGGTACGCGGTTTCTTTTGTGAATCTTTCCGAGAGCAGCCAGCTCAGCAGCCGCACGCTGTTCCAGGTCTGGATCACGGTGTTTAGCTTATTCTCATGCTCCAGGATAGAGCTCTTCGCGTCGATCCTGTCGTCGCCCAGGCCCACCATATCCCAGGCCGCCACCAAAAAGCCCCGCTTGGCGAAGGCCGCGCCGAAATACTGGCTGTCCGCGAAGAAGCGGTCACGGTTGTCCCAGCTGCGGTTGAAGTGCCCGTGGGCAAGCATAATGAGCGGCATGGGCTTTTGGCGCGCCGCCGGGTCCGCGCTCACATACAGATTGCCGCAGAGGTAATACCCCGGGATGGTCTCCACATAGAACCGCTCCACGATCACCCCGGCCGCTTCGTCGTGTATCCTCGGCGCGAAGGCCGCTTTGCCATCCGGGACTTCCCTGGCCTTCGCACGGTCGAGCCTGAAAATCTCCAGGGTGCGCCCGAGCAGAAAGGCCTTCCTTGCCTCCCAGGCCTCCGGCGTTTTGCATTGCCTGTAGAGATACTTCACGCCTTTCACCCCGTGGACAAAGATCGTGTCCGCGATCATCGGGCGCAGCATGGCGAATTCCATTACAAGGCCACCTCTCTTGATAACATCTGAAAATCTTGCGGCTGCCGTCAGGATCGCCCCCATGGAGCGAAGCGGAATGCACTGGGGGAGATGCCGCCGCCCGCAAGGGCTATTTGGCGGCAGAGGGGGTAATCATTCCTCCGCGTTCTCCCCCGCCGCCATTGCCCTTCTCTCCGCCAGTTCGCCCTCCACCTGCGCCTTGAGCGAATCCGGATAGCGCATCAGCAGCAGGGGGATCAGGCAGAACAGGCCGCCGCCGGCGACGCCCAGCTTATAGGCCGCCCACGACCACTGCTGGAAGATGGGGCCCTGCTGCACGCCCTGCGCCACCAGCTCGGCGTCGTACCGCAGCCAGCCCAGGGTCTGGCCCATCATGAACCGGCGCGCCGCCGAGGCCAGCTTAACGGTGAGGTTGCGCGCCGACATCGTCACGCCCTCCGTGCGCTCCCCGGTCTTCCATTCCACATAGTCCACGCTGTCGGCGATCATCGCCTTCTGCGCGATGCCGAAAACCCCCCAGGGGATGTTATTGACGGCTTCCACCACAAACACCAGGATGAGCCTGGGGATGGTGCTGATGCCGATGGCCCAGCCCACGACGCGGCATATGATATCCGTGATGACGGCGATGATCAGCACCTTCTTCATGCTGCCCACCTTCTCGATGACCTTCGTGGCGAAAAGCTTCAGCCCGGTGCCCGGCAGCCCCGCGAGGATCATGAGGATGGTAACAAGGGTTCCCGCCTTGATCGTCCCGCCGAACCAGGGGTAGGACACCTGCTGGTAGACGAAGCCCTCGCTGATGAAGGGGGCCGCGGCGCGGAAGATGTCGAAGAGCACGAACAGGAGGAGGATATTGTTGTGGCGCAGGATCGCGAATTTTTTGAAGGGGTTTTTCTCCGCGCTGGAATTGATATTGCGCACGCGCTCCGTTACGCCTGTGGCGCTTAGGTACAGCATGCCGCCGGCGAAGCACATGATCACGCCGAACAGCAGGTAGACCCCCTGCTGCGACATGCCGAAGGCGGCCTTGCCGGTCTCCTGGTTGACGCTGAGCATGGGCAGCAGGAGCTCCGGGAAAAACGAGCCGATCGTCAGACCGATGTCCTGCCACTGCACGGCCCGCGCCCGCTGCAGGGAGTGGGGCGATATGGCCGCGGTGAGCCCCGAAAGCGAAGTGGTCAGGAAGGAATTGAGCGTATCCCAGATCAGGTAGACGAAGATGCAGTAGAGCGCCTTGAGCCCCACGCTCTCGAAGTTCCAGTTGACGAAGAGCAGCAGCGCCATCGCGGCGGCGAAGGGGGCGAGGTTGCGGATCCACGGCACGAGCTTGCGCCCGTCTTTAAACTGGTGGCTGTCGATGGCCACGCCCACCACGGGGTCCACCGCGGCGTCGAAGATGGGGAAGACGCCGGTCATGATGCCCACGTGCTCGGGCTTGAGCATCAGCACGTTGGTGCAGAAATGGAAGAACCAGTTCGCGCCCGCCATGCCATACATCGCCGACTGGCCCAGGGTGGCGAACAGGATGCCAAGCAGCTCCCTGCGGGGGATTTCCTCGTTCTCGGCGCTGTTGAACCATCGGATGGGGTGCCGGATGATTTCGCGCTGCTTCTCGGTGAGTGCCATGGTGACGCCTCCTTCTTTCTAATACCGTCCATTGTAACACAAATTTCTTAAATCCGCAATGGCTTTTTCAAATTATCACGCATACGCTCCACCGCCACAAAACATGCGATAAAAAAGCAAAAACCACACGCTTCTGCCGGACTATCGGCTTATCTCTTTATCAATTTAACGATGTAAAGCATCCTGCCTTTTCTTTCCACTTGATCACTTTCACTAAGTAAAGCAAAACGCCTTGCATACCCGCGATTTTGCTTGTTCTACCGTGTTTCTTCATTTCTTTTTGACAAGGCTTTCGCTTGTCAGGTGCAGCTGCGCGGCAAAAAACGGCAACTCACGCAAAGCAGCAGTTATAACCACACTAAGTGATTAAGCGGGCGGCTGGCACGCCGCCCCTACCGGCATGCAGCTGCAAAACTGTAGGCAGCGGCATCGTAGGGGCGGCGCGCCAGCCGCCCGTATCACAAAAATGCTCCTTATTGCGGGCAGCTCACCCCAGCCACAGCAGCGGATCCCCGGCGGCGACCGTGGAGCCCTTCTCCGCCGCCACCTTCGTCACGACGCCGTCGCGCGGGCTGACGATCTCGTTTTCCATTTTCATCGCCTCCAGGATCAGCAGCGCCTGCCCTTTTGTCACCGCGTCGCCCGCCGCGGCCTTGACCTCGACGATGGCGCCGGGCATCGGCGCGGGCAGGGCTTCCCCTATCCCCGATGGCACGGGCGCGGGGGGCGGCGCCGGCTTCGGGGCCTCCGGCGCGGCATCCGCAGTGCCCAGCAGCTGCGCCCGGCCCTGCTCCACCTCGACCTCGTATGTCTTATCGGCCAGCGTGATCTTGTATTTCATGGCAGCCTCCTATATTTCTTTGATCGAAGTAAAGCGCAGCTCGTCGGGCGGGACGCCGAGCTTATGCGCGGTGATCGCCATGAGCATGGCTGCGGTTTCTTCGTCCACCCCGTGCAGGTCGGGTTCCCGCGGCTGCGCGGCGCAGGCTATGGACGGCGCAGCCGCTGCGGGCGTCGCGGCATCCGGCTGCTTTTCCAGCAGCTGCCTGGCAGCCGCATTGAGCTTCGAGCCCATCACCAGCACCGTCAGCGCGATCACAACCAAGGCGCCCGCGCAGACCGTTACGGCCATTTGCATCTGATCCATACGCAGCTCTCCTATATCTGTTCTATCGTGTAGCTGACCCAGCCGTCCCGCTCACCTTCGCACGGCGGCGCGTCTCGCCGCGCCGCGAATTTCTCGTACACCTGCGGGAACAAAATGTAGCTCAGGACGTCCTCGTCGCTCTTCGCGCGCGCGCCGATCTCCCGTTTGGCCGCCTCGAAGCCGTCGGGGAGGGCCTCGGCGTAGCGCCCTTCGCAGGGCCGCTCGTCCCCGAGGACGCTGCGCACGAGCTCCGGGTCCACCGGGCCGGGCGGCGCGCCGTATTCGCCGCGCAGATAGGCGCGCACCTCGTTGGAGATATTTTTGTAGCGTCCGGTGAGCACGTTGACCGCCGCCTGCGCGCCGACGATCTGGCTGGTGGGCGTCACCAGCGGCGGGTAGCCCAGGTCTTTGCGCACGCGCGGCGTTTCCTCCAGGACAAGAGGGAACTGATCCATGGCGTTTGCCGCCTTCAGCTGCGAGATCAGGTTCGAGAGCATGCCGCCGGGGACCTGATAGCCCAGGGCGTCGGCGTCCGTACCCATGACCTTGGGATCCAACTGACCGCTTTGCACATAGGACTGCTGGATGGGCCGGAAGAAGTCGTTGATCTCCTTCAGCGCCGCGGTGTCCACTCCGGTTTCGCAGCCGAGCTGGGATAGGGCGTAGACGAGGGTTTCCGTCGCGGGCTGCGAGGCCCCGCCCGAAAAGCAGGAGATCGCGGTGTCGATCACGTCCGCGCCCGCCTCCACGCCCTTCAGGTAGGTCATGAACGCGAGCCCCGTGGTGGCGTGGGTGTGCAGGTGCAGGCGCAGCCTGGAAGACGCCTTGATCGCCTTCACCAGCTCGGCGCATTCTCGCGGGCTCATGATCCCGGCCATATCCTTGATGCAGATGGAGCTCGCGCCCATCTCCTCGATGCGCCTGGCCAGGGCCGCGTAGTTTTCCAGGGTGTGCACGGGCGAGGTGGTGTAGGAGACTGCCACCTGGGCCTCGGCCCCATGCCTGATGGTCTCCTTGACCGCAACCTCCAGGTTGCGCAGGTCGTTGAGTGCGTCGAAGATGCGGATCACATCCACGCCGTTCTTCACGGAAAGCTCCACGAACTTCCGCACCACGTCGTCCGGGTAATGCTTATAGCCCAGCAGGTTCTGCCCGCGCAGGAGCATCTGCAGCTTCGTTTTGGTCACGCGTTTTTTGATTTCCCGCAGCCGCTCCCAGGGGTCCTCGCCCAGGAAGCGCAGGCAGGTGTCGAAGGTCGCGCCGCCCCAGCATTCCAGGGAGTAGTAGCCCGCTTTATCCAGGGCGGGCAAAATCGGCTCGAAGGCGCTGTAGGGCATGCGCGTGGCGATGAGGGACTGCCCCGCGTCGCGCAGCACGGTCTCGGTGAATTGTACTTTCATCCGCTTACATTACCCCTTTATTGGTTTCGGCCTTTTTTGCTCCTGCCCGCTTGCCTGCCCAGGCGGCCCAGCAGCATGGCAACCCCGGTGATGACCCCCATCACCATGAAAATCCCGGCCATGCCGAACAGCAGGGCCCGCAGCCCTTCCATAATCATCGCAAGCGCCTCCCTTGGAATTTATTTCGCGATCAGGTTCAGCACCAGCCCGCCGGCGATCACGCTGGCCACCTGGCCGCCCACGTTCACGCCGGCCGCGTGCATCAGCAGATAGTTCTGGTTGTCCTCCGCCAGCCCCATTTTATGCACCACCCGGCTGCTCATGGGGAAGGCCGAAATGCCGCAGGCGCCGATCATGGGGTTGACCTTGGTTTTCGCGAACAGGTTGACCAGCTTGGCGAGCATCACGCCGCCGACGGTATCGAACACGAAGGCCAGCAGCCCCAGGGCCATGATGAGCAGGGTCTGGGGCGTCAGGAAGATATTCGCCTGCATTTTCACCGCCACCGTGACGCCCAGCAGGATCGTGATGGTGTTGGCGAAGGAGGTCTGCGCCGTGTTGGAAAGGCTGCCCAGCACGCCGCACTCCCGCAGCAGGTTGCCGAACATCAAAAAGCCCACCAGGCCCACGCTGCGCGGCGCCACAAGCCCGGCGATGGCCGTCACCACGATGGGGAAGAGGATCCGCGTGGATTTTTTCACGTCGCTGTTGGCGTAGGGCATGCGGATTAGGCGCTCTTTCCTCGTGGTGATCAGCTTGATGACGGGGGGCTGGATGATGGGCACCAGCGCCATGTAGCTGTAGGCCGCCACCAGGATGGCCCCCATATACCGCGTACCGTAGTAGTTCGCCACGAAGATCGCGGTGGGCCCGTCCGCCGCGCCGATGATCCCCACGGCCGCCGCGTCCTGCAGGGTGAAGGTGCCGGGGAAGAAATGGCCGATCACCACGGCGGTCAGCAGCGTCAGAAAAACGCCGAGTTGCGCCGCCGCGCCGAAGAACAGCAGCTTGGGGTTGCTCAGCACCGGCCCGAAATCGATCATCGCGCCTATGCCTATAAACAAAAGCAGAGGGAACAGCTCGTTGGCGATGCCCGCCTAAAACAGCACGCTCAGCGGGCCGTGCTCCACGATGCCCTCCACCGTCTGGGTGATGGCGCCCGAAAAGGGCAGGTTGACCAAGATCGCGCCGAAGCCCATGGGCAAGAGCAGCGCGGGCTCCATGTCCCGCTTGATGGCGAGGTAAATCAGCAGGCCGCCCAGCGCCCACATGACCAGCATTTTCGCGATATCCGCCGGCGCCATGGCGGTGACGGCGCCGAAAACGAAGTTAAAAAAGCTCTCCATATGTTCTCCTTACGGGCCGGTAACAAGGCCGTACATTCCCCCTGCGCATCGCGCGCCGCGCTGCGGGCGAAAAAACCGCAACGGCTCCATTATAGTCCAAATTCGCCGAAATGTCAACAATTTTCCGGGTATATCTGTGAAACATCTTCCCTCTTGACAGGAACGCGATTCTTGTTGACTCCCCACCCCGTGTGTGCTATAATTGCTTGCGGAACATGCGTATGCGGGAGGATGAATATGAATATGACTTCGAGACAGCGCGTGCTGAGCGCCTTCGCCCACGAAAGGACCGACCGCGTCCCCATCAACTACATGGCCAACCGGGGCATCGACCGCCGCCTGAAGGCGCACTTCGGCGTGACGCCGGGCGGTAAGCTGGACCTGGTGGATCATTTGCACGTGGATTTCCGGGGCATGGGCGCGCCCTACACCGGCCCCAGGCTGCACTTCGGCGACGCCGAAAAGAACATCAGCGCAGACCCCCTGTGGGGGCAGCGCACCCGCTGGGTGGACCACCGCTTCGGCGGCTACGAGGAAAACGTGGAATTCCCCCTCATAGACGCCGACGAGGAGGCCGTGGCGGCCTACCCCATGCCAGACCCCGACGATTTCGACTACGGCGCGGCCCTGGCGCGCTGCAAAGAGGAGCGGCAGGGCAGAAACCGGGCCATTTTCGCGGGGGGCGCGGGCCTGGGCGATATCATCAACGTCAACGGCCGCCTGCGCGGCATGGAGCAGGCCCTGGTCGATTTGATGACGGACGACCCGGCGGGCACGCTGCTGACAGAGCGCCGCCTCGCCATCGAGCTGCAAATAACCGAACGCCTGCTGGACAAGTGCAGAGGCTACATCGACTTTTTGTGGATGGGGGAGGATCTGGGCACCCAGCGCGGGCCGTTTATCTCCCTGGAGCTGTACCGCAAGGCAATCCGGTCCCGCCACAAGCCCTTTATCGATCTGGCGAAGAGTTACGGCCTGCCCGTGATGATGCACTGCTGCGGGGCGTCCTCCTTCGCCTTCGAAGACTTCATCGAACTGGGGATCGACGCCGTGGACACCCTGCAGCCGGAGGCGGCGGGCATGTCGCCGGAGGTCATCAAACGGGATTTCGGGGGCCGCCTGGCCTTCCACGGCGGGGTATCCACCGCCGGGCCTCTGGCCTTCGGCAGCGTGGAGGAGACTGTCGCGGACGTGCTACACACCCTGGATGTCTACACCCCCGGCGGCGGGTATATGTTCTCGCCCGCGCACATGATACAGGATAATTCGCCCACGGAGAATGTGCTGGCGATGTATGAGGCTGTGTTGGGGTATCGGCTATGAAAACACTGGAAACGGACCGGTTGATTTTGCGCGGGTGGCGGCTTGAAGACCTGGATGAGCTCTACGAATGCATGGGAAATCCGAATGTGGGCCCGGTGGGAGGCTGGGAACCCCATACAAGCAGGAGCGTGTCTTTGGGTGTCCTTCAGTCCTTCACGAAAGAGGACGACAGGTGGGCCATCGCGCTGAAGGAAACCGGAAAGGTGATTGGCGCAGTACGGTTCTATCCCGACGAAAACCGCGGGCAATTCAGTGCGAGGAACAGCGCATGGCTAATCAATTATTTTCTTGCGGAGGCGCATTGGGGCAAGGGGTACATGACGGAAGCGGTCAAATGCGTTGTGCAATACGCCTTTGATGAGATGGGCATCGAGCTGCTTGGCGTCTCCCATCGCCCCGGCAACGTTCGCTCCAGGCGCGTCATTGAGAAGTGCGGTTTCCAATACGCGGGGACAATCGAGGGGGGCATTCAAAACTATGACGGGCAAATTTTTGACTGCGTGTGCTATTCCATACTGAAAAGGAGAAATCCCGAATGACCGCTCCGCGATGCTTCCTCAGTCGCCCGAGGCGACAGCTCCCTCACGAGGGAGCCAGGGGATTTTCTTGTCGTACATTCACATAAACATATGGCTACGAACCCTTGGCTCCCTCGTGAGGGAGCTCCGCCCGCAGGCGGTGAGGGAGTATCGCGGAGCGACGTTCCTCAGCTATAACAATCGAATAAAGGAGAGAACCATGATCAACCTTGGCGTCAACACAGTCCTTTACAAAGCGTTCCCCCTGCGCACAGCGGCCGAAAACCTGCAAAAGATCGGCTACGAAGGCTTCGAGATTTCGGCCATCGAGGGCATGTGCGAGCATCTGGAGCTAAAGAACTGGCGCGCACAGAAGAGCGAGATTCTCGAAATCTGCGACGAATTTGCACTGTCCATCACGGCGGCGGAGGTCGCCTCCAACGACCCGGCGCGGCTCACCCTGGCCTTCGAGGCCGCCGCGGGCATCGGGATCCCGGTAATCAACATCGGCCCAGGGGGCAAGGCGGACGACGAGGGGGAGATGCTAGCCTGCATCGGGCGCATGAACATGCTGGCCAAAATCGCGGAAAGCTACGGGGTCACGCTGTGCATGAAGGCCCACGTGGGCGGCTCGGTCTACAGCACGCCCACGACCCTGCGGCTCATCGAGAACGTGGACAGCGAATGCTTCGGCATCGACATGGATCCCTCGCATATCTACCGCTGCGGCGAAGCGCCCGAGGCGGCTCTGGCCTCTGTGGTGCGATACATGAGGCATGTGCACATCCGCGACTGCCTCGGCAGGGGGCCATCCCCCGGCCATCCCATGCAGCAAATTTGCGGCGCGGGCGATATCAACCTCTACGGCTACTTCGACGAGCTGGCCAAGGCGGGCTATAACGGCGCGTGCAACCTGGAGATCATCGGCGAGCCGCTGTCCCTTGCGGACGCGAATATTGTCGCGGCGGCCAGTTACGGCTACATGAACGCGGTTTTGAAGCGGCTGGGAGCGAGGTAAAAGTATCCACGGGGGCGGCCTTTGGCAGCGTCCGAAACCTGCGGTTACCGTCAGAATCGCCCCCATGGAGCTGCGCAGCAGCGCAATGCACTGGGGGAGATGTCGCCCCGGCGCAGCCGGAAAAAGGCGACAGAGGGGGTAACAAAAACAACACTGGAAAGGACAAAAGGCCATGGATATCGAAATCCGCAAATTGGCCCCCGGCCTCGCGGAGGACTACGTGCGCTTTCATGACGCGACGCCATACCGCAGGGACAAGGGGATCATTCATTGCTATTGCGTATCCTGGCGCAGCGACGACGGCTATACCGCCGACCAGAACCATTGGTTCTCCACGCAGGAGGAGAGAAGGGCGAAGGCCATCGAGTTCGTCAGGGCCGGCTGGATACAGGGCTATCTTGCCTATCATGACGGCGAAGCCGTGGGCTGGTGCAATGCCAGCGCGGATTGCCAGGGCGGCCTGGGTTACCTGCGCGGCTTTTGGCCGATAGAGGAAACCCGCGAAGACGTCAAAGTAAAATCGATTTTTTGCTTTTTGATCGCGCCGGAGATGCAGCGAAGGGGCATAGCCACGCAGTTGGTGGAGCGCGTATGCCGGGACGCCGCCGCCGACGGGTTTGATTTCGTCGAAGCCTATGTCGAAGAGAAATCCATACACATGGCGCTGTACGAAAAATGCGGGTTCAGCCAATATGCGAAACGAAAAGATTTTATCGTGATGCGAAAGGCTTTGAAAAGCCTTGGGCATTGAAATAAATTTCACCATATCGAAAGGACACACCTATGAAAAAGCAGCCAAACATACTCTTCCTCGGCATCGATTCCTGCCGCGCCACGCGCATGAGCCTGTGCGGCTACCACCGCAAGAACACGCCGCACCTGGAGGAAATGGCG
>Ga0123353_10002429_pt1 | contig 23152 bp, 12 predicted proteins | sample TergutLab28metaG_3_FD_92763 | JGI IMG/M metagenome (GOLD analysis project Ga0123353, IMG submission 92763) | Labiotermes labralis P3 segment gut microbial communities from Petit-Saut dam, French Guiana - Lab288 P3 | ecosystem: Host-associated > Arthropoda: Insects > Digestive system > Gut ... | reverse complement strand
TTGGCTAGCTGGAAACCACAACAAACGTTTTAAGACATTTATTGCCCATTGTGGTATGTTTAACTTAGAAAGTTTTTACGGCTCTACAGAGGAGATGTTTTTTGTGAATCATGACTTGGGCGGTGCCTATTGGGATAACCCTTCACCGCATAGTTACACATTCTCCCCGCATCGTTTTGCTGGCAATTGGGATACGCCGATATTAGTGATTCATGGCGGCAAAGATTTCCGCATTCCATACACCGAAGGGATGCAAGCTTTCAATGCTGCGCAACTACAAAGAATTCCAAGCAGGTTTTTGTTCTTCCCAGAAGAGACCCATTTTGTTCTCAAACCCCAAAATGCTATCCTGTGGCATAGAGAATTTATGGGATGGTTAGATAGGTGGTTGAAGTGAAATCTTTATATTTAGTTTTATTTCAAAAAAAAACTACATTTGCCGTCTCATTTTTTTTTATAAAACTATGTCCTTATCCTCCACCTCCATCAAGCGCCCTGTTTTCTCTATCGTTTTGAACCTGTTTTTCATTATTGTAGGAGTTATCGGGTTTGTATATCTCGGTGTGCGCGACTACCCTAGCGTTGACCCGCCTATTATTACGGTATTTACCAGCTATGTGGGTGCCAATGCTGATGTTATTGAATCACAAATTACAGAGCCGTTAGAGGCCGCCATTAACGGCATTTCAGGTATCCGCTCCATGTGGAGTAGCAGTAGAGACGGACGCAGTTACATCACCATTGAGTTTGAATTAGAAATTCCGATGGAAACCGCTGCCAACGACGTGCGCGATAAAGTCTCCGGTGCCATGCGGCTACTGCCTAAAGAGGTTGACCCTCCGGTTGTTTCAAAAGCAGACGCCGACGCTCAACCCATCTTCGGACTGAGTTTGAGTAGCAATACTTTTTCCATTATTGATGTGAGTGCATACGCCGATTCTTATATCAAAGAACGGCTACAAACTATTCCTGGAGTAAGTTCCGTTGAAATCTGGGGAGAGAAAAAATTGGCGATACGGCTCAAAATGGACCCGATGCGGCTCGCTGCCTACCAACTCACGCCCAACGACGTGAGTATCGCTGTGGCTCGCGAAAACGTAGAACTTCCCTCCGGAAGGATTGAAGGTACCAACACCGAATTGAGCGTGCGTACTATGGGACGCCTGCAAACTATTGACGATTTTAACAACCTTATCATCTCGCAAACGAATAACAGGGTGATTAGATTCAGCGACATAGGAGCTGCTATAATTGACGCCGAAAATGTACGCTCTATCCTTAAACGTGACGGTAAAACCATGGTGAACTGCATCATCATCCCGCAACCCGGCTCAAACTACATTGATATTGTAAACCGCGTTAAAGAGGTGCTACCTGATATTGAACAAAACCTGCCCGAAGGTATTGACGCAAGGATTACCTTCGACGACACCATCTATATCCGCAATGCCATTAAGGAAGTGCGTACAACCATTGCAGAAGCGTTCTGTTTGGTTGTACTTGTTATCTTCCTGTTTTTAAGAAATATCCGAACTACATTAATTCCCATTGTGGCGATTCCAATTTCACTTGTCGGAACATTTTTTATCATGTATATCTTCGGTTTCTCTATCAATATCTTAACCCTGCTGGCAATGGTGCTGGCAATTGGGTTAGTAGTGGACGATGCTATTGTGGTCATGGAAAACATCTACCAAAAAATTGAAAAAGGATTTACCCCTATACAAGCCGCATTTAAAGGCTCGAAAGAGATCTACTTTGCGGTAATTTCAACCACTATTACACTGGTAGCCGTATTCTTCCCGATTGTTTTTTTACAGGGAACCACAGGGCGGTTATTCCGTGAGTTTAGTTTGGTAATTGCGGGTGCCGTAGCCATATCTATGTTTGTCTCCCTGAGTTTAACGCCGATGCTGTGTAGCCGCATTTTACACAAAAGCGAAGATGAATCGTGGCTGTTTCGTGTAACCGAGCCTTTCTTTGTATGGCTTAACCGCGTATACAAAAAGGGTTTAACAGGCTTTATGAAAGTGCGTTGGATTGCGCCGCTCTTCTTAATAGGTGCCTTAGGTTATACCGTTTATTTGTGGCAAGGTCTTCCCTCAGAAATGGCTCCTATTGAAGACCGTTCTTCGCTGCGCGTAATGTCCACTGCACCGGAAGGTACCTCATTCCAATATATGGACAACTATACATCGGAGCTAAATCAGTATCTGAAAGAGAAGATACCGGAAGCAGATATGATGTTTTCGTTAGTAGGCAGAGGAGGCACCAACTCATCATTTACTAATGTGATTCTGAAAAATCCTGATGACAGAGAGCGTTCGCAACAGGAAATTGCTGAAGAGGTCGCCCCAACGTTGCGCAGATTTACAGGCGCAAGAACCATTATGACACAACGGCAAACCTTTGGAAGTAGCCGTGGCGGAATGCCGGTTGAGTATGTAATTCAAGCAAAAAATCTGGAAGATTTAAAAACTATCCTTCCGGTTTTTATGGATAAGGTGGCGCACAATCCCACTTTTTCTGCTTACGACCTTAACCTGAAATTCACCAAACCGGAGCTTACCCTTAGAATTAATCGCGACAAAGCGGCTTTGCTGAGTGTTTCCGTAGAAGATATTTCCCGTACACTGCAACTCACTATGAGTGACCAACGTATTGGTTATTATGTATATAATGGAAAACAATATCAGATTATCACACAGTTTGACCAGCAAAACCGAAGCAAACCTAACGATTTGGAAAATGTGTACGTACGCAACAAAAAAGGGGAACTCATCGGGTTGAACAATTTGGTGGAATATAGTGAAAACTCAACTCCTCCGCAACTTTACCGTTACAATCGCTTTGTGTCTGCTACTGTTTATGCCAATCCTGCAAAAGGTTACACCTTAGGACAAGGAATTAAAGAGATGGACAAAATAGCAGAAGAAACATTAGACGACAACTACAAAACTACCTTGTCGGGCAGCTCTAAAGATTTTGTTGAAAGTTCTTCCAGTTTATTGTTCACTTTCTTTTTGGCGTTAATATTTATTTATTTAGTGCTTTCCGCCAACTTTGAAAGTTTTCGAGACCCCTTTATCATTATGCTCACAGTTCCGTTAGCGTTGATGGGGGCTTTGATTTCACTTACTGCTTTCGGACAAACCATGAACATTTTCAGCCAGATAGCCTTAATTATGTTGATTGGGTTAGTTACCAAAAACGGCATCTTGATAGTAGAGTTTGCCAATCAGAAAAAGCGTGACGGGACTCCATTCGGGCAGGCTATTGTAGAAGCTGCCATTTCACGTTTTCGCCCCATATTGATGACCAGCATTTCTACTATACTCGGCATTTTGCCGATGGCAATAGCCACCGGTGCCGGAAGCGAAAGCCGTGTAGCTATGGGAATTACAGTTGTTGGCGGGATGCTTTTTGCCACCTTGCTCACCCTGTTTGTTATTCCTGCAATCTATACTTATTTGTCTTCTAAAAAAGTAGTGAAAATAGAGGAAGAAAGAGAGCAATAGTGAATATAGAATATTTTATTTTCATCATGATATTAGGTAACACCTTTTATGTAATGAAATTTGTGTGGACATATTTTCTAATTAAAGAAAGCAAATTTCCCCTCTTCAAACGAATCTATCTTAATGGGCAAATCTTTATTTAGAGAACCCGATAGTAGTATTTTTGAAAGTTCATTTAGGATTTTCTTTTGAATAACACGCTTCAACGGGCGAGCGCCATACATAGGGTCGTAGCCCATTTCGGCTAACAAGTCTAACGCGTATTTGGTAAATTCAACTTGTATGCCCTGCTCATAGAGTCTTCGATTCAGGTCAGTAATTTGCAGTTTGATAATATCTTTGATTTCGCGCTTGGATAGCGGTTGAAACATCACAATTTCGTCAATGCGGTTCAAAAATTCGGGGCGCAACGCTTTCTTCAACATATCGTTAACTTCCGTTTTGGTGCGCTCAAATACCTCTTCATCGTTGTATTTGCCATGGTCGGCATAATTATCTTGAATGATGTGCGACCCGATGTTGGAGGTCATAATGATAATGGTGTTCTTAAAATCAGCAACTCGCCCTTTGCTGTCGGTCAACCTGCCGTCGTCTAATACTTGCAACAAGATGTTCAGAATATCGGAGTGTGCTTTTTCAATTTCGTCGAACAGAATTACGGAGTATTGCTTGCGGCGCACTTTTTCGGTGAGTTGTCCGCCTTCGTCGTATCCCACATATCCGGGAGGAGAACCTATGAGCCTTGATACAGAGTGCGATTCTTGAAATTCACTCATATCCAAACGAATCATAGCATCTTCGGTATTAAACAGGTATTCGGCTAAGGTTTTGGCTAATTCGGTTTTTCCTACTCCTGTAGTTCCCAAAAAGATAAACGACCCGATAGGACGTTTGCTGTCTTGCAGCCCTGCGCGGCTTCTGCGAATGGCATCGGCAATAGCGGTAATCGCCTCGTCTTGCCCCACCACACGCTTATGTAACTCCTCTTCCAGATGCAACAACTTCATCTTTTCGCTTTGCATCATTTTAGTTACCGGAATACCTGTCCAGCGGGCAACCACTTCGGCAATATCATCTGCGCTTACTTCCTCGTCAATCATGGCACCACCGGCTTGTAAATTATTCAATTCCAATTGCAACTTCTCAATCTGTTCTTCCGTATCTTTAATAATGCCGTAGCGCAGTTCTGCCACACGCCCATAGTTGCCCTGCCTTTCCTGTTCCGCAGCTTCTAATTTATACTGTTCAATATCCGCTTTTCTCTTTTGAATATTCTCTGCCACCTCTTTTTCTGCATGCCATTTGGCGTACAGCGCGTTGCGTTCTTCCTGCAAATCGGAAACGGTTTTGCTTAGTTGTTCTAATTTATCGGGTGTGTTTTCGTTTTTAATGGCTTCACGCTCAATTTCCAACTGCCGAATTTTTCTGTCTAATTCATCTAACTCTTCCGGCATGGAATTGATTTCCAATTTCAACTTTGAGGCGGCTTCATCAATCAGGTCAATCGCTTTGTCGGGAAGTTGGCGGTCGGTAATATATCTTGAAGATAGTTCAACTGCTGCCATAATTGCTTCATCGAGAATGCGCACTTGATGGTGTGTTTCGTAACGCTCTTTCAACCCGCGAAGAATGGAGATGGTGGAGTATTTATCCGGTTCTTCGATTTTTACGGGCTGGAAGCGGCGCTCTAAGGCTTTATCTTTTTCAAAATATTTTTGATATTCGTTTAGCGTGGTGGCGCCTATTGAGCGGAGTTCGCCGCGTGCGAGGGCAGGTTTCAGGATATTTGCGGCATCCATTGCACCTTCGCCGGTAGCGCCTGCACCCACTAATGTGTGAATCTCATCAATAAAGAGAATAATCTCCCCGTTTGATTCAATTACCTCTTTGATAACATTTTTCAACCGCTCTTCAAATTCTCCTTTATACTTTGCACCGGCGATGAGTGCGCCCATATCTAAGGAGTATAGTTTTTTGGTTTTCAGATTCTCGGGAATATCGCCGCTGACCAACCGGTGCGCCAAACCTTCAGCGATGGCGGTTTTGCCAACTCCTGCCTCGCCGATAAGAATCGGGTTGTTTTTGGTTCTGCGCGACAAAATTTGCAACACGCGGCGAATCTCTTCATCGCGCCCGATTACAGGGTCGAGTTTGCCTTTACGCGCGGCGTCGTTCAGATTTACAGCGTACTTATTCAACGAGTTATACGATTCCTCGCTGCCGTCTCCAGTAACTTTGTTGCCTTTGCGCAAATCGGTGATGGCAGTTTTAATCCCTTTTTCGCTGATACCGGCATCTTTCAAAATCTTGGCGGCATCGTCGTTAGACATATATATTCCATAGAGCAGGTGTTCCAACGAAACAAAGTCATCGCCCAACTCGTTGCTAAAAACAATCGCTTTTTGAATTGCCGTATTCACAGCCGGTGAAATATAGATGTCGTTTCCGTTTCCTTTTGCCAATGATTCTATCTGTTTTTCTACTATTTGCAGAATCATTTTAGGATTGGCGTCCAATTTTTTAAGAAGATAGGGGATCACATTGGCATCAATTTCTATCAATGCTTTCAAAATGTGAAGTGTTTCCAAGCGCGCCTGTTTGTGACTATGCGCAATCAGCTGTGCCTGCGCAAATGCTTCCTGAGATTTGAGGGTAAGGTTGTTGAGATTCATTTTATTAGCGGTTAGTGATTAGTGGTTAGGGGTTAGTAGTTAGTAGTGTTCGTTTATATTTTGGGTGTTTTGGCAAAAAGAGTGCCAAAAAAATTACCTTAGACATATTATGTCTTTACTGCCGGTTATTTCATCTGCATCAGCTGCGTGCTAATTTGTTATAAAAAATTCAAAGCAATATCAAAATAAAAGAACAATGCCAAACCCCATAAAAGAAATAACCGGAACAACAGAAGAAAGGAGATATAACAAATTGGAAAAACTTGCGCCAAATTTTTAATATATGATAAAAATTATCCTATTTTCGCAGCCTTTAATTTATAATGGTTATGCCACATATTGAAGAAACCCGCAGACAAATTATTATAGCACAAACGTTTCGCAAAGGAGCGAAATTAACTTTTTCAGAAATTAAAGAAAAATTGGAAAACGAGTCAATATATGAAAATTACTATCATAATTATACTATTGGTAACAAGACATTTGAGCGAGATATAGACATCCAAGAAATACATAAACATTGCTTTGGAGTTTCTGTGGCTAAAGATTATAAACCACAAAAAATTGTATTATCCTTCAGTCCCGTTGCGGGAAAATATGTAAAATCGCTCCCTTGGCACGATTCTCAAAAAATATTGATAGACAATGATAAAGAGTTGCGTATCAGCCTGTATGTTTATCCCACCGATGATTTCAAGATTGAACTTCTATCTTATGGCAATGAAGTAAAAGTGTTTGAACCACAGGGACTTTCAGATGAAATAAAGCAAACTTACAAAGATGCACTAAAACAATACGAATGAAGCAGAAAGATTTCCTTTCGCGATGCTAATCTAATAGAAATTAAAATGCTGTAAATCATTCAATAATAAATTTATGAAGAAAATATTTTACATTTTATTTATCCCGCTTTTCATTGCCTCCTGTAACCACACAAAACAAACTCAATCTGTAATTGAACAAGTAGAGCCAGTTACTTATCCTGTAGGGTACATCGCGCAATCAATCAACACTGATTTGAATGACAAGTCCGAACTTTTTCCATTGCAAGATGAATTTTTGGAGAATTTCCTTCAAGTATTTACGAAATATGAAGGATTAAAGCCTGTTATGGCTGTAGAGTTTCCTAATGAGTGGGGGGTAATGCTTGTTGAACGGCTGCCTGAAGGACGTGAACTTTACCAAATACAATCTCTTAACAGAGAGTGGATATATTTGGTAATAACTTCAGGGTTCGGCACCCAGCGAATTTTAGATTTACTTCCGGTAGCTATTGATTTGGCAGACCAAAAACAGGATGTGCTTGAAACAGAAATATGGAAAACCGAAAGAGAACTAGATGGGATATTCTCCGTTACAAAAAAATATGAATGGAAACGTTCACTTGAAAAAGTTACTCAAAAAGAATATGAAGCCAATTCAAGTGATTATTTCCGCACACAAACGATTACTGATAAATATTTTATCAATAATTTCTGCCGTTTTGAAAGAATTGTAACCGAAGAGATTCCAGATTATTCTGCAGTTATTTTCTATTATAAAGAAGAGAAATCGGAAGACCTTGAAGATGAAATATCTATGTTGCAGGCTTTTTGTGAAGACTACTCCATATTGTTTGCAGAAGTGAATAAAAATTTCAGCCAATTTGAGCTGTACGATTATAAACTAAACTATATCACCGATCTGGATATTACGCCTTTTATGGAATTACAGGAAGGGATTATTTTTATGAAGAAAGATAGAACTCCAAAAACAGTACCCTTCGGAAGTTATGAGCGATTAAGGATTGAGGTAATACGGTATTTTAGGATTGTAGAAGTTTAGATTTAAAGGTTTGAATAGATTGCCATAACATGTTTTGTGATGTTTTCTATTGAAAACTTTTCTAATTGTGTTCTTCTGTTCTCATTCAGTTCTGCTACAACTTTATGATGGTTTAGCAAAATATTAATTTTATCTGCAATATCTTCAACATTATAAGGGTCAAAATATAAGGCGGAACTTCCACCTACTTCGGGCATGGAGGATATGTTGGAAGTGGCAACGGGTGTTCCTGCTGCCAATGCTTCTAAGACAGGGATTCCAAAACCCTCGAAAACAGATGGATATACAAAGGCAGAAGCAGCAGCATAAATAGCAGGAAAATCGTGAAAAGCTACATTGTGCATCAACTTTACCCGATGGGAAAGGTTGTTTCTATTAATATATTCTTCAACAAGAGAGGTATAAGATGTTCGACCTCCAATAGCTACTAAGGCGACTTCTTTATCAATAAGTTTTAATGCTTTTACTAAATTCAATAGGTTTTTTCGCTCTTCAATTGTGCCGATATTGAGAATAAACTTTTCCGGCAAGCCATATTTTTTGGATATTTCTTCATTCTTTACTGTTGAAATAAAAATCGGGTCGCAACTTTGATAAGTTATCTCAATTTTTTTTGGGTCAGCATTTAAAAACCGTATGCAATCATCAGCCGTTTGCTTACTTATAGCAATAATTTTATCTGCAATTTTACAGGCATGTTTAAACTTCTTTTCATACAATTTTCTGTCAAAAGTTGCATAATATTCGGGATATCGCATAAAAATAAGGTCATGAATCGTAACCACTTTCGGCATTTTTAAGGGAGCAACAGGCAATTCTCCGCTTAAGCCGTGAAAAACATCCACATTCAGGGCGTTAATTTCATTTGCCATGAAAAAAGAGCGCCAAAAAGATGAGGGCAGCACAGAAATAATTCCTTTGGGAGTTACAATCGTAGAATTATTATGCACGGAAAAATCGTGTAGCGGATGAAATTTATATTTTGGTGAAAAAAGATAGTAGCTGTTGTCGATGTAAAAATCGGATAACGATTTTATTAACAACCGGCTGTAATTTCCAAGTCCGGCATAATTATGAAAAGCTCTTTTAGCATCGAATCCAATATTCATGGAAGATTATCTCTTTTGGCTAAAGAGGAACTCTTTTTCCTCTTGGGTTAATGACTCGTAACCGTTTTTTGAAATTTTATCCAAAATTCGATTAATTTTTTCTTCGTTTTGTTTTTTTTGGTAGTTATATTCCTCATCGCTAAGATGATGGGGCTCGTAGTGGTAATTTGAAGAAATAGTATATTTCTTGTTTCTTTTCTTTTGAAAGGCAGGTATTTTAACTTTGAAAAAACGGTTTCCTTTATTCCAATACAGGATTAAGAAAAATCCGAATAACATCCCGCCCAAATGTGCGAAATGAGCAATACCGTCGTTAGTTCCTGCTACGCCGTAGAAAAGTTCCAGCGCGCCGTAAATAATTACAAACCACTTTGCTTTTATGGGGAGAAGAAAGTAGATATAAATTACAGAATTGGGGAACATCATCCCGAAAGCGAGTAATAATCCGAATACAGAACCTGAAGCACCTACAGTAACTGCGTTAATAGCTCTGTTTAGTGTACCCATTTCGCCTACGTAGTTTTTGCCTTCACGCAATAACTGCGTTCCATTTTCCTGTATCATTTGAACAATTTCAGGAGAAAGGGTTTGCGAGAGTGAGTGTATCTGTAATCCGATGACTAGCAGTTGAATCAGACCTGCGCCGATACCACATACCATATAATAGATGAAAAACTTTTGCTGCCCCCAAGTATTCTCCAATGTTGCACCAAACATCCACAAGGCAAACATGTTAAAAAACAAATGTCCGAAATTTCCATGCATGAACATATAAGTAATGGGCTGCCAAATTTCAAAATTTTGGGCGGTGAAAAAGTGCAGTCCAAAAATACCTGCCAAATCAATTCCGCGTGTTTTAAACACTACGGTTGCTAAATACATGATTCCGTTAATAATCAATAAGTTTTTTACAACGGGCGGCAGCAAAGAGTAACTTCTAAATCTAATTTCGCTCATGGTATAAATAGTTTTGTTAATAGAGGCGGCAAAATTAGTTTTTTTATGGAATTTCTATATTCAGAAAAAAATCCCATACTTTTGCCGCCATGATTTCTATTCATAAACTCTCAGTTAACTTCACCGGTGATTTCTTGTTTAGAGATATCTCTTTTGTGGTGAACGATAGAGACCGTATAGGTTTAGTAGGGAAAAACGGAGCAGGAAAATCAACGCTGTTGAAAATTATTCACAAAGAATTAGAACCTGAAACGGGAGTGATGGTAATTACTGCCGGTTTTAGAACAGGTTACCTGCCACAAGAGATGACAACTCATTTTATGCGTAATGTGTGGGAAGAGACACTCTCTGCTTTTGTTGAACAGAAACAGTTGGAAAGGCAAATGGCGCATATTACAGAACAACTTTCTGTACGTGTGGATTATGAATCTGAGACTTATCATAAATTGGCGCAACAACTTGCCGATTCTACAGAGCGGTTTCATATTCTTGGCGGAAGTACTATGGATGCCGATGCCGAAAAAGTGTTGCTGGGGCTCGGTTTTATGCAAAGCGACTTTATACGTCCGCTCAACGAGTTTAGTTCCGGCTGGCAAATGCGTGTAGCACTCGCTAAAATCCTGCTCCAAAAACCCGAAATTATCCTTTTAGACGAGCCGACAAACCACCTTGATATTGAGTCTATTCAATGGCTGGAAGAGTACTTGGTAAGTTATGAGGGTGCTTTGATTATGGTGTCGCACGACCGCGCATTTTTAGATAGAGTAACAACCAGAACCATTGAGATTACATTAGGAACGATTCAAGACTATAAGTGTGGTTACTCAGAATATGTAGAGCAACGGTTGGAACGCATTGAAAATCAACAAGCCGCATATGAGAACCAGCAGAAAGAGATTGCACAAATTGAGCGTTTTATTGAACGTTTTAGATATAAGGCAACCAAAGCCAAACAAGTGCAAAGCAGGCTGAAACTGTTGCATAAGATGGATAAAGTGGTAGTAGATGAAGTGGACGACAGCGCTATCTCTTTTAAGTTTCCGCCTGCGCCGCACTCCGGAAAAGTTACGGTAGAGGCAAAGCAACTTTCGCTTGGATACGGAGCTCTTAATGTATTGAAAGATATTGATATACACTTAGAACGCGGGGAGCGCGTGGCTTTTGTGGGAAGAAACGGTGAGGGCAAATCCACTTTTGTCAAAAGCATTGTGGGTGAACTTGTGCCACAAAATGGTTCTATTAATTTGGGACATCAGGTGGTAATTGGCTACTATGCACAAAATCAGGCGTTATTGCTAAGTCCAAACAAAACCGTTTTTGAAACCATTGATGAGATAGCAGCGGGAGGTATTCGTCCGAAAATCAGAACTATTTTAGGAAGATTTCTTTTTACTACCGAAGATACGGAAAAGAAAGTGGCAGTGCTCTCCGGAGGAGAAAAATCACGCTTAGCATTGGCAAAACTATTATTATCGCCTTTTAATCTGCTTATTTTAGATGAGCCGACAAACCACTTGGATATGGCATCGAAAGATGTGCTGAAAAATGCGTTGCTGCACTATACAGGGAGTTTGGTTGTGGTTTCGCACGACCGCGACTTCCTTACCGGTTTATGCGACAAAATTTTTGAGTTTAGAGAAAAAAAAATAAAAACCTATATCGGCGATGTTTACGATTTCTTGGAAAAGAAAAAGATGGACTCATTGAACGAACTGCAGCGCAAGTTGAATATTGCTGAAAGGGAAGAGAAACTATCTTCTGCCAACAAAGAGAACTATTTGCTTAAAAAAGAGCAGGAAGCACAGCAACGCAAGGTTCAAAACCAACTTAAAAAATTGGAAACAGAGATTGAAAATGAGTTTAAAAAGTTGCACCAAATTGAAACAAAATTGGCACAACCTGAACAATATACAACAGAGATTGAAAGTGGCTCGTTATATGCCGAATATGAAAATTTGAAAAACAGTATCGCCCAAAAAGAGGAACGGTGGATGGAGTTAATGATTAATGATTAATGGTTAGTGGTTAATATAATTACTTTCGATTTTATTCGTTAAATCTAAAATCTAAAATCGTAAATCTAAAATCTAAATATGATTACTTACATTAAAGGCTCTATAGTAGAAAAGAATCCTGCTTATGTAGTCATCGAAACAGCCGGAGGAGTGGCTTATGGTATCCACATTTCATTAGCCACTTATTCGCAACTGAAAGAAACAGAAAATGTAAAACTGCTAACCCATTATGTTATTAAGGAAGATGCGCATCAACTATTTGGTTTCTACACAGAAGAAGAGCGCGGTTTGTTTCGCCTTCTCATTACTGTGAACGGGATTGGGGTTAATACTGCACGATTAATTCTGTCGTCGTTAAGTACTGATGAGTTGATTAATGCTATTGCGACAGAGAATGTTAGAGTAATTCAGAGTGTAAAAGGGATTGGGCTAAAGACAGCACAACGGGTAATCATTGATCTGAAAGATAAAATTGCAAAAAGTATACCCAACAATAATATTGAAAAAATCGCAATTCCTTATAATAATAATAGAGGGGAAGCGTTATTTGCTTTGGTGTCGTTAGGTTTTGCGAAAAATTCTGCCGACAGTGCGTTGGAAAAAATTATTCGTGCCGAGGGCACGAATTTGTCAATAGAAGAGTTGATAAAGAAGGCGTTAAAAGTATTATAGTAAAAAATCAGACTAACTAACACTATCGTGATTCTCGGGAAACAAGCAAAATTTTACCTCGTCCCTGCATTTATTGTATTCGTTTTATATTCAGCAGTTTGGGCAATACAAGTGCCCGAAACTTCCTATTTAAGCGAAAAGTTTAATCCTTCATTTTATTCAATGGAAGATGAAATTGATTCAAATTCAGGTTTCGATTTTCTTGAAACTCCGATTGTACCTCCTGATACAGGGTTGCGTTCCAATGTTCCTAATCCGGAAAATAACCCGCTTGAAACAGAATTCTATTCTCCATTTCACCTAAATACCCCACCTGCATTTTCTCGTGAAATTCAATATGACCCAAATACCCATTCGTATCGTTTTCAAAACAAAATTGGATCAACCCCTTTTGGACCTGCTGCGTCAATGGGTGTGAATGAATATATCGGATATGATTTACAGCAGGAAATAAGAAACTACTGGCGCGAAAAAGGTGCCTCTTATGTTTCCGGTCCTAATAGAAGAGGTGGCGGAGGTCTTATTCCTCAGCTTCGGATTGGGGGAGATGTATTTGAAACTATTTTTGGAAGCAACATCATTGATATTCGACCTGCAGGCAATTTGGAATTGATGTTTGCTCTTGTGTATAACAATATTAGAAACCCGAATATTACTGAGAGTATGCGCAAAAATACCCGATTTAAGTTCGAAACCAAAATTCAGTTGAGTTTGATGGCTAAAATCGGAGACAAAATTAGTTTTAACCTAAATTATAATACAGAATCTAATTTTGACTTTGACAACAAAATGAAACTCAAGTATGAAGGGAAAGAAGATGATATTATTCAATTACTTGAGTTTGGAGATGTTACGCTCCCTCTTACAAGTTCTCTCATCACAGGGAGCCAGACTTTATTTGGACTTAAGGCAGGGCTAAGGTTTGGAAAACTCAATATTATTACTGTTGCTTCAGAGACATCCTCTCAAAAACAAACTATTAATGTTACAGGAGGTGCTCAAACACAAGAATTTTATTTTCGCGCTGACGAGTACGAAGACAATAAACATTTTTTTATTGCACAATATTTTAGAGACAACTATAATAAATCATTATCTACTTTACCACTTGTTGGATCTAATGTGGTGATTACAAAAATTGAAGTTTGGAGAACCAACATTGGTCCAGCTATTTCTGAAAACAGAAATGTTGTGGCATTCACAGATTTAGGTGAGCAGAACCCCTCCAATAGTCTATTCCTTCCAGGGTATGAAGGATATCCAAAAAATGGAAGTAACGAATTGGTTAACAAGATAGATACTACTCAAATAAGAGATATTAGTGCTGTAACGCAATATTTAAGAACAAAAGAGTTGGTTGCAGGTATTGACTACGAAAAGGTAGAGAACGCGAGGCTTCTTTCTTCTAATGAATATACATATAATTCTAAATTGGGATTTATTTCTTTAAATACACCGCTAAATTCTGATCAGGTGTTGGCAGTTGCTTTTCAATATCAGGTAATTGGAGATGATAATATTTATCAGGTGGGTGAATTTTCAAATGAAGTTTTTGCGCCCGGTTCTATTCGTGTGAAATTGCTGAAAAGCACAAACCTAAATACTAAAGGACCTTTGTGGAAGCTGATGATGAAGAACGTTTACAGTATCGGAGGATACCAAATATCTTCTGAAAAATTCAGATTAAATATTCTTTTTACCGGTGATGAAGAAGGCGTTCCTAATGGATTTTTTACACAAAGTTCTAAACGTGGGATTCCGCTAATTCGATTGATGGGCCTAGATAATTTGAATATTCAATTAGATTCATATCCAGATGGTGTTTTCGATTTTATTGATGGTGCTGATATACAGGGAGGTACAGTAGTTTCTCGTACAGGAAAAATCTTTTTTCCAACTATTGAACCATTTGGAAAAGACCTAAGGGATGCTATTCTTAGGGGATCGGATTCTGCTACAGATGAAGCTTGGGCAAACAAATATGCCTTCGACTCACTTTACACCATGACTAAAACTATGGCACAGCAATTTACAGCCAAAAATAAATACTATTTAGAAGGACAATACCGTTCGGCTTACGGTGCTGAATATAGCCTTAATGCATGGAATATTCCGCAAGGCTCTGTTGTAGTGAATGCCGGAGGAATGAAATTAGCTGAAAATGTGGACTATACTGTTAATTATAGTATGGGGACAGTAACCATTACTAATGAGGGAATATTAAAATCAGGGACCCCAATACAGATTTCTGTTGAAAATAATTCCATATTTGGACTGAATAAAAAAAGGTTTTTTGGTGTAAATGCGGAATATAAATTTACTGATAATTTAGTAATTGGTGCCACTCTTTTAAATATGAGTGAGCGCCCATGGACTCCTAAAGTCAATTACGGAAATGAGCCCATTAACAATATGATATGGGGAATGAATATAGCTTATAAAACGAAACTCCCATGGATTACTAAACTTGTTGACTTTCTTCCGTTTCATAGTACTACAACCGAATCAACATTTCAGTTTGAAGGAGAATTTGCCCATTTTGTGCCCGGACATAGCAGAGCAATAGGAAAGAGAGGGATTACCTATATAGATGATTTTGAAGGGGCGCGCTCTACTGTTGATCTACGGCAGTTTGGATACTGGAATTTAGCTTCTACTCCGCAAGGACAATTTGACAAATTTCCTGAGGTTTTTTCTGATACAACAGCAGATGACAGAACTCAATTGGCTTATGGTTATAACCGAGCTAGATTAGCATGGTATACTATTCACCAACTCTTTTATGAAAATACTGCATCCAAACCTTCTAATATTGATAGTGAGGAACAATCAAGACCATATGCTCGTGCTGTTTATGAACCTGAGCTATTCCCAAAAAAAGAATACCCTGGTCATGCTTACAATACTTTTATACCCGTGCTGAATTTGGCTTTCTATCCCGAAGAAAAAGGACCCTATAACTATGATGTATTACCCCACAGAAATCTCTCAAAAGGAATAAATGAAGATGGTACTTTAAAAGACCCTGCTTCACGCTGGGGTGGAATGATGCGTAGATTTGATAATACCGACTTTGAAGCCAATAACTACGAATATATTGAGTTTTGGTTGATGGACCCTTTTATTGAAAATCCTGAACACAAGGGTGGAAAACTATATTTTAATTTGGGAGATATTTCTGAAGATATTCTAAGAGATGGTAAGAAATTTTTTGAAGATGGACTTCCTGCAGATGGATCTGATGAAAACTGTGAATTTACTGTCTGGGGACGAGTGCCTACCATTCAACAAATTGTGAATGCTTTTGAAAATAACGCTGACAGACGCAATCAAGATGTTGGTTATGATGGGCTTTCTTCTAATAGAGAGAGAGAATATTTTGATGAAAACTATTTGAAACTTATCAGAGATAATTTTGGATCTTCCTCCGTTGCTTATAAAAACGCTTGGAACGACCCCTCCGGTGATGACTACCGTTTTTGTAGAGGTGATTATTGGGATAACCTTGGATCCGGTATAGTTGAGCGTTACAAATATTATAACAATTCAGAAGGGAACTCTACTGAAAATTTTAATGGTGATTTGCCCAACAATATTTTGTCTATCTCTTCAAGTATTCCTAATAGCGAGGATATCAATAATGACAATACAATGAGTGAAGATGAGAAATATTATCAATGGAGCGTGGATATTCGTCCTAATATGATTCATAAGAAAGTTGTTGGACTGAATTATATTAATGATTTTTTAGACGCGGTTCCCGAAAGGTTACCCAATGGGACTAATCCTGTTACAACATGGTATCAATTTCGTATTCCAATTAAGAATCCCGAAGAAGTTATTGGAACTATTGATGGATTCAACTCTATTAGATTTTTACGAGTATATTTGCGTGGATTTGAAGAGCCAATTATTTTGCGTTTTGCTACTTTTGAATTAGTGCGCAATACTTGGCGATCTTATACGCAAGATCTTTTAGAAGACGGAGACTATTTACCTGGAACTCCAAATGAAAATACAGAATTTTTAGTAGGAACTGTTAGTTTACAAGAGAACGGAACTAGAACTCCAATCAACTATAAGATTCCTCCGGGTATTGAACGTGAAAGAGTGTATGCAGGGACGAGCACCTATCAGGAAAATGAACAATCGGTGAGCATGAGAGTGAAAAATTTACAGGATGGAGATGCCAGAGCTATATTTAAAAGCGTTAATTTTGACATGAGGCAGTTCGAAAATTTGGAATTCTTTGTGCATGCTGAAAAAATGTTCGCTAACGATGAGGTGAGAGACGGTGATATTACAGTATTTATTCGGTTAGGTTCAGACTTTACTCAAAATTACTACGAATATGAAATCCCCGTGAAACTTTCTCCATGGTTTATCAACGATACCGCTTTTATTTGGCCCATTGAGAATAGAATTGCAATTGTTTTAGATTCACTTGTAAACATTAAACAACGTAGAAATATTGCTATTCGCGCAGGGCAACACCTTAATATTGCATTGCCATATAAAGAAATAATTGACAATAATAGAATTTCGGTAGTAGGGATGCCAAATCTTGGCAGTGTAACTACCATTATGATTGGTGTAAGAAATCCGAAAAAAAGAAATTCTAACGATGGTGATGATATGCTCCCTAAATCAGTTGAGATTTGGGTAAACGAACTTCGGCTAAGTGGATTTGACGACCGCTCCGGTGCTGCTGCATTAGGAAGAATGCGTCTTAATCTTGCAGATGTGGGAGATATTGCCTTATCAAGCACCATAACATCTCCAGGATATGGTGGCTTAGACCAGTCTGTTACGCAAAGACAAATGGCTACTACCTACTCGATAGACTTTGCTACTAATATTGACGGAGGAAAGGTACTCTTTCCACAAAATTGGAATATTAAAATTCCTATTCACTACGATTTCTCCATGCAGGGCGAAATTTCTGAATATAACCCACTTAACCCAGACGTTAAACTTAAAGAAGACTTAAGAACTTATGAATCAAAAATTCAAAGAGATTCTATTCGAAAGATTACTAATCAGATTGTTAAACGAAATAATGTAAATCTTACAAATGTAAGAAAAGAACGGAACTTTAGCAAACCTGTAAAAATTAGACCGTGGGACGTTGAAAATTTAGACTTCTCTTATGCATATTCAGAAGTTATGAAAACTGATGTGGATATGGAGTTTGATAACCAAAAACGTCATGAAGGAGAGATTGGCTATACCTTTAGTCATAATCCTAAAAACTACAAAGTAGGACAAAAGAAAAGACTAAAATCATCTTGGCTGCAAATTATTAGAGACTTGAATATTACGCCTGTTCCGAGAAGCTTTACTTTGAGAACATCTATTACTCGAGATTTTAACGAATTTAAGTTCCGTCCTAAAAGTAAAGGAAATATTATTGTAGATACAAGTTTTGTGAAAGCTTTCGACTGGATTAGAACTTACTCTTTGCAATGGGATATTACTACTTCATTAAAATTTTCATACAATGCAAATGCTGCTGCTCGTTTAGATGAACCGCAAGGCTTGATTGATACACGCGAGAAAAAAGATTCTGTTTGGCGTTCATTTGGAACAGGAGGTAGAATGAATACTTTTGACCAACGCTTTGATGTTACCTATCAAATCCCTATCAATAAAATCCCTATATTTAACTGGTTAACTGCTAATTTTAGATATTCGGGACAATATAGATATACAGGCTCGCCTCTATCCATAGCTTATCTGGGACATACCATTGATAACTCCAATCAAATTCAACTCAGTGGACAGGTTAATATGGTAACACTATACAATTACATCCCCTATTTGAAAAAGATAAACTCGCCAACACAGCAGCAAAGAAGACCCTCATCTGCAAAACCTGTTGAAGAACCTAAAAAGAAAAAATCTGAAAAAGACAGTTTGAAATCGGGTATTAATTATGGCAAAATTATTGGAGATGGTGCATTAAGATTTTTAATGATGGTTCGTAATGTGAATTTAAACTGCTCGCAAGGTAATGGGAGCATACTCCCAGGCTACATGTATGCCCCAAATTTGTTTGGTATTAACTTCAAAACAAACTCTCCAGGATTTTTATATGTATTTGGAGGACAACCAAATATACGTAAAATGGCAAGAGACGGAGATTGGATTTCGAAAGACACGCTACTTAATACCGCCTACCAGGAGAGATTTAATCAAACCATTAATTTTAGAGCACGATTAGAACCGTTTAAAGACTTTGGTATCGATGTAGTGGCAAATCGCACCTATACGAGTAACTTAACAGAGTATTTTAGAGCAGATGAAAATGGAAATTTGCAACCTTTTTCGCCAATGACAACAGGAAGTTTTAATATCACATACATAGGCTTAAAAACATTGTTCAAAAAAAGCAGCGATATTTTTGATAACTTTAGGGATGTGCGCTTAAATATTGCAAACAGAATAGCAAAAACAAATCCTCATTCAAACGGAGTTGATTCTGCCAGCAAGTTTCCGATGGGATACAGTGCCCTTTCGCAAGAAGTGCTAATCTATTCTTTTATGGCTGCTTACATGGGAAAAAACGCTGATAATATGAATATTAACAAACCTTTTATTGCTGTGCCTTTGCCAAATTGGCAGTTACGATACAACGGATTAACAAAAATTAAAGTCATGGCAAAAGTATTCCAAAACTTTTCTATTAATCATCACTATACATGTACATATTCAATTGGAAATTATAAATCGAATATTCTATTTGAAGGGGATGACCCTCAAAATATTCATTCAGGAAATCCAATAAAATTAGATGCTTTAGAGAACTTTATCCCTCAAAACGAAATTGCTCAAATCTCTATGGTGGAAAATTTTAGACCATTTATCGGTTTTGATATGACTTTAACCAACAGTTTTATGATTAAAGTGGATTACAATAAAGGCAGAAATTTATCTTTAAGTTTTGCAAACAACCAAGTAACCGAAATATCATCAAATGAATTTTCGATAAATGCAGGCTATCGTTTTAAAGATTTAAAGATTGGGCTCTCTTTTGCAGGGGCTAAGCGTCAAATTGTGAGCGACCTTAATATTACACTTGGCTTTACCATGCGCGATAATACTACTACATTGAGAAAGATTGCCGAAAATGTAAGCCAAATTTCATCAGGGATGCTCAATTTTATCATCAATGCTTCTGCAGAATATCAAATTAGTGCTATGGTTGGTCTTCGACTTTATTATAACCACATATTAAATAAGCCGTATATCCTTACTCAATACCAAAATTCAAATGTTGAAGCGGGTATTAGTGTAAGATTGATGTTGACACAATAAAAACGTATAATCTGAAGATTTAGAAATCTCATATCAGGGTATTATGATCTATTTCAAACACGAAACTGCAATTGTTGATGAAGAGTGTATTATTGGCGTTGGTACAAAAATTTGGCATTTTTCACATATTATGACCAACTGCAAGATCGGAGAAAACTGCAATATCGGGCAAAATGCTTTCATCGCTTCTAATGTTGAACTGGGAAACAATGTAAAAGTGCAAAATAATGTTTCTATTTACTCCGGAGTAACTTGCGAAGATGATGTTTTTCTAGGTCCTTCAATGGTGTTTACTAATATTGTAAATCCCCGTTCAATAATCAACAGGAAAGGGCTATACGAGAAAACACACGTGGGCAAGGGTGCTACAATAGGTGCAAATGCTACAATTATTTGCGGACATAATATTGGAAAATTCGCCTTTGTTGGAGCGGGTGCGGTGGTTACTAAAGAGGTTCCCAGCTACGCCTTGGTAGTAGGAAATCCTGCACGACAAATAGGGTGGGTAAGCGAATATGGACACCGCTTGCATTTTAATAACGATGGGATTGCTGCTTGTTATGAATCAAATCATGAATATCGTCTTGAAAACGGAAAAGTAAATAAATATCCCGAATAAGAAATTTGTTTTTAATTAGTGTAGTCTGTAATAAAAATATCAAGTAAAAAGTTTTTTTCCTTTTGCCTATTTAACATCTTCAGTGCTGAAGCCACCTCTTCTACTGTTCCCACGCACTCAAAGGGTTTGGTAGTTTCTTTTCCGATAAGTTGATTAAAAAAGGTCTCCATTTCCGGTTTGTTAAGCAAATCTTCGCCAAAAATTTGTAAACGTGTATTTTTATCAATAAATGGTGCTAAAATTATGTAGGTAAATAAACATTTTGGACAATTGCAACACCATTTGTCCCCCTTACTCCCTGCATTACAACTGCGAAAAACCGGAAAATATTGAGGGTATTGTGAAAATTTTTCAGCAATCTGCAACTCTGAAAAAGAGCGTAAATAACTGTAATAACAGGAACAATCATTCATTGAATTGAGAATATAGTCACGAAAATCTTCTTCAAATTCCAACGATTTTGAATATTGATGATTTACTTCTGTTCCCGGTACAGTTGGTTCGTTTGCGCTGGCTTCATTCGATAAAGCAATAGACCTAATTTTAGTTCCATAACTTACCAACAAAGTGTAAAAAGCCAGCATTGCAGAGAAAGGGGTATGCCCGTTTAGAAATCCTTGTTTATTGCATGTTAATAAATAAGGGTCAATTTCTCTTTCTAAAATTACAATATCATGTAACGTACTAAAATCGGCAACCCGTGCACAATCCAAAGTTGCATTACGCGGGTTAATGATAAAAGGGACAACTTCTTTCTCTGTTCTTAATTCTTCTAAGGTTACCACCGAATCCTTTCCACCTCCAATGGGAACTATCGCTTTTTGAGATGCTTTAATCTTTTTGAAATGCAAATTGGAATAAGGTTTCGCTTCTTCTGCAAAAGAAAATTGCACAAAGTCTTCATAAGTACAATCAATCTCATTTTGATAAAAAAACTCTCCCAACCCTTTGTAATATAATTTTTTCCACCAGTTTTGCTGTGCATTATCAAAGAGATAATTATGAATCACGATTCTTTGTGAGCATACTGCTTTCCAATAGCTTAGAAGTTCAATAAGTCCAATGTTGAATATAAGACCTTGAATTTCATCACGGTTCATGGTTTGTGCATATTTACCAAAATTTAAGGTCATTTTTGGAGTAAAAACAAGTTCATTTGCTTGAAAGAAAAACTGCATAAAAACACAATTTTCTTTAATTTTAAATTCAAAATTTAAATAATGAAATTGCGGATAGTTTTTTCGTAAAGTATGAAATAGTTCCTGATTGTTTGCCATAGTTTTTTTTTTAGGCATAAAATGACTTTTAAAAATGACAAAAAAGGATTGTTAGATTTTTATGTGCCCCCAATTCTCACCTGTTTTTATACGGTGTAAAGTCATCTCTGTAACCCCAAATTGTTTGGCAATAATTTTCAACCGTGTTTTGCGATTAGGGTCAGCGAGTCTCTTTTTTAGAATCATTACTTGTGTGGAAGTTAATTTGTTGCCCTGATGTTTTCGTTTTTCATTCCATTCTGCTAATTGTTTTTTTTTGGCTTCAATTACAAATGGGCTACTTTTACTGTGTTCTAACATTTCGGCTTTTGTAGCCCACTTTAAGTTTCCAACATAATCATTTGCCCGATTCCTGTCTAAATGCAAGACATACACTTGTTCGTCAGAAGCCTTGGGAATAAAATACTCTGCAACAAGTTTGTAGAAAAAACAGTGTTTGTTCATGATTTTGTTATTATTATCACGAATTTTGTATCGCCAAATCTTATATCCGTCTTGCTTGCCTCCATTTACCAATCTTCCGTTTTCAATATTTTCGGTAAAACTTATGAGTCTGCCGTAGTTTGAAATTGCATAAGAGAGTTGAAGTTTGTCATTATTTTCTATCCTTATTTCTTTAAAGATTTCTGTGGGATAAAATTGTAGTTTCTTCTTTGTCAGGTTTTCTTTTATCATAACATTGTAGAAATTTGCTAATTATGTCAATCGTGTTAGTGTCTTTTGGCTTGGCGGTAGGCAACTAGGTACCCCAATAATCTTTAGCGCAAGCAGCGCTGCAAAAATAGCAAAATATCTGTCCGCGCGAGATGGAGCTTATCTTGATGCAGGGCAAAAGCATTAAAAATATTTTCACCATTCAGTTGTCTTTTAGGATATTTTGGAGGTTAAAAACCTCATTTTCACCTTATTTTTTGTAACTTAACAACCTTAGTAGCAATGAACCTAAAGGTTGAATAACCTCATTTATGCCTTATTTTCAAAATATTTTTAATGCTTTTGCCCTGGAATTATGGCTAAATCTTTTTTTCTAGTGCTGAAAAAAATTACATCCATATTACACAATCGTTGGCAAAAAAACAAACCCTTAGTCGTCAAGGTACCCTTAGTAGCATAATGCGATACCCCCTGCCTAAAACACCCTTATTCCATTATTTTAAGAAAAATAGCATTAC
>Ga0123353_10002428_pt1 | contig 23163 bp, 16 predicted proteins | sample TergutLab28metaG_3_FD_92763 | JGI IMG/M metagenome (GOLD analysis project Ga0123353, IMG submission 92763) | Labiotermes labralis P3 segment gut microbial communities from Petit-Saut dam, French Guiana - Lab288 P3 | ecosystem: Host-associated > Arthropoda: Insects > Digestive system > Gut ... | reverse complement strand
TCCAATACCATTTATAGCCAAATTGTCATCAACAACAAAAAGTTGTGCTCTTTCATTGATTTGATAATAATGTTTTGGCTTTGCCGTATCGTTTGATGTTCCTTCAACCAAATACAAAATGACTTCTTCTCCTTCATAATATTGCTGGTCTGAAGTAGTTTGGTGAACATCATCAAGCGACCCACCCATTTGGCGAACGGTGATCTCCCTTTTGTTTATTTCTCCTTTGTAAACTTCGTCTACTGTAATTACAACATCATGGAAAAGATAATACGAAGACATTTCCTCCGTTGTTGGTCTTTCCCCATCTGAAGTATTCCACCAAGAAGAAGAGATTCCTTTAACATATCCTCTAATAATTAAATCAGAAAAGTCCACCATTTGATTATCATCCATAGGAGGATAAGTAATGAATATTGTTGATTTTATTTCATAGTCGTTTTGTTCCTCATATAGCATGTTTCTTAAATGCAAATAATCATTTCCGATTGGATTACCTGAGGACTTACCGGAACCATTATGATAATATATCATTTGGAACCAATACACATCCCAAGCTGTTAAATTTCGTTTGCCATTCACTTGTGCTAGACTACTCATAACTGCAGGATCGCTTGAATTATTTGATGAATTATGACCTATTCCCAAACTGTGACCTAGTTCATGTAATGCAATTGATTGAAGATCACAGACATAATACAAATTTTGACCCAATAAATTCTTCTTCCATCCAGCTTGGCTTTGGTTTGTAGTCCAATTATAATTAGTAGAAAATGTGATCTGAGAGTAATTGATCGCTTGATTGTTGAAAGCAGTGATGGAACATATAGCTATATAGTTTGACTCTAAAGATCCTTTCTTAAAAGAAACGCCATTTGTTGTATTGTAAGTACTACTGTTATAAAATTTTGGTTTCCTTAGAACGGTCGTGTTATTTCCTTGTGCTTCCCATGTTTTTGCAGCTGCATGAATTTCCACTTTTTCAGAGCTATTGAAACTACTATTCGGGTCATAGCTCATGTTTATGGTCAAGTTCTGAACTCCATTAGAAAACATAATGGGGGGAAATTCATTGGCAGATGCTATTGGAATTAAAAAAAGGAATATAAGCATTCCAATCATTGCAATAGATGCGATTTTTGATTTTTTCATGTTCATTAAGATTTCTCCATAAGATTTTTATATGCAGAATCAGTGATATGAACGAATTTTGCTTACCCAAGTAAATTCATCATATCATTCGCTTGATGCAGATTTTTTGCATCAAGTGGTGATATAACTTTTTTTAAATTCATAAAAAAATTATATCTACTTCAATGGACAATCGTGTGGATACATAAAATTAACTTATATATTATATATGAACATTCAAAAAGAGGAGATGTATATATGTGTATATATAGTTATATTGAATAAAAGAATTTTCAAACGAATTATATATTTTTATATGAGTAATGCAAATCTAAGAAGGGATCAAAAGTAGAGTCGTTAAATGGTAGACACGTTACAAATCTAAAAAATGCAATTGTAATTTTTGAAAAGGAATAAGTCATTATGAAGACCCGCTCATCACACGAAGATTGTTTCTTTCCATGCTTTATTGATAAACTAACATTTATATTTTGATAAATACTTTTAAGTAACACTTTTCATTCGACTTCAGTTGGTACCTTGAGAAATTTTGTATCGAGAAATCTTGTAATATGACTTTAACCAAATCCTAAAACTTATTCATAAATGACTTTCACTTCAAACGGAAAATGACCCAAAATGACTGCAGATCAGCAAACACTTGACCGAATTTCAAAGCTTCTTGAAAAGTATACCAACGCTCACGGCGTTTCCGGCAATGAGGATGAAATTTGCCGCCTTTTAAAAGAAGATTTGAAAGACTGCGCGGATGACATTAAATTCGATGCCCTCGGCAGCCTCATTGCCGTTCGAAAAGGCAGTTCCCCAAGCGGTCCGACAATTATGCTCGCTGCGCATATGGATGAAATCGGCCTCATGGTCAAATATATCGATGAAAACGGTTTCATCCGGTTTGCCAAAATCGGCGGCTGGAACGACCCCACACTTTTGAACCAGCGTGTTATCGTTCATGGTCGCAACGGTGACGTTGTCGGCGTTATCGGCTCCAAGCCGCCGCACGTGATGTCGGCGGAAGACGCCAAACGCCCGCCGCAGCATAAAGATATGTTTATTGATGTCGGCGCTAAGAATGCGGATGAAGTGAAAGCGCTGGGCATTGAGCCGGGCACATACATATCCATGGACCGCGAATTCAAAAAACTGATTCGCAGCCGCGTCACGTCCAAATCTTTCGACAACCGCGTCGGCGTTGTCATAATGGTTGAAATGATGCGCCGCCTGAAAGGCAAAGACGTCAAAGCGACAGTCTGCGCCGTCGGGACTGTGCAGGAAGAAGTCGGGCTGAAAGGTGCCAAAACGGCGGCTTACGCAGTCGGCGCCGATGCCGCGATTGCGCTGGACACAACGGTTCCGGGCGACCATCCGGGAATGACCAAGCAGGAGTCCCCGCTTGAAATCGGCAAAGGGCCGGTTTTGACGATTGCCGACGCCTCCGGCCGCGGTATTATTTCTCACCCGCAGGTTGTGAAATGGCTTCGCGACTCGGCCGATAAAACAAAGACCGAGGTTCAGCTCAGCGTCGGCGAAGGCGGAACGACAGACGCTTCCGCGATTCATTTAACAAAGGACGGCATCCCGTCCGGAACCATTCAAATCGCCACCCGCTACATTCATTCGCCGGTCGAAGTCGTTGATTTGGAAGACATCGCGGCGGCCATTGAATTGGGCGCTGACGCGATGGAGCGGGCGCATAAGTATTTCACGAAGAAGAGTTGAAGAAGAGTTAAAAATTTTGTTCTTGCCGGTTCGCGTCAGCCGCGCGTTTATCGGGGTTGATATTTCTCTGTCATAACGCCGGCTTCATTAAAGAAGGACATAGAATCAGGGTCAGGATACGCGTTTACATAAATGACACGCTTTATGCCCGCGTTGATAATCATTTTTGTGCAGAGAATGCAGGGCTGATGCGTACAGTAAAGTGTCGCGCCCGATGTTTGGACGCCGTGGACAGCGGCTTGTATAATAGCGTTTTGTTCGGCGTGGACGGCGCGGCATTTCTCATGCATCGTTCCCGACGGAATGTTTTGAATGTTGCGAATGCATCCGATGTCTAAACAGTGAACAAGCCCGCGCGGCGCGCCGTTATAGCCGGTCGTCAAAATCCGGTTGTCGCGAACAATCACGGCTCCGACCTTATTCCGAAGGCAAGTCGAACGCTTGGCAACGGTTGTCGCGATCTCAACAAAATATTCATCCACCGAAAGTCTCTCTTCAGACATAGAAAGAACAAAGGGAGACAAAGATATATAAATTACTTGAAAAGTAACCTTTACATTCTTTCATTGGAGAAATTCTGCAATTCATCGGAGAAATATCTGTAATTTATTGAAGAAATGTCTGTAATTTATTGGAGAAATGTCTGTATAATTTATAAAGACGTTAAAGCATCTTCTGTCAAACTTCTGTCAAACTTCAACCAATAATTTCAGTCAAATAATTTTCAAACATCTTTGCCCGATAAAAGAAAAATAAATAAAATGGGATTGACTATGAAATTTGAACTCTATTATTACATCCAACCTTTTGTCCAAAAGACAGATAATAAAAAATTAATTGCAATCCCGCTGGCGATTTTGGCCGTTGCACTCATCATTATCGCAGCCATGACAATACAAACCGGAAGTCCGGTCACTTTAGGCATGGACTTTGTTGGCGGAACGCAATTTACAGTCACCTCCACCCTGACGGAGAAACAGTACCAAGATATGTTTTCGGACTATCCGCTTAACGATATACGCATATCGGGAAACCGCGCCATTCTTCAATTCAGTCAAATGAGCAGTGAAGAATTGACCGCGCTTGAAGGTTTAATTTGGAATAATTCGGCTTTCAGCGACATTGACCAAAAGCAAGTCTCCCCCATTTACAGCCAGCAGCTTCAAAAACAAGCATTTTACGCCCTGATTCTTTCATTTATCGGAATGGCCGCCGTTATTTTCCTGTTCTTCCGAAAAGTAGTGTCGTCTTTGGCCGTCATATTATCGGCGGCTTCTGACATTCTCATTGCGGTTGCCTTTATGAACATATTCCGCATAGAATTGACGCTTGGAACGGTCGCCGCGCTTTTAATGCTCATCGCTCTTTCGGTTGACAGCAACATTTTGCTGACGAACAAAGTCCTCAAACGCAGCGGCAATCTCGAAGATAAAATCTCGGGCGCCATGCGAACGGGACTGCTGATGACAACGACAACGGTCGCCGCGTTTTTTGTGATGTATGTCGTCTCGACATTCTTGCATTATATTGTTCCGGGCATTCCGCCGATTCCGCTGCTCTCCCAAATTTCGCTGATCGTTCTCATCGGCCTGCTGATGGACATATTAAACACTTGGTTCCTGAACGCGGGTATTTTACGAATGTATCTGACGCGTTCAAAATCAAGATCTAAGAAAGGGGGTCGGCGCGCATGATTGAAGAAAAGAAAGATAAGCCTCTTTACAAGGATTACAAAGTGATCCTGCTGGCGGCCGCTCTTCTCATTTCCGTTGTCGCGATTGTAAGCCCGATCGGATACTTCGCGGAAGACGACGGAATTTTGAACATTCACTACGGCCTTGACATCCGGGGCGGGTCAACCATTTATTTGAAATTGAACGGCGCCGTGGCGCAAGTGGACGCGCAGCCGCGTGATATTGTCTTGTTGATGGGAAATTCGGAATTCCCGAGCGGCATTGAAATCGTCAGCTCTATGGTTTACGATAACGGTTCATCTTATGTCACATTCCGAACAGCCGATCCCGTGAATCAAACGCGGCTGGAGTATCTGTTCGGCACAAACGATGTTCACGTCAGAAGAACCGGAAATGTTTCGGAAGTCAATGTCTCTTCAACAAAAATCGGTTTCATAACATCATATTTGACTCATGTTTACGGAAAAGAAATTGTGCCGCACTTCGTTCGGAACGGAACGGAATATGAAATCCGCACCGCGACAACGGAAGAAGAACTCGGAAGGCATATGCGGGCCGTTAACGGCAGCATTTTAAAAGATTCATCGGGAGCATCACTGTACCGCGACGGAACGACCGCGCAGACAATGCAGACGACAATTGATGTCTTAAACAGTAAACTCGGCAACGGCCTTGGCGTGAAAGATCTGCCGATACGGGCGATTGGCAACGAATACATCATGATCGACTTCGCGGGTGTTAATTTATCGGAGGCGAGAGGGTTGGTTGAAACCCCCGGACGGTTTGAGATCCGGATCCAAACCACCGGCGCTGACACCGTCCACGTCCTTTACGGCGACGCGATTGAAAGCGTCGGCGTCGTTGGTCAGGACCCGTCAACAGGGGCTCACAGCGTGCCTTTCACTTTAAGTGAAGAAGGCGCCCGCTCTTTGCAGCAGATGGCCATCAGTACAGGCGCGACAATGAATCCGAACGCTCATCATCTTTTGATGCTTTTGGATGATGAAGTGGTGTACGGGGCCCCGCTCAGTCCGAGCGCGGCGTCGCAGCTGAATTCAATGCCGATTTACTCATGGCAGGCGGGCACGAGTTCCCGGGAAGAAGCCAGAGAACTGCAGATCCACCTGCGTTCCGGCGCGCTGCCTGTCAATGTTGAAATTGTCAGTTCCGGTCAGGTTGACGCGACCCTTGGCCAAGGATTCCTGAAAGGGGCGATCATCACCGGAATCTTTGCGATGCTCGCTGTTGCCCTGCTTGTGTACAACCGCTACAGACAGCCGAAAATCGTTCTTCCGATGGTCGCCACGTCGTTTAGTGAAGTGATCATACTGGTCGGCTTTTCAGTGCTGATCATGCAGGACTTGGATTTAGCGGCCATTGCCGGTATTATTGCCGTGATCGGTACGGGTATCGACCATTTGCTTATCATCACCGAAGAAACGATCCATGAAGGCAAGACGCCGTCGGATAAAGTGTATTTGGCGCGTATCGGAAAAGCCTTTATGATCATTTTCGGCGCGGCCGCAACTACCATCATCGCCATGGCCCCGCTGGTCTTCCTCGGATTTGCCGCGCTCAAGGGTTTTGCGATCACAACCATCATGGGCGTCTTCATCGGCGTATTGATTGCCCGTCCGGCTTATTCCTCAATCTTGAGGTACATCTTGATAAAAAGCGGAATGAAAGACGAAAAACTGCCGGAATGATTCCGTTATCGGAAACTCAGAAACAAATAAAGATTCAAAAACAAATAAAACCCCGGATTTCTCCATCGGGAGCCGTCAAAGGCTCCTGATTTTTCTATCGGGAATCTTCAATGACTCCTGATTTTTCTATCGGGAACCTTCAATGACTCCCGGCTTTCCATCAGGGGTTTCCTCTTTTTTAAAAAACTGCCATGAAAAATTATTGAATATTTTTGAGATGCTCATCAATCAGCCACTGCTCAAAAGCTTCCTGTATTTCGGCTTTACCGGGGGGCTTCGGCTCTCCCTTTTTCTCGCCGGTTTTATAAACAGAGGCTACCCTCACGGCTTCCATCTGAGACGAGGCCTCAAAGCCGGAAGTATCGAACAGGCCGTTTTGGATGCGGCCCCAAACCGCTTGAATCAATAAGCGCAAATGCTCCAAATCCGTGTCAGGCACCTCCACGAAAACGGGGTCGTCAATTTTTTCATAACCGGATTCCCGCGTCGGCACGACAAAAATGTCGGCGCCGCCCAAAACATTCCGGCCGTCAAACTCAGGCGAATGTTTAATCAGAAGTTTATAGAATTGAAGCTGCCTGAGATAATCCGAAGAGGGGGTTTTGCTTTGCGGCGGCGTTCCGGTCTTGTAGTCATAAATGCGTATGGTCTTTGCCTCGTCGTCAAAAGCCAGCAAGTCGCATTTGCCCGTTAACGGTATCCCGTCCACCTTGGCGTTGAGCCATAATTCTGTTTTTACCGTCATCTCAAACGGCACCTTAAAATCGGGCAGGAATTTTTCGGCAATCAAGTCAAAGCGCTGGACATAGGGTTCTTTTTCAAGAGAGTCAAAATCAAGAAAGCTGATTTCGCGCCTGTAATCTTCCAGCAGGCGTTCAACTTTTGTATCTTTGGCTTTGATGACCCGATTCACATAGTCTTCCATAAAAGCGTGTACCTTTACACCAAACTCATTGCTGATTTTGGGAAGCATCGGCAATTTCAGGAGACGGAACAAGACAAAATCCGTCTTTTTCGACTCTTCTGCCTCGTACTCAACAAATTTGTTGAGAAGAGAAGGGGACATCCTGACGGTGGAGAGGTGGGGGAATAAGAGGGCTTCCGTTTCGGCGTCTTTTGGGTAGTAACTTTCTTTCCAGCAGTGTTCGGATTGGTCTAAAATGACCGCCGCCTCCGGCAAAATCGGGACAGTCTCCAGCTCCTCAAGCAGTTCGCCGACGATTTCAGACTTGCCGAAGGAAACTTCCAACTGCGAGCGGGCTCGCGTGATGGCCACGAACAAAGACCGCCGAACGTCATTGACATCGCCGCTGCCGGAGAAAAGCATATTTTTGCAGAGCATGGCTTCGCCTCTTTCGCCCGCCCTGTGCCAAGTGTTTTGGTCGGCGTCAATGAGGTACACAAGGTCAAACTCCAGACCCTTGGAACTGTGAGCGGTGGTGAGCGTGACGGCATTCGGCCGGCCGACCGGAATCTCAATGTTAATGGGTGTGTTGAAACGTTCCGTTTGGTCTAAAAGAGCGGTCACGTCAGCGAGGCGTAAAAGCCGCGTGCCGCCACTTTCGGCAGATCCCCGCGCCGACCCCTGCGCCGACCCCTGCGCCGACCCCCGCACCGATTCCCGTTCCGCTTCAGCGAAGTCCAGCAGCGCTTTTAAGCCGTAGTTGAACTCAATAACGCTGAGAGGGTCGTCTTGTTCAAGTTGCTCATAATACCGCCGGATAGGTTCCGAGAGCTCGAAAATGATTTGCCGCGCCGGAGCGGTGACGGCCTTTTTGGAGACATCCGACAGCCAAGTATGCAGGCCGCAAATTTCTGAAGACGGATGGTCTTTCAGGGCGTCCATCCAACCGATGCGCTTTTCTTTCGCTTCAAGGGCGAAGGAGAAGTAGACGGACGGCGCCAATCCGAATTCCTCCGCGGCCAGAATTTGAGGAAGAAACGCGTCAGCGTCAGCGGTTCGGCCGGCGGCATAGGAAGAGGCGAAACGCATCAGCGCGAGGAGTGTTTGAAGGGATTTCGCCTCTGAAACGGCGGAAGTGATTTTGTATTTGTAATCGATATTTTGGGCATTGAGATAGGGCAGGAGAGAGCGAAGACTTTTGTTTTGGTAGGCGATGACCGCAATCGCCGTGTCGGAATCGGAAGCGTTTCGGATAAAGCCGGCATCGATTTTTTCCCGGATCGATTTGGCCGTTTCGTGGTATTGGAGATCGGGATTGGGGTATTTCCGCGCCGTGAAGGTTTGAGGCGCGTTTTCCTTCTTGAAAGCCGTGAGCTTTTTTTCAGTCAGGCTGAGAGGCGCGCGGTTTTCGATTTTGCCGGCAACCGCCTGTCCGAGGCCGACCAATGAAGGCGTGGAGCGGTAGTTGGTGACAAGGGCAATGCGGGTGACGTCTCGGTAACGCTTTTCAAACTGGTTGATGTACTCGACGCTTGCGCCCTGAAAGCGCATGATGGCTTGGTCGTCGTCGCCGACCGCCAAAATGTTCGGGGCGGGGCTGTGGTCGCACAGCAAATCAAGCAGGCGCATTTGTGTCCCGTTTGTGTCTTGAAATTCATCCACCAATAAGTAGCGGTAGCGTTCCTGCAAGTTGTGTTTGAGTTCCGCCGACTGCCGAAGAGCGTCAATGGCTTCTTGGATCATGTCGTGATAGTCATACATACCGGCCTGATCAAGGCGTTTTCTGTACGCTTCGTAAAGCGCGGCCGCTGAAAGAAGTTTATGGCAGCGGTCCAAGTCTTTGAAGACATAATTGTTCGTGTGGTCCTTTTTGAAGAAGGCGCCGCGAAGATCTTGGTACGCTTCGGTTTTGCCCGTTTCGGGGTCATACAGTTCTGTGTTTAAGAACGCGTCTTTGAACAGATCGGCATAGGGCAGATAAATCCCGGGCACACTGACGGCGGGCTCGGTGAGAGAAGCGGGAAGCTCTTTCATGATTGCCGCCACCTGTCTTTGAAGCCCGTCAAGAAACGCGGTTTTTGCCTCTTTGCCGCCGGGTAAGCGGGTATTTATCAAGCCGGGCAGGCCGGTCTTTTGTTCAATGTAATCAAAAAAGGCAATGTTCTGCCGGATAATGGCGCGGAATTCTTCGGGGCTGAGGCCGGAGCGTTGGAAATTTGCGATAAATGCCAAAACGTCGCTCAGGTTTGAGGCTGTCTTGTTGAGCGGTTTATTGTAAAGAGGGTCGGTAACGGGCAGCGCTTGAAGCAGTTCATTGATGAGCCGCTTTGCCTGAAGGTCGGATATCGGACGATCCAAGGCGCTGCGCCTGAAATATTCCGGGAAGCGGCTGCGCAGGTGTTCGGCAAAACTGTGAAAAGTGGAGATGTGTACCCCGTAAGCGTCCCGGCCGATAAAACCGGCCAAACGGCGAGTCATTGCTTCGGCGCCGGCGGTTGTGTAGGTCAGACAAAGGATATTTTCAGGCGAAATGTCGCGATTTTGAAGGATATTCACAATACGAAGGCTGAGAAGCTGTGTTTTGCCCGTGCCGGGGCCCGCAATCACGAGAACGGGGCCGTCAATGGCTTCCACCGCGCGGCGCTGCTCAGGATTTAACCGCTCCAATTCATGGGCGAGATTCAAAGTGTTGTTCACGGTCTTTCTTCCTTTCTTCCTTTCTCTCTTTCTCTATTTTGACAGGGTTATATTAAATGCGCAGACGGATTATATAATTATGGGAAACGGCCCCGAACTCCTTTTTCATAGCCATCGGCTCAGATATTTTGTTCAGATCCATTGGTTCCTTTTGTTCAGAACCATCGGCTTGGAGTTATTGTCTTGAGACATATTACCTTACCTTTCGGATGAAAAAGATTTAAATCAAAAGGGAACGGATTCATATCCGTTCGCTTAATTATTTTTAAAATGACGGAATGAACGAATATGAAAGATGTTTGGACACTGAAATACCGCCCCGGCACTTTGGACGGCATCCTCGGCAACCGTCAGACCATCGGTACTTTAAAAAGCCTCACCGCTTTTGGTTCCATGCCTCATCTGATTTTGTTCGGCCCGGAAAATTCCGGCAAAATGACGACGGCTCTCGCGCTTGCCGGCAGTCTTTACGAAAAAGACGCGGAATTGAATTTCACTTATTTCAACGCGTCCGACTTTTTCGAACAGGGCAAAAACTATCTCGTCAGAGACCCGCGCTTTTACCGGATTCTCGGAACGGATGACCCGAGAAAAATTCAAAAAAGCGTGATTTCCATTTTCAAAGACATTGTAAACGAATACGCGGCGATCGCCCCGATGAACGCGGACTATAAAATCATCTGCATCGACGCTGCCGAAGCGCTCACAATGGAAGCCCAGCAGGCGCTTCGCCGCATTATGGAAAAATATTCCAAAACCTGCCGTTTTATTTTATCATCCAAAAGCATTTCCAAAATCATCCCGCCGCTTCGTTCAAGAGGTGTCACGCTTTTCTTTTCGCCGGTGACGCCGGAAGAGTTGATCCCGTTTTTACAAGACATCGTTCAAAAAGAAGGATTTACCGTATCAGATGACGTTCTTACTGAAATTGCGCAGCGGACCCGCGGCAATGTTTCCGATGCTCTGGAACTCCTGCAGACAAGCCTTCTCGAAGCGCGGGAAATCGGAACACCGCTCACCGCCGGCATGATTCAAATGCAATTTTTGCTGGAAGTCGAAGACGGCGTCACGGAACTTTTCAACGAAACGGTTTACGGCAAAAACTTCAAGGCGGCCCGTGAAAAATTGGATACGCTTTTGATCGATGACGGGTTGACCGGCGGCGAAATATTGGAAAGGCTTCAACAAGCCGTTCTGACGGACGAGAAAAAGACGGGGGACGAAGCCAAAGCCGCCCGCCGTTTGATTAAAATTGCCGAATGCGATAAGATGCTGACCGCCGCGTCCAATGACAGGATCCAGCTGGAAAATTTGATCGCGAATTTTGAAAAATGAAAAAGTTGTGGTGGAGCCGAAAAGGAATCGGTTCTGATTTTTGATGTTATCGAATCCGCGCCGCCTTTTCCTCTACTTTAGGAAATTGCCGCCGCATTTAAAAACAGAATTTTAAGAAACAGAATTTTAAGAAACGGGTTTTAAAAAGCAGAATTTCAAAAAACGGATTTTAAGAAACAGAATTTTAAAAAGCAGAATTTTAAGAAACAGAATTTTAAGAAACAGAATTTTAAAAAACGGTTTTTAAAAAATAGAAGATGGGGCGCCGAAAGCACCCCATAAAAGCGTTCTGACTCCAGGCCGGAATGAAAAGTTGCGACCGGAACCGAAAAGGCGCAGGCCGCAATTTTTGCTCAATATGTTCAGTAGTCGTAATTCTTCACAGAGTGATAAAGAATCACAAGGAAGAAAATAATAATGACCACGAGGGTTCCGAAGTATCCGGGAGCGTTCCAGACGATGGCATCGCTGATGCCTTCGCCGCCGACGATAAGACCGCCGCTCATGAACACAGGCGTGACCACACAGATGAAAGCCAAAGCGAAGATGAAAATAATGTCAAAAATCTTCATCGCCATACCCTGCTGGTCGGAAAGTTTAGGTTGTTCTGCCATATTTTTCACCTCAGTCGTAATATGTGAATTCATACATGTGTTCCTTAATGGAATTACGCACATTCCAGCAGGCTATTCCGTTGATGATGAACATCAAAATCATGATCAGCGCGAAGAAACCCAAAAGAATCATCGGGATTTCAACACCGGTTTTCATGGCCGCGTTCAGAACGTAAGCAATGACATATGTCTCGGAAATGACGAAGACAAGCCACATTCCGATAATGAGCAATGTGTCCAGAAACAGCCATTTCTTGTATTTCGCTTCATTCACCATTGTTTCCGCCTCCTGTTTGAGCTACAAACTGCTTTTGGCCCTGAACAACTTCGGGGTCAGGCCAGCCGAGTTTCTCATTCCAGCTGAATTCCTTTCTCTGTGTCTTAATCTTCTTGTAGCGCCAGTTGAAGTAGAAGTAGGCGACAATGTAGAAGATCAGCGCGAAGATCAGGTTGTAGATGTACGCCCAGAAGAATGTGGACATAATCAATATGGAAATACCTATTGCCAAATAGGAAATCCACGGCTGGAGCGGACCGGAGAACGGACGGATCAGCGAGTTGGTTGTCGGATACATCTTTCTGAACCGTATCAATGCGAACGGAATCAAGACGTAACAGATAAGACCGGACATAATAGAGAATGTAATGACCTGATCTAAGAAACCGCTGAAAGCGAAACCTGCGGAAACCGGAATCGTGAAGATAACGGCTTTGTACGGGCTCTTGTATTTCGGGTGAACGTCTGCGAACCAGTCGGTAATGAAACCGTCACGCGCCAACGCCAGCCACGAACGAGACGAGTCGTTGATACAGCCGTTGGAACTGGCCAGACAGGTAAAGAAAGTACCAATCATCAGGAAAATAATCAAAATTCCCGAACCACTGTTGACCGCCGCTTCATAAAGCGGGTATACGGACGCGCCGAGTTCTTCAAAGCCCATCAGTCCGGCACAAATGAAGACAGTCATACCGGCCATCAAAGCAAGTGTAATCATACCTGCCTGCTGGCCCAAGGGGACCGCACGTGTCGGATGTTTACATTCTTCGGCACACATAGCCGCGCCTTCTATACCTAAATAGAACCACGGGCCGAATTGCATGGCCGCAAATACTCCTACCAAACCGTATGGCATCGCGCCTGAGAACAGGCTGTCAAAACTAAAGTTGGCAATGCCAAAACCCGTTACGGTGGAGAAGAAAAAGACAACAATCGCTACTGCCGAAACAAATGTCAGGAAGAAGTTGAGTGTTAGAGCGGTCACCGCGCCGCGGTAATTGATAAGCGTTAATATTGCGAGAATTAACATCGCAACGGCTTTAACATCGAGCCAGCCGAAATATGCGCTCGCGAGTTGGCCGATCACAATTGAATCGCCTGCCGAAAGAGCGATATATTCCATGTAAACCGCCAGACCGACAATCGCAGCCGCGCCGGGACCCACGAAAAGCCTGACCCAGTCGTACGGGCCGCCGGCCAATTTGGTGGATGAACCGAGTTCACTGGCGCAGATTGACACGATGATATACATTAAACCGGCCACGATCATTGCAAAAAGAGAACCGATAATTCCGCCTTTTGCGACGGTAAAGTTCCAGCCCATATATTCGCCGACTAACACGATACCGACACCGAGTGCCCATACGTGGTAGGGTCGAAGCTTCTTTTCAAGATTATCCATCCGATATCAATCCCCTGTTTTTTTAAGCTTCGAAACTCTGTACGCATCGATACACATGTATGCGATGATGGCAAATGCCACAAAATAAATAATCAAATTTATGATTGTTCCGTATTCCATTAGAGCACCTCATTTCAAAATGAGGGGTTGCAACTAAATATGAAAGCGTATCAACTTCAAAAAGGGTAAACTCAAAAGATAAACAAAAGATTTTAACCAATAAAACGGCAACATACAATAACCAAGAATGAAAAAAACATACGGATAAAATGAACCCGTAGACTGCGATTCCAATCAGCAATCACTGAAGAATGCTTGCGGCGCGAATGGCCGTCATAAAGAATCTCAAATTTTTTTCCGACTTCCCGTTTGACATAAAAGTGCAACATTTTGGCTGAAATCACATTTTGAAAATTAACCCGAAAATCAAAACGTTTGACACACACTACTGTTGTCAAGTCAAGTGATCGACAACAAACCCCCGATTTTTTAATCGATTTTTCCTATTACTTATACTACCAATGTGTTTACCGGAAATCTTGAACACACACTTCTCCCAAGGCCGCTGCCGGCAAAAGCAAAAATAAACCACAATTTTTGCTCATGATCGAAACAATTCAAGCGCTCCGACAAACTATCAATTGCAGGCGTTATCCGACTGCGTTCGTTTTTCAGATGCCGGGATTGACCCGACACCTGCTTATTCATCTGTTTTTTGTCAGGATATTTCACCTATAGTTGATTTTTATAATACCATGATGCTGTTTAAGAAAAAAGCAAAACGGTATTATTTGAAGACGAGACCGAAACCTTCGAGTTTCTTTCTGGCCTGTTCATAAACTTTGATGTGTTCATCTGTGGGCGTGACCGTCTTAACATCATAACATTCTTGGAATGTCTTGCCTGCCGGAGCGCTGCCATAGTTTTTCTCATAGCTGCTGACGAGTTTGTCCAAGATCTTGTTGATTTCAGCGATGTCGACACCTGCTGCGGATCTTGCGACTTCTCCCATCATACGGGCTTCCATACCTGTTGTTTTGTCAGTCACGACACCTTTTGCGGATGCGACGCCTGAGAGGATTTCTCTGCCGGATGCGGAGTCGGTGATTGCCTGCGCGGCAAGTTCAAGGAAACACATTTCCGTACACGGGCCGGCACACGGGTAGTACTGGTTGCCCATCAGGAAGTCGGTGTTTTCGGTGATTGCGGCACATGCCCAGCCTGCAATTGCAAGTGTTTCTCTGGTGTTGGTGGAGCCCCATCTGATGTGGACCGGACCGTCAAGGTGCCAGCTTGCGCCGGACATGACGTAAGCGTTGATGGATGTTGCAACGTCGATGATGGCCGTCTCTTCAAGACCGCCGGCATAGCCGCCGTAAATCGGCATCTGTTCGTCCATGATAATGTCGCTGTTGGCGTGGTAGTGAGCAATAACGGAGATTGCGTCCAGGTCAATCTTTAATTCGTTCAGCTGAGAAACTTCGTGGCTGTCGTAAGGAGCCATACCGCCGCTGCAGTCCGCGCTGATGTTACCCTGTGCGGAAAGTGACGTCTCGGGTCCCTAAACGGCCATGCCCGGGCGACCCGCGACAGCTGTTGCCTGTTTAATGATTTTTGATTCCATTTTTGCGGCGAGGATCTCATAAGGAGTCTTCGGCGACGGCGGGCGACCGCGGACAGAGGTCATAACACCGTTAACGATGGTGTCGACTTCTTTCTCAAGCGCGTAGGACATATGAACCTGATAGAAAACGTCCTCGGAAATCGGGGAACCGGTCGGACCGCCCTGAATGATGGGGCCTTTCTTGTCGCCGACTGTTCTCTTTTTCACTGTGACGGCATCTCTGCCGGTACCGAGTTGGAATTCAGGCATCGGGTTGCGGACAGAATCCCAGATTTCATCTGCCGTATATTTCACGATTCTTTGTGTATCCGTGACGAAGACACCGGCTTCAAGAAGCATGTCAAAACCTGCTTTGAAGAGTTTGTCGGCCATGTCTGCGTTCGTCGGGATGAATTCGCCCTTGAAGTCAAGACCGTATCTTTGCTTGATTTCCATGGCTTTCATCGGGATGTGCATTAAGTCCCAGTCATCCTGAGAGCATTTTTCACCGGTTTTGGACCGGTTGTAGAATTCGTATTCATCAATTGATTTTTTGTATGCCATCTTAAAACACCTCAGTTGCCACCCATAATTTTCTTTGCGACAATGACAGCTTCTGCTGCGTTCTCGGCTGTTCCGTCCGCACCGATTTCATTAATCCATGCCTGAGAAACGGGAGCACCGCCGAACATACATTTTACTTTTCCGCGGACGCCTTCCTCGTTGATCATGATCATCAAGTCTTTTTGACTGAGCATTGAGGTTGTCATGAGCGCGGATCCGACGAGAAGAACTTGTTTAGCTTCTGCCTTCTTGATTTCTTCAATAACGATTTCGTTGTCAACATCAACGCCGAGAACTTTTACGGTAAAGCCGTTTGCGCCAAGCATTGTGGAAACCAATCTGTTGCCGATGTCGTGAATGTCGCCGGTCTGAACGAACGAAATGCAGTATCCTGCGTTTGCGGCATCTCCGCCCTTCGAGAGTTCCGGTCGGAGAAGTTCCATTGCGTTGTTCATGGCTTTTGCAGACATCATAATCTGCGGTAAGAACAGTTCTCCGGCTTCGAATTTGTCACCGATAACTTTCATGCCTACAGAAAGACCTTTCTGAACGATATCAAGAGCAGGAACACCTGAGGCAAGAGCTGCTTTAGTTTTCTCAACGGCGCCGTTGATGTTTTGAGTAATAACGGCATCTGCTAATTCCTTAAATATATCTGACATATTTTTACCTCCGTACAAATGTACGTAAACAACCGTACATGTATTCACATTCGTGAACATATATACACAAAACTTTGAAAGCAGAAAAAAATCCCCCTTTTGCCTGCTTTCAGAGGACTGCTGCTTACGGCCGCAATCCACCACTCTATATGAAGGAATATAGTATATAATTTAAATTGAAATGATTTTTTCAATTACAAATGATTTTTTTAATTACGATGTAGAATTAAAAAGCATTTACAAAATAACAAAGCTTTGAAAAATGTACTGCCCATGAGACGACAAACAGGATGTTATTACAAACAGAAATGAACAAAAAACGAGAACATAAGGGCCAATCCTTTTTTTATTCGGGGAATTGGGAAATATTGTAAAAACAGACCGAACGGAACAAAAAAAAACAAATTTTTCCGAAAAGACAGCGTATCTTTTCTGAAGAAGAGTCTTATTTCCGAAAAAATATTATTAAGAAATATTATTAAAAAATAAAATTAAGTCACGTTTTAAGACAAAATTGAGTTGTGTTTTGATAAAAAATTGAGTTGTGTTTTGATAAAAAATTGATGTATTTTGAACAAAATTGAGAGTGCTTTTTGAAACAAAATTACTGTTTTGAAACAAAATCAGTGTTTTGAAACAAAATTAAGTGTATTAATTGAAAAACAAAATTGAGCATATTTTGAAAAAAATTGAGAGTGTTTTTTGAAACAAAATTAGTGTTTTAAAACAAAATTAAGTGTATTTTAAGTGTATTAATTGAAAACAAAATTGAGCGTATTTTGAAACAAAATTAAGTGTTATTATTGAAACAATATTGAAACAATATTGAAACAAAATTGAGCCGCGTTTTTTAAAAACAAAAAAAATCAGAGGGAGTTAAACCCCCTCTGATTCAATTCAGTGTAAAAATCACTGAATCACTGAAACATATTAAAAATCACTGAATCACTGAAAATATTAGTATTTGGACGCTTTGGCGTACTCAGTGAGCGCTTTTAAGTTCTCGGTCGGAGTCGCGGAAACCGTACCGCAGCCGAGGGTCACAATTTTTGCGCCTCTTTCAACGACTTTAGCGCATTCCGCTTTGATCTCATCGGGGGCGCCTTTCCACATCAATTGGACTGGGTCGAGGTTACCGACGATCACGGCGGTCTTTGAAGCTTCGGTCGCTTTCTGAATATTGACTTTTTGATCAACGCTGATTGCGTCAACGCCGGCTTGGTCCATTAAGTGGATACCTTTTGTTGTATCGCCGCAGATGTGAAGAACGGTCGGGATGTCGAGTTCTTTCAGCGCCTGAGCCATCTTTTTATGATACGGGATTGCGAATTGTGTATAGAATTCATCACCGAGAAGCTCATAGCTGGCGGTCGGGTCGATAATGACGATGCAGCAAGCGCCGGCTTTGACCATTTCCTGCGCATAACGGATACAGAAGTCTGTGGTCATGTCGATCAAGGGCTGAACGACCGGGTCATCGGTCATAAGGCCCATAAACCAGTTGTCACCGTTGAGGTGCTGCGCAAGTGAGAAAGGACCAATCATGGAACCGATAATCGGGATTTCGTCGCCGTATTTTGCTTTCAGAATCTTGATGGATTCAATGATTCTGTCAACGCGCGCGGTGCCGCCGAATGAGAAGTTTTTCAATCTGTCGACATCTTCGGGCGTTGCGGCAACGTGACCGATGACGGAAGGCTGCTGTTCGCGCGTGCCGGCTTTAAGTTTGCATCCGAAGAATTCTGCTTCGGCTGTAATGTCGAACGGAACGCGGACGGCTTCGTAACCGATAACGGTGTGACCGGCCTCCGCCAGTTTCGCAATCAATGCGGGTTCTTCGTTGGCTTGCGGCCAGAAGGCGCCGCAAGCTTCCATCTGTCCGACAGTGGCGGTCTGTGTGAAACAAATGGCAGGCATTCTGTCAACGTCCATTTTCTTTAAGGCGCGGTATAATCTTTCTTTAGGTGTGTAGCTCATATTGATCTCCCCAATTAGCTTTTTAATTATTCATCGAACGTTTAACGATTCAACCGTCAAATATCGTATGCGTTTATCCGAAATTAAACGGTCAATTTCGGCGTTTTTAGAATTGTATCAATTAAATAAATGAATTTAAAAGATAACAAACCCAATCGAACGGATAAACTTGTGTTCTAATACACGCAAAGATTCTTATATTTTATCCTTTTTAGATAGCAGGAGACTCTGGAAAATGATATTGCCAAAGTTAAATTACGAACCCGTTGTAAAATGGTAAGGCGTTGTAAGGATTAAAACACCTTGAGTCATACCCTCTCCTTCTATCGAAAAATTTCAAACGAATGACGCGGTTGAATTTAAAACATCAAATAAACCGTAGCGGATCCTTACATAAGCATTCGGAAACTCAAAAAACGGCAACTTTAAAAGGGCTGAAAAACATAATTGACCTCAAGAACGCAGCGATATGAAAACGGAAGCTGAAACAAAAGCAGAAGACACAATATCGTTTGTTATGACGTCGTTTAACGTTGTTTAATTATCACGTCAATTTATATCACGTCATTTATTATCACGTCGTTTACGTTGTTTCATTATCACATCGTTTACGTTGTTTCATTATCACGTCGTTTAATACGTTTATTATAAGACATTCGGGAGAGAATTTGATGTATGTTATTGCATTGGACCTCGGAACCAGCGGTTTTCGAGCACAGTTAATTGACCAAAAAACAAACGCAACGATCCGGACCGTTATTACAATGGGCCATCCGCTTCCCGGCGGAAATGTGATTGACCATCTGGAATTTGCAATCGTCACCGGTGAAGATGTCGCCAATGAAGTGATTCTGCTGACCGTGAAAAAAATGCTGGACGCTATCCGAGCCGACCCCAAGGAAATCGCTTATATTTCCGTCTGCGGAAATCCGATTCAGCTCTCTCTTTTCCAAAAAATTGAAATTCGCGATTTGGCTTACGCCGGCGAATCAAAGCAGAAAAAGCTGGGCGTTGATAATGTGCAGCGCAATGCGCGCATTTTTCCGGCGGACGAATTATTCGCGGGTGTCTGCAGCCTGCCCAATTGTCAAATTATCGTGCCGCCCGCCATCAAACACGAAATCGGGGCCGACGCGTTGGCAATGATGACGGAAACGGACTTTATCAGTGAAACAAAACCGTGTATGGTAACGGACTACGGAACGAACGCCGAAATGGCAATCAAAGTCGGCGACAAAATCATTACCGCCAGCGCCGCCGCCGGCCCGGCCATTGAAGGACAAGGCATTCCCTGCGGCATGCTGGCCGCGCCCGGCGCAATCAGCGATGTCAACATTGAAGGCGATTACTGGCGCCTGACGGTTTTGGATGAAATGATGCAGTCCGCCAAAGGCGATCTGGTCGATCCGGTCACCGGTGAAATTATCGAAAAAGGAGATATAAAAGCCGTCGGCATCACCGGAACGGGCGTCATCTCATGCACGTCCGCTATGCTGAAAAGCGGTCTGATGAAAACGATTCCAAAACTTCCGAACGGCAAAATTATTCTCGGAAAAGAGATTGAAATTACCGAAAAAGATGTCGTTGAAATCGGAAAAGCCATCGGCGCCATCCGCGCCGCCCAATTAACGTTAATGGAAGCCGCGGGTCTCGGCTACGATGAATTGGAATACGCGTACATTTCCGGCGCAACCGGAACGTATGTCGACGGAAAGAAAGCGGCCTACCTCGGCTCGGTTCCGAGTTACGCGAAAAACATCGTCCAGTTCGGCAACACCTCTATCGGACTGGCCAGAAAGCTCGCGATCCATCCGGAAAAGCTGGACGAAGTTTCCCGAATGGCTCAAAAGATTCAGGCCGACCACTTAATGATGGCAACGTCCCAGACATTCAAAGACATTTATGTCTGCGAACTTTCCTACTGGGAACAGGGTATGCCGATGGAAATGTATGACGAAATGCTTCAGATGTTTGATCTCCGCCCGTTCCCGCACGACGATCCGAATCCGAATATAGAGCGCCGCGTTGTTCGGGATATTGACGATGTCGGCGAAGAAGGCGTTAAAATGGTTGAGAAGATCGGCGTTTTCCTGGAAGCGCCGGCTTACGGCTGCATTTTCTGCCGCAAATGTGAGAAATCATGCCCGGAAAACGCAATTACCATTCATAAGAACGAACCCGATAATGACATTATCATCGACAGCCAGAGGTGCCTCGGTTCCAGCTGCAAGCGCTGCATTGCCAACTGTCCGAAAAACGCCGTGAATCATTCCATCTTAAAAGTTGTCCATAAGACGCAGTAACTCGGTTTAAAAAGTAGCGGCCTTAATAATAGAGACTTTAAAAAGTAGCGGCCTTAATAATAGAGGTTTTAAAGTAGCAGCTTTTGCCTTCAACCTCTGTTTCGATTTCGGCCGCTATCTTCCATTTTAAAAAACAGATGCATCATCCAAAAACAGCTGCATCATCCCAAAACAGGTGCATCTTCCAAAAACAGAACTTTAAAAATTGTGACCGAAACCGAAGGCGCGGCCTCAATTTTTACTGCCTCAGTTTATCAATATCGAAGTCCAAATATTTGGCGTTGCTTTTTTTGATCAGCTCGGCACAGACTTCTCCCGGGTCGCCGTCCATCGCAATGGCGCCGTTTTCGATCCATATCGCCCGGTGGGAAACTTCTTTGACAAAGTCCATGTGATGGCTGACCATAATCACCGTGGTTCCGAACTCACCGCTGATGCGTTTCAAAGCGTTTGTCACATCGCGGAGCGTGACCGGATCCAAATCGCCGAACGGTTCGTCCAAAAACAGATAATCCGGAGACGTGACCAAGCTGAGAGCAATGAAAGCGCGGACATGTTCGCCGCCACTGATCTGATCGGGTTTTTGATCCAATATTTCAAGCGGCAGGCCTAAAGCTTTGAAAACGGGCGCTGCGTATTTGTCAACATCGGTTGACGGCACAACGGGGAAAAGTAAAGAAAAAATATCCTCGGGCAGTCCGAGTTCGCTCATTACCGCGTCTTTTTCTTCCGTCCTCATATCCGGCAGGCGGTAAATAATATCCAAAACGTGCGGCGGAATGCCCAGCTCAGCGGCGCGTTCTTTGGCGGCGTCAACCGCGTATCGGGTTTTCATGCTCAAACGGAAACGGATCTGGTCGCGAACAGTCGAATTGACCGACATCGAAAACTCCTGATTCATGATGCTCATAACACTTCGGAGATAAATGCGGTTTTCATTGTAAGTGCCGATGTCGAACCATTTGCCGTCCTCGGCGGATTTGAAACCGGGTTCATGCTTGCGGTATAAAATTTCAATCCGACCGGATGCCGGCGGAACCATTCCTTCGAGAAGCTTCATGACGGTCGTTTTGCCGGCGCCGGAGCTGCCGACAAAAGTTGTGATTTGCTTGTCGTAAATCTCAAAATTCAGGTTCTTGATGAGAAGCACTTCGCCGACGCGGAGGAGACTGTATCTCTTTTCAACGTCTTTGACAATAAGACACGGCTGAAGCTGTTTGGAAACATCCGGCAGGGGCTCTTTGGGTTCCATGTCTTTTAAGAAATGTTTCAAAACGGAAACCGGATCGCCTTCCCGTGAAATCTTGCCGTTTTCCAAAAAGATGACCCGGTCGGCAATATAAGCGTGCACTTCGGGCAAATGGGAAACAACTAAAATCGGAATATTGAGTTTCTTCTTGAGATCTAAAATGACGTCCAAAATTTCCTGTTTGGTGTCGGGGCCGGTCATTGTGACCGGTTCGTCCAATAAAAGAATTTTCGGGCGAGCCGCAATCTGGCGGGCCAAAACAAGACGCTGCTTCTCGCCGCCGCTGAGTTGGTCGGCGGAGTGGAACGCTTTTTTGTCCAAATTCACCAGCTTCATGATTTCCATGGCCTGCGCTTCCAATTCGGGATAAGTGTGATGTTCCGGAAGCGGTAAGGATTCAACGCCCGCGAGATGGAAGTTTAAGCGGCGAATGATGTTTTCAATTGCCGGGCCGCCCCAAAGGCCGAAATTGCGCTGAAGATGGATTGCGGTGGCTTTGCGAAGAGTTTTTCCGCCCTCTTTGCCGGAATCGGGAAAGACAGATTCGCCGTCCGCTTCAATCACGCCGCCGTCAAAAGATTCAACGCCGCGCAGAATTTTCAGAAGCGTTGTCTTGCCGGCGCCGCTTTTTCCGGTAATGCCGACGATTTCCGAATCGGAAACTTCAAAAGAAATGTCATCAAGAACACGTTTTTGTCCGTGAGCCGTTTGATAGTCTTTAACAAGATGAGATACTTTCAGCACACTTAAACCTCCGCAAAGAAATAAGAATCAGACACAAGCCGCGCAATTGTCTGAAAATGAGATAAATTAAAAGAAAGCTGCGCAAGCAGCGGAAATATTTTTTGATTTAAACTTTTTTGCCCATTTTTGCGCCCATGACTATTTCGGCCGTCAATGCTTTTACATTGTCCGACTTCTCAATCGCCGTGCCGGTCACAATGATATCCGCGCCGGCTTTGGCGCAAACGGCCGCGGCTTTACCATCGCGGATACCGCCGCCGACGATAAGAACGCTGTCCTTCAAAACATGCTTTACCGTTCCGATCATTTCGGGCGGAAGCGGCGAGTCAGCGCCGGATCCGGCTTCCAGATAGGTGTAGCGCATACCGTAATACTTGCCGGTCAGCGCATAGGCCGCCGCCAGCTCGGGTTTTGCGCGCGGGAGAAGCTTAGCGTCTCCGACCCAGCCGACCGTTCCGCCGGGTTCGCATACGAGGTAAGCCATCGGTATGGATTCCATGCCCGTTTTGTAAAGCGTTAACGCGCCGAGCATTTGGTTGCCGACGATGTAATGCGGGTCGCGGG
>Ga0123353_10002427_pt1 | contig 23164 bp, 26 predicted proteins | sample TergutLab28metaG_3_FD_92763 | JGI IMG/M metagenome (GOLD analysis project Ga0123353, IMG submission 92763) | Labiotermes labralis P3 segment gut microbial communities from Petit-Saut dam, French Guiana - Lab288 P3 | ecosystem: Host-associated > Arthropoda: Insects > Digestive system > Gut ... | reverse complement strand
GAGCCGTCCCGCTTCAGCCGAGCCTTCGACAGGCCGAGGGATTGGACGAGCTCGCCGGTGCCTCGGGAAGGATATTTGCCCGCGCCGATGACCGCCTGCAGATTGCCCTTAACCCGCGCCAACACAACTTTGCCCCCGGCTTCCAGCACCCTGGGGAAGATTTCATCGGTTTGGGAACCGAGGCGGCTAATGCGGTCTAAAAAATTGTCTGGGAGAAGAATTGTGCATTTAGCCACTGCTGTTCACCGCCTTTCCAAAAACCTCCCAATATAGATTCCGCCCGCGCACATTCTCTGCGGAGATAATATTGTAACGGGCTCCGCCACATTCGATAAACATAGTGGTGTCCACCGTCAGGCCGGGAATGACCCGGAAACGGAACAAGGCGGACGCCTCCGCAAACACAGCGTTGTTGCGCCATTTTTCCGTGCTGTTGCGAGGCTCGAAGTAAGCCCGGCCCGTGGCGAGGATGGTGTCGCCGGGAGTGGCGAATCCCTCCGCATCCTTGGCGGGAACGCTTGAATACAGCGAAAAAATGGTATTTAATTTTCCAAAACTCATATGGATTTACTCCAATCCCGATCCAGCCGCAAAAGCCTATCGACCGTATCAAACACCTGTTGCCCGGCCTGTACGTTGTCGTTGAAAAAGCCGCCGGTGCTGCCGTCCCGGCTTTCATAAAAGTGGGACGACAGCATAATCATGGCTTGTTCGGTCGTGGGTGGAATTTTAACCCGGCTCTTCAAATAGTGCCCTTCCGGAATATGTTGGTAGCTTTCGGCGTAAGAAACAGCGGCGGCAATATAACTGAGAATCAAGGCGTCGTCTTCATCGTGTTGCAAAATCAAATTTGCTTTCACTTTTTCTAAAAGACCATTCATTTTTACTGTCACAACCATCGCCTCTTTTCTCGAATTACAGTGCTTTGATCTTTGTGTATAATATTTTTTTAGTGAGAAATTTGATATATCACTTCTTTTGTGCTATACTTTGAGTTGTCGTACCGGAATTTGTACAAAAACAGTGGAGGACTATCATGTTATTGACACAAGAACAACTTAAAAAACTCAAAAAAACAAACGTCAGTAAAGACGCTGAAAAAACCAAAGAACGTGTAGAACAGGACTTTAAAGGCGCGTCCAGGGCAGAAAAGAAGGCCGCCGTCGCGCTCACCGGGCAGCAGGCCAACACATTCTACCGCGTGTACAACACAGGCATCATCGGCGCAAGGGTGGTTTTAGCGCTGGCGCAAACTTTGAATGTCTCGCCCTTTTATTACACCGGCGAAGCAGACGAACGGGGCTCGATAGACAGCGAGGTGATCCGCCAGTTCCTTGAGGGGCTTGGATATAAGGCGCTCCTGAAAGAATTGGAAGAAGCGCCGCCCAAACGCAAATACACCAGGAAGCCGAAAGAAGAAACCGAAACTCCCGTACAGGAAGAGGCCCCGGCGGAAGAACCGCAAGCCCTCGTGGAGACGCCTGCAGAATGCGATGAGGCCGACATGGAAGAGGCGCTGGAGGTTATGCTGCTGTTCTCCGATGAACCGGATATGAAAAAGGCTGTCGAAGAACTCAGCGAAACGGAAGCGGTGGAATTGTTGCACACGCTCTTTATCCGCGCGAAAGGCGGCGGCGAGGCGAAGTTCCTGACCGATGTTGTAAAACGCTGCCTGTTGCGATAACGGTTTGAGGTTATAGCCTAGGGCTTGGATTAGAGGTGGAAGCGTAAATGAAGAAGACATTTACTTTTACTTGCGCTTTTTGCGGAATAGAATTTGAATCTGAAAAACCAAACCGGCGTTTTTGCAGCAGGGAGTGTTCCGGCAGGAGTACCGCAAAAGATTTAACCGGACAAGTTTTTGGGAAGTTGACTGCCATCCGGCGGCTGGAAGAAAGCAATATCAGCCACCGGTTGTGGTTGTGTCAATGCGAATGCGGGAATCTCACGAAAGTCCCCATCAACTTTTTGACAAAGGGGCACACAAAAAGCTGCGGTTGCGCCAGAAGAGAAACCGGAAAATGGAAGCCGGAAAAGCATCCGGAATACTTTGAGGAGACAAATGTAATAAGGATTGCCCGTGAGAAACCCTTAATAAGCAACACGAGCGGTTTTCGTGGCGTCCACCAGCATGAGGATGGGAAGTGGATTGCGCGAATCGGGTTTCAAAATAAAAGGATGTATTTGGGGATTTTTAAAACATTTGAGGAAGCCGTAAAAGCCCGGCTTGAAGCCGAGGATGTTTACTACAAACCTATTCTTGAAAAGTACAAGGAAGAAATCGGCGCTGGAAAAAAATAACGTTCCAGCGCCGTTCCTTCTACACAGATCACCGCTGCCTCTCTTTTATGCCTTGATTTTGAGAATCTGCACCGCCTCGGCCAGCAGCAGCTTACCGTCCACGCGCTCTTTGGCGAGGAAAGCCACCATGCCGTTACCGGCGAACAGTTCCTTGAGCTCCGCGAAAGAGCGGGTGCCCCTGTCGCCGATGTTGTAATAGCGGTAGTCGCCGAAGGCCAGCGCCGGGTTTCCGGTTGCCGCCAGCGGCATATATGCAGAGGTGTGAATGGAGTAACCCACCAGACGGTCGGGCTCTCCGGCCTGATAAGAAGGCTGCCAGAGGTAGGCCCCGTTGCCGTCCTTGAGCTTGCGGATGGCAGCAAGTGTCTGGTCGTTGACGATGAACGCGGCGTTCTTGCGGTAGGGGCGCTTCAGGGCGTAGACGAGGTTCAGAATCTCGTCCGAGGTGATGTTCGCCCCAGCCGTGGTCACGCCGACCTGCCCGCCGCCGGTCGTCGCCAGCAGGCCCAGCGGTTTGTGGCTGCCGTCGCCGTTGAGAAACGCGTCCTCCTCTGCGTTGGCCAGTGCCATCGTGAACTGGGTGAGGATGTAGTTTTCGAGGTTGAACGCGTTGTCGTAGAGCAGCTCCTCCGTAACCTTGACCGCCACGTGGAGCTTGTAGGCGTCCATGACGATCTGCCCGAAGGTGGCGTCGCCGAAGGTCAGCGCGCCGCCCTCCTCGATCCACGCGGCGGCGGGTTTTGTACCGGCGAGGTTGATCTTGTGCTCGCCGCTGGTGCGGATCGTAGTGCCCAACTTGCGCATGACGTTTTCCTCGTTCAGGCCGTCGATGAGCCGACGGTCATACTCCTCCGGCACCAAATATCCGCCGCTCTCGTCGATACCCACCTGCAGCACGTCGTTCACCTGACGGAAATTGGAACGCAGGGCGTTCAGCATGGCCTGTTTGTACTCGGAGCTTGCGCGGCCTGTGCGATTCTCCCCAACAGACGCGGCAGGATTGCCGGTGATGGGCGCGGAGGTGGGCTGCGTCAGGCTGTTTTCAATCGAAACCAGCTTGCTCTCCCGCTCGATTTCTTTTGTAAGCGCCTGAATATCCGCTTCCATTTTGTTGTAAGCGGTTTCGTCTTCAGCGGACAAAACGTCCGACAGGTTGTGTTTTGCGTCCAAAAAGGCACGGGTGGAACTGACGAGGGTGTTGCGTTTGTTGTAGAGTTCCATCAGTTTAGTCATTGAGAAGTACCTCCCATATTTAATAAGTTTTGTTTTCGGGCAGGAAACTTTTATTCCGCAGAAGCCTCGCCCGAATTGCCAGCGGGCGCTGCCCGCCCTCCTGATAATAAGTTAAGCCGCGCGTAGCACGACTGTACGGTTGTTTGCGGCGAAGCGTTGTCCATGGGCGGGGCCTTTTCGTTTTCAATCAAACCGTCGGCAAAACCCAAAGCGATGGCGTAATGCGCGTCCATCGGCTCTTCCAAATCCATCAAGCGGCTGAGTTTCGCCCGGGGCAGCCCCGTCCGTATCTCGTAGGCGTTGATGATGGATTCCTTTACCGCGTCGAGCATGGCACCGGCTTTTCGCATATCCTCCTTGTCGCCGATTGCTACCGTCCACGGGTTGTGAATGAGCATCATGGCTGTGGGTGACATCAACACCTTTGTCCCGGCCATCGCCACCACCGTGGCCGCCGAAGCGCAGAGCCCGTAGACCTTGACGGTGACGTCTCCGCGATAGTCCATCAGCATGGCATACATTTCAGCGGCGGCGAAGACGTCCCCGCCGGGGCTTGATATCCAAAGCGTAATATCGCCCGCCCCGCTGAAAAGTTCATCGCGGAATTGCTGGGGCGTGATTTCGTTCCCAAACCACAAATCACCGGCGATCTCCGCGTCAATAAACAGCTCGCGCTCACCCGTGGTCTCGTCACGGGCAAAGTTCCAGAAGCGGCGAACCGTCGTTTTGTCTTTTTTATCATTCATTTAATTCGAATCCTCCTTATTCGGCTGTATTTTATACGCCGCGCCAATATCTTTTAACAAAATTGCCGCGCCGTTCACGAAATGAAAGTCGCCGCCCTCTTCCTTCGGGACAAGGTTCATCTCCTCAAGGCCCCGCACATCGTTGACCGAAAAGAAACCGTTCCGAAGCCCGATGGCGTAACCCTCCATGCGAGATTTGTAGTCGCCGCGCAGCAGACCGTCCACAGCAAATTTGATAATAAAACGCCCCTGCTCCCAAGGGGGCAAGAGCGATGTTTCAAATGCCTGTTCCAACCGCCGCACCCAGGGCATCAGCGTGAATTTGACGAAACTGAGGGACTGGTGCTCAATATTACTGAAGGTCGCGTGTTCCAGATCGCCCACCAGATGGAGCGGCACCCGGTAGATGCGCGCGATTTCTTCCAGTTGATACCGCCGTGTTTCCAAAAACTGGGCTTCGTTGGGCGGAATGCTGATGGGATTGAACTTAGCCCCTTCCTCAAGGATCGCAATCCGGTGGGCGTTGTCCGAACCCCGGTACCCGGCGTTCCATGTCTCTTTTAGCCGGGTGATGTCTTTGACCGTGTTCGGAAACTCCAATACGCCGCCGGGATTCGCGCCGTTTTTGAAAAACGCGCTGCCGTACTCCTCTGTTGCCAGCGCCATGCCGATGCTGTTTTTGGCGAGGGCAATGGGCGAATATCCGAGGATTCCATCAAAGCCAAGCCCCGGAACGTGCAGCACATTGAGCCGCGACAGCTTCACCTGACCGTTGTCGGAATCGTAGAGGTACCGCAGTTCGCCGCTCTTGCGCTCCACGCCCATATTACAGGGCAGCAGCGGGTAGAGCGCCACAGGATACCCCCGCCCGTCGCGGATGATCTGGGCGTAGAAGTTGCCGTATATCAAAAGGTGCGTCAGCGCCGTCTCTATAAATGTATAGGCGGTCATTTCCTGATTCGGCGCGAGGTGCAGGAGGTTATACAGCGGGTGCGCTTTGGCGCGGGCCTTGTCGCCGTTGTCTTTTTCCTCGAAAACGTGCAGAGGCAGCGACGCCACGGCCTCGCTGATGACCTTAACGCAGGCGAACACCGCTGTGGTCTGCATCGCTGTGCGCTCCGTCACCGTCTTGCCGCTGGAGGTGCCGCCGAAACCGAACAGGAACCGCCCGAAACCGCTGTCCAGCCGGTCTTGCGGTTTGTCGCGCGAGCGAAAGAACCGTTTTCCCATAAACCCACCCCTTAATCATCCAAATTGAGCCATAAAATCCCCCGGCTGTCATACACGCTCTCGGTTACCGTGTTGCCGCAGCGGACGGCGCGGTCGAGGGCCATCACCAGAGCAACGATGCCGTCTATTTTTTCACTGGACTTCTCTTTATCCGGCTTAATATTCCCAGCCGGGTCCTGCCGGACGAAGATGTTGTCCGCCATCCAGCGCAGTATCTCGTTGCCGCCGTGGGCCATCTGCCGTGTCAATACAAGCCGCATCAACTCTTTCGTCGGCGGCGACATGGACGCGAAACCCTGCCCGAAGGGCACCACGGTAAAACCCAGCCGCTCCAGATTCTGCGACATCTGCGTCGCGCCCCAGCGGTCGTAGGCGATCTCGCGGATATGGAAGCGGACGCCCAGTTCGTCGATGAATTTCTCGATAAAGGCATAATCCACCACATTGCCCTCGGTGGTTTTGAGCAGGCCTTTTTTCACCCAGACGTCATAGGGCACGCTGTCTTTTTTAACGCGTTGCGCCACCGTATCCTCCGGCAGCCAGAAATATGGCAGGATGGAATAAACATCTTCATCGTCAACCGGCGGGAAGGCCAGCACCAGCGCCGTGACGTCGTTTGTGGAGGATAAGTCCAGCCCAGCGTAACAGACGCGCCCCTCCAGAGATTTTTCATCCACTGTGAAATCGCATTTGTCCCAGGCCTTCATCGGCATCCAGCGGACGGACTGTTTTACCCACTGGCAGAGCCGCAGCTGCCGGAAGCTGTTCTCTTCGGCGGGGTTCTGTTTCGCCGATTCACAGGCGGCGCGGACTTTTTCAATATCCACCGTTACATTCAGCGACGGGTTTGCCTTGCGCCAGACCTCCTCGCTCGTCCAGTCCTCCTCCATTCCCGCGCCATAAATGACGGGATAATAGGTGGGGTCGGCTTTTGTGCCGTTTAAAATGGCGTCGGCCTTCTGGTGTTGTTCATAGCAGACCGACTGGGTGTCGGAGCCCGCTGTGGTGATGAGGAAGAACAGCGGCTGACGGCGGGCGTCGCCAGAACCCTTCGTCATAACATCAAACAATTTCCGGTTCGGCTGGGTATGGAGCTCGTCGAAGACAAGGCCCGATATACTGAAGCCGTGCTTGCTGTAGGCCTCGGCGGACAGCACCTGATAGACGCTGTTGGTAGGCTTGAACACGAGCCGTTTCTGGGATTCGAGGATTTTCACCCGCTTGGACAGCGCGGGTGACAGCCGCACCATATCGGCGGCCACCGAAAACACGATGCCCGCTTGTTGCCGGTCGGCGGCGCAGCCGTAGACCTCGGCGCGCTGCTCGCCATCGGCGCAGAGCAGGTACAGCGCGACGGCGGCGGCCAGCTCGCTCTTGCCGTTTTTCTTCGAAACCTCGATGTAGGCCGTGTTAAGCTGCCGCGTCCCGTCTTCTTTAACCACGCCGAAGAGATCCCGGATGATGGTCTCCTGCCACGGCAGCAGCTTGAAGAGCTTCCCCGCCCATTCTCCTTTGGTGTGGCAGAGGTTTTCGATGAAGGTCACGGCGCGGTCGGCTTTCGTTTTGTCGTAATGGGATGTTGCAAGCATGAATTTTGTGGGTTTGTAGTTCACGGGCGGCCTCCTTATAAAAAAACACAACGACCTAAAAAATGATCGTTGCGTTGCTTTTTACGGGAAATTATGATACAATCGAAAAAAATGATGGGGTGTGTTTTGCAGATGTGGACAAATATCGGAAGCTATATTGGTGAAATAATAGCTGCAGTAATTGCATCGGGAATAACTGCATTAGCGGCCTATCTTTTTACGCAATTCAAAAAACGGCGTAGCGCGGGCAAAGACAAAGAAAAACTTGTGAAAACAATTGAGGAATGTGGTTTTGAACAAATTTATCCGCGGGGAAAAAATGTAGAAACTGTAGAGCAGGCAATCTGCGAAGCAAATGAGTTATGCTTAATAACAATTAGCGGCAGAGGTTTTACTGAAGATTTTTGGGAAAAAATAAAAGACCGCTTGATTAAATATCCTACATTTAAAATGAGGATTATTTGGTGCGATCCAAATTCTGAGTTTATTTCAGACCTCGAACTGATAGAGGGCAGAGATAAAAATTATTTTGAACATAGAAACGATGGTACGCGTTCAGCTCTTCGGTCAATCGAAAAAATAGTGTCTCCGAATAAGATGAATGACAGCGAACATTTTTATAGTTTTCAATGCTTTAACACCGAATTCAGAAATTCATATATTATTGTTAAAAAGCGAAATCAAGCACAAGATATTTTTTGCGCTTGGTGTTCTTTATCAATGCCTACCGTCAACGATGAAAGGTTACGTATTGCAACAAATTCACCAATGTTTGAATTTAATGCTGAGATAAGCAAATTAACATATGACCATTTCAATCATCTGTGGAGGCAATGCGAAGAGAGAAAAACAACTGTATAGAACGGAATAAAGATGGCTCCCGAAAACGCCTATATATATATTGTATAGGGAACAGCCCCGTTTCCGGGGCCGTTCTGTTGTTTAATTTTAGCTGAATTTGGCGAGGATGACTGCCAGCACCTTTCGCACCTCGTCATCGGCACAATCCCGGTCGAGGCCGCGATCCCAATTATATAAATCTTTGTCGCTGCCGAGCTTGCGGATGGTGAGCTTGCTCACGGGCCCGCCATTTATGCCGTGCTCCGAGCCGGTATCATACACTTTCGCCCAGTAGCTATAGATGTTCCCCGTTTCGGGGCAAGAGATGGTTGCATTGTGCCACATTCTTTTCGCCTCCTCAATCTTCCTTGATTAAAATGAAATCTTTTTCGTTGAAACCTTCCGAAATCACAAAGGCCTTTGCCGTTTCGTAATCCGGGGCCGATACGTTGCCAGCGTCCACCGCGCGGTCGTTTTCATTGATGTACACCTTGAATACCATGTCTGCGCCCTCCTGAAAAAGTGTGGTGTTTGTTTCGCTATACACATATTAGCATACCATTCAATGAAAAGCAAGTTCTTTTTCAGAATAACCATGACAGTCTTTCAATGCAAATAGCGGCATGGAATTGTACAGATTATGACTCTGCCGCTTTCCTTGAACCGTGCTTGGCCTGCCATCTGGCTTTGCTCTCAGGTGTGGCAAATGCTGAATCCCCAGATAAATTCCGAAGGAGCGTCTTCCTGTTGGTTTTATTGGCGGCGTCATTCAGCCCGATTTTCACGCACAGCGTCCGCATGGCAAACTTGCCGTTTTCCGGCAGGCCTTTGTCCTTCGCCGTGACGCGCTTGGCTTTCTTGGCGAAACCCACCGCTGCGCAGAGGAATGCCTCCCAGGCCGCGAGGATATTGCCGTCTATCCCGAATCTGAACCACTCAAACTTGACCGTGCTGTCGGTGAATTCAATCGGCAGCGCGTTGTCGGCGGGAGCGGGCCCGTACCAGCCGCCGGGGTTTTCGGGGCTGTAGTCGTCAGTCGGCGCGTACCAGAACGCGTCCTCGCCGATAGCGGCGTTGATAAGCGCCGCCTTGCCTTGCAGCAGCGCAGCAAGGTTTTCTTTCGCCAGCGTAAGGTCGCCGCAGGAGGTGAAGGGCACCTCGATTGTGATGGTGTCTGGCACGTCGCTGGCTTGCATACCGTCCTCGCCGACTGGGTCGCGGCGGGTGCGCCCATGCCCAAATTCTTCCCGCCCGTCCATTTTCAAATCCTCAAAAGCAGGTTCGCTTTCAAGGTAGCTGCTGACAAGCGCGCTGTGTTGCTCGTAGTGCTTTTTCAGCCCGACGGAAATGTCCGCCGCGTTCAGCGGTTCGTCCGCCGAGCCGATCCAAGCGTGGTAATAGCCGTTTAACAAAACCGCGTCGCCATCAAGAGCGGCGATTTCCGCAAGCCGCGCCTTTTGTTCCGCGTCGAAAACCGGCTCCTCTTCTTGGCTGTCAACCGGGAAGAAATCCTCCGTAAACCAGCTCCGCTTACCTTTCGGCGTTACCTGCTGCCATACGGCGAGGTAGGCGATGCCCTCGTTGAGCAGGTCTCTTTTCTCCCTTGCAACTTCGATAATTTTCATGTCTGTTTCCTCCGTTTTTCCTTGATGTCAAAGGGTTTAGAGCACGTCCTCGCCCTTTGCAGTGTCCATATTACAATTACTTTTGATATATATCAAGATGATAAAACGGAGAATAACGGGCTGCAAAATGTTGCTTATCCGGCCATGTTACACAGTCGCCATAGCCTCCTCAAACGATAATATTTTCCCGTCCCGTTCCACGGCGACGTCCACGTCGGGGGAATGCTCGCGGAAACGCTTCACGCAGACCGAGGCGTAAACGGGATCGATTTCCATGCCGTAACAGACCCTGTCGGTCTGCTCGCACAGAATCCCCGTTGAAAAAGACCCACTGAACGGGTCGAATACGATGCTGTTCGGGCTGCTGCTGTTGTTCAGCGGGATCGCCAGCAGCGGTATGGGCTTGATTGTCGGGTGAAGCTCGTTCTTAGCAGGTTTGTCGCAATGCCAGACCGTGGACTGTTTCGCGTCGCCCTGCCATTTGTGTTTCCCCGTTTTCTTCCAGCCGTAGAGACAGACCTCGTGACCCCATTTGTAGTCCGAGCGCCCGAATGTAAAGTTGTTTTTCACCCATATGCAATTGCTTGCCAGCTTGAAGCCCGCGTCGTCAAAGGCCCGGCGGAAAATCAGCCCCTTGCTGTCGGCATAGAAAACGTAAATCGACGCGTCGTCAGCCATGACCGATTCCATCTGCCGGAACGCCGCCAGCAAGAAGTCATACGCGGCAGCGTCGTTCAAGTCGTCATTTTTGATCGTCCCGGCTTTGCCTTGATAGGCGACCATATACGGAGGATCGGTCAGCACGAGATTAGCCCTTTTGCCGTCCATCAGCCGCGTTACGTCCTCGCCCTTGGTAGCGTCGCCGACCAGAAGCCGGTGCCGCCCAAGACGCCATAAGTCCCCGGGCATAGCGAAAGGCGGCTCTTTCGCCGCCTTATCAATATTGAAATCATCGTCTGTAATCTCCTGCGTGTCCGTATCATGGAACATTCTTTCCAGTTCGTCTATGGAAAAACCCGTGAGCGTCGCGTCGAAACCGTCGCCGCCGAGGTCTTTCAGCAGATCGGTGAGCAGCGGAATGTCAAATTCGCCGCCGATTTTGTTCAAAGCCACATTCAGAACCTTTTCGCGGCTGTCATCCAAATCAAGGACGACGCAGTCAATTTCGGTATGACCGAGGTCGCGGAGAATCTTGAACCGCTGATGGCCGCCGACGATGTTGCCGCTGCGTTCGTTCCATATGATGGGCTCGACGTAGCCGAATTCCTCAATCGACCGTTTCAGCTTCTGATATTCTGCATCAGTAGGTTTCAGATCTTTGCGCGGGTTGTATTTCGCAGGCTTCAGTCGTTCGACTGATATCTTTTGTATGTTCATAGAATCAACCCCATTTCTGAAAGCGATATATCCTGGCCATCGCGCTCTAAATATATTTCCGCGTCCGGCGCGAAAGAATGAAAGCGCTTCACCGTTATATCGCAATATTCCGGCAGCAATTCCATCGCATAACAGCGGCGCTCCGTCTGTTCGCAAGCGATGAGCGTTGTGCCGGAGCCGCAGAAAGGTTCAAGCACGATATTGTTTTTATCGCTGTGCATCTTCACGCAGCGCCAGGGCAGTTCCACGGGAAAAGTGGCGCGATGCGCCTTCGGGTCCCTGCTGCCCTGCACGGAGATGATGCGCCACATGGAGGAATAACCCCACTCCCGCCGTTCCTGCTTGGAGAGCCGTTTCACAAACTTGTAGTTACTGTTGGCAAAAGCCGTAATAAAACTGTGCTCCGAGACGTCGGTTTCCTCACCCTGTTCGCCCCCGGCGTTTGCGCCGGTTGCGAATGCGGCGACGTACTCCGCGTCGCCTATGGGTTTATTCGTAGCCAAATGGTAGGGCGCGTTGGATGAAAGCGCTTGCCGCTTTTTGTCCCATATCCGCACCCACAGGGGACGGAAACCGTTGTCGGCGAACATCTGCACCGAGTAGGCGAAGGTCGGCTCTATGAACTGGCTGCCCGTACTGAACAGGTCGCCGATGTTGTAACAGACGGTACCGGCGTGGCGGCAGATGTTTTTGATCGCCGGGCGCATGGTCTCAAACCACGGCTCCAAACCTTTCTTCTCATACTCTTTGCCGACACCATATGGAGGCGACGTGACGCAGAGTTGCGCCCGCTGGCCGTTCATCAGACGGGCGAAATCTTCGGCGCTGGTGCTGTCCCCGCAAGAAAGCCGGTGTCCGCCGAGGAGCCACACGTCCCCGGCCCGCGTAACCGCGCCGCCGCTGTCCGCCACTTCCTTTTTTGCCTTTTCCTCGTTGAAATCATCCTGCTTACAGCCCTTGGGCGAAAGCAACGCGTCGATTTCGTCTATGTCGAAGCCGGTTAATTCCACGTCAAAGCCCACCGCATCGATGTCAGAAATGAGGCCGGATAAAATATCCTCGTCCCACTCCGACAGTTCGTTCAGCTTGTTGTCCACAATCACATAGGCGTCTGCCGCCGCGCCGGACAGAGGCAGCACAATCACCGGCGCTTCGGCCAGACCCATCTGTTCGGCGGCCTTGCAACGGGCGTGCCCCGCGAGGATACGGAAATCCGCGTCGCATAAAATCGGGCTTGTGAAGCCGTAGGTTTCAATTGATGAGACGAGCTTCTTTATCAGGCTGTCAGGATGGCGGCGCGGGTTCTTCGGATGCGGTTTCAAGTCCACAAGTGGTTTGGTTATTATCTCTTTGGAAAACTCCATATTGTTCACGCTCCTTACAACTTGCCCGACAGCAGTTTCTCCATCGGGTCTTCAAAGCCCGGCAGGCCGCCGAAGGCCTCGGTGGAATTTGCCTTGACCGCGCTCTCGATTACGAAATACATCTGATTGACGATGCGCAGCCTGTCCTGCGCGGCTTTTTCTATCGGGTTCAACACCAGGGTGCCCTTGTCGTTCTTTGCCACAAAGCCGATGCGGGATATCATGCGTTCCAACTGGGCGTACCGGGCCTGCTGCATAGCGAAATTCTGTAAGTACGACGGCTGAAACAAATGCTCGCACTTCCGCTCGGCGAGCCAGGCCCAAAGCTCCTCGTAATATTCCTTCGCGCCAAGCTCCACGCCGGTTTTCTGCGCCTCGGTCAGATATTCCTTGCACTCCGGCACGGTGGGCACTTCGTCCACAGCTTCGGGCTTTTGGATTGTCTTTATTTTGGATTTATGCACGTCGCTTTCGATGGCGGTCTTTAAGTCCCGGCGCGGCCTGCCCGCCCCCGGCCTCGCGCCACCGTGTCCGTTAGCCACCGCGTCGTCACTCCCTTCATATCGTTCGTTTTGCCCTTGCGAGGGCAAAAGCTTACTCATTCCGGGGTTCCTCCTCTCCCCACAAAGCTTTACAGCTTTGCGGGGGCCCCGAAAACCCCTCTCTTGAATTTAATATTAAACTTGATTAATCTTGATTTTATTTCAAGATTGTCCGAAAAACTGAAAACGGCCCGGAAGCCGAAAAAGTCAGGAACCACAAGGCTTTGCGGCTTCCGGAGGCCGCTCCGTAATCAAGTTGTTAAAACCTCTTGAAATTGGAAAAACGTGCGGGAGAGGCCACGCCCGCTGCCGGAAGCCTTGATCCACAAGGGTTTCTTAACGCCCCTCGGCTTGAAAAAGCGTGACCCGAATCCTTAATTTCGGACACTTGATTTTTTTATTCAATCTTGAAAAAACAATTCAAAATCAAAAGGGAATTCAAGCCCGCCTGCTGTTGTTCGCTGCCATCGTGATGGCCGAATGGCAACCGTGGCAGAGTGCCCGCAAATTATCCTCGTCGTGGGTGCCGCCCTCGGAGAGCGGCAGGACGTGGTGGACTTCCTTCGCCGGGGTATATCTGCCAGCGGAAAGGCAGTCCTCGCACAAGGGGTGCGCCTTGACATACCGGGCGCGAATCCTACGCCACGTGCTGCCGTAGCGTCTGTTGATGACCGGGTCCCGCTGGTACCGGTTGTAGCGGCGGTTCTCTGTCTGCTTATGTTCCTCGCAGTAGCTGCCGTCCGTAAGGTTCGGGCAGCTGCTGAATTTGCAGGGCGTCTTTGGTCTGGCCGGCATTCCGTTCACTTCCTTTTGCATTTCCAGCAAGTATATTTCCGTCCGGGTATGTAGTTCCAGCTGTCAACCCGTTTACCACAAATATGGCAGGGCGGGTGATACACGGTAAAACCGCGCTTGTTTTTCCCGAAAGGGATTTTATCGCGGACGGCGTCGCTGAGCGCCATCTTGCCAGCCTCCTCCCATGCATAGTAAAAGGCGCCCCCTTTCGGAAGCGCCCTCGTTTGGATACATTTCACCATCTATAGTTTGACATACTTTTGTCAATTTGTCCTGAACTGAGCGGACACTGTATGGACACGGAATGGTCAGCCGCCAAACAGCAGCCGTTCCAGCCGCGCCAGTGCGTTTTGCCGCGTCCTGCGCAGGTGGCGGGCGGAGTAGTTGGTTTCCTCCGCAAGCTCCGTAATCATGCTGGAGCGCACGTCGGAGTATTTATACGTCTCCAGCATCCGCCGCTCGTCCTCCGTCAGCGCCAACCACATCGGCTCGAACCACCGCAGGAAGGTAACGGCCTTTTCGTAGCGTCTGCCCATTTCGGCAATCATGTCCAGCGTATCGACCAGGCGTTCCTCCCCGGCATATGGGTTCCGGGCGCGGGGCAGGCCGTCAAGGCAGGATTGCCGCGGGCTGGTCAGGCTGCCATATTTCTCTTTGACGTCGTTGGGGGTGTTGGCGGCAATCAGCCGCATATCGTCATATTCCCGGATAGCGGCGATGATCCTGTTTGTTTTTTCTGAATAAACCGTCACCGCCCGTCCCTCCTTTCGCCGTCCTCGCAGCCACCCCATGTGACGCGGGTCTGCCTGTCGCCGTCCCGCGTGACGTTCAGCAGTGCTTTGTAATACTCGCTGCCTTTGTTGCCGCACTCCATCGCCGCCCATTTCAGGGCCTGGCGGGAACACACTTTTTCAAGGCGACGTTCGCAGCCTTGGGGGAGCCTCGCGTTTTTCCGGGCCCCGCAGGCCTCGCGCTCCGGGCAGCCGGTACAGATTTCGCAGTTTTCCCGGTTATCGCAGCCTTTGCAGCGTTTTGGGGTATAGTCGCTCGCCGAAACGTCCTGCCGGACATAGCGGCAGTCGGCGCAGCGTATATGTTTTGCCATAGGGGTAGCCTCCATTTCAAGAATTAAGATTTTCTATGATTTTCTTGACCTCTTGAAGCGATGTGACTTTGCAGGCTATGCCCTTTGCGGCGTTGATTTTTCGTAGCGTTGATTCTTGCAGCGTTGTGAGTTTGCCCGAGGGCGTTTTGACCTCGAAGGCCAGAAAACGTCCGTCCAGACAAACGATAATATCGGGGATTCCCGCCGTGCCGTATGCGCCGCCATGGGTTTTCCAGCAGAAGCACCCCGGCACGGTCTTGAGATAACGTAAAATGGCATTAGTTATATCCTTTTCGAGCATATAGCTCCTCCTTTTGCCCACTTTCGGAGCGGTTTCTCCCGGTCTGCTGCCCCGAAAGCCTTGACTCGCCTCATTTTTGCCTAATTTGCCAAGTGTGTGGAACCCTATAATATTTACTCTTTTTTTACGACTCCCGTCGTTTCCCTTTATACCGCAAGGAAATGGAGCGGGTGGGCAAAAGGGGCAAATCACTGGCAAAGCCTGACGCCGCGCCAGATATGGCGGCTGCCGACCTTGTCCCGCGCACGGCAAATCCTGACGTCGGACGCCTCCACGTCCCTGTTGAAGTTGGTCTGCGACATGGCTTTCAAACCGTTCTTGGAACAGTAATCCCGGTATTTTTCGAACATGACCTCCCGGACGCATTCAAAGCCGTCGCCCACTTCGGAACTTTCGTCAAGGAACAGCAGCGCGGAATTGCTCTCGATTTTGTAGCGCTGCAGCTCGCTTGTTGTCCGCTCGGTTTCGCTGAAGACGTAGTTGTTGGAGATAAGCCGCTTCAGGCCCTCCAACGCCCAGAGCAGGACGCCGTCGCGTTCGCAGGAGATGCGCTCCCGGAGATTCGGGTCGCGCTTGTCGGCGGCGACGGATTTCGCGAAACGGATAATCAGCAGGCGGCGGTAGAAGCCCTCCGAGCGGTCGGCGTAGTTCTTCGGCATCTCGTTGCAGGAAAACAGGAACCGCGCGTAGGGCTTGAAGTTGAAGGGGTCTTTGCCTTTCCGCTCGCCGCTGATGTAGTCCTCGCCCGTAAGGGATTTGAACCAGCCGCCGTCGTCTATGGCCTTTGAGGGCAGGTCGGCGAAGATATTCGCCAGCTTGCCGAAGAGCTCCGCCTTGTTGAAACGGTCGCTCAAGCCCTGCCACGGGATATTGCTGACGTTTTCCGAGCCGAGCAGAATATCCTGCGCGATAGAGAGCAGCGTGCTCTTCCCGGCGTTCGCCACGCCCACCAGCACAAAGGCCTTCTGGGCCTTGTTCACGGGAATCAGCAGATAGCCGAAGATCTCCTGTAACAGGTCGTGTTCGCTTTCGGGCAGGACGTCGGAGAGGAACGACAGGAACTGCGGGCACCGGGCGGAGGGGTCGTAGTTCGCGTTGATCTGTACCGTGCTGTAATAGTCGGGCGTATGTTCCCTGAACGAATCGTCCAGCAGGTTATACAGGCCGTTTTTGATGTTGATGATAAACGGGTTCGCGTTGATCTCCCGGATGGGCTTGCAGATGAGCGCGCGCCACTGCCGTTCCGCGTCGGCAATTTCGGCGGATTTCGCGGAACGGGAAACCATAAAAGCGCGTACCGCAGCGAACGCCGCAAGGTCGTCCTTCGGGATATACACGCCGCCGGAATAGAAATAGTAGCTTGCCGCCCCGAAGAACGCGTCCACGTCCTTTGCCATATGGTCGGCCAGCGCGCCGGGCATAAAACGCAGCCCGCCTTTGTCTGTGACTTCATACCAGTCCTGCAGTTCACTGCCCGAGGTCTCGCGGCGGGTCTCCCTGCTGCCGCAGTATTTTTTGTGCGTCTCCCGGTGCAGTTTGACCAGCGGCGTCACGTCGCCCGCCCTGAGGCGGAAGCGTTCCTTCGCGTTATGATTCAGGAGCGTTTCGGCAATGAGCGGCTCGATATTGTAGAGATAGTCCAGCACATAATCTTTCAAAACTTGAATGTTTTCAAGTTGGGTGGGACGAATTTCAAGAGAATTCAAGATTTCAAGCAGGTCGTCCGTAGTCAGGGGCTTGAAAGCCAGCGCCGCCGGGCTCTTGCAGTCGCAGCCGCCCGTTTCCAGCTTCGGGCAGCGGAAACCGCATTCGGTAATTTTATTACAGGTCATAGGCTTCGTGCCGCTCTCCAGAAAATGCGCGATTTTGTCCTGCGTCTCGGCGTAGCTGTAATTCGGATAAGGCTTCGACAGCGCATGAACCGCCTTGCCGCCGCCGTCGAATACGGCGAGGTTCGAAATCATCGCGTACCAGAGAGCTTCGGGCAGTGCTGCGGCGTTGTCCTTACAGTGCCGGATGAAATCACAGCGTTTGCCTACGAGGGTCAGGCCCTTGCGCGTTCCCGCCGCGGGCGTATTCGCCATTGGCGAACAGGTCGGCTCGTCGGGGAGTTGCGGCAACGCCTTTGACAGCTGCTCCTGCGTATAGCGGAGTTCGGGATTGAACTTGACGCAGTCCACCATGACCGGCTCCTGCTTGCAGTGATAAAAGCCCGGCAGACGCAGGACACGGCTTTCGTTGATACAAGAGGGGTCGCCGCCGAAATACACGGCAAGCTGCTTTTGTATGGGACGGAAATTACTGACGGCGGCGTTCTTGACAAGCCAGTAGCAGTGCAGAGACTTGCGGGTCCTGACCACCAGCGACGGCGGCAGCGGGAAGGCTTCGACCTTCGCCCACTGTTCCTCGAAGGAGCCGTCGTCCATCTCGGTGAACTGGGCGTTGATCCGGGTGATCTCGGCGTCGCTGTGGCCGCCGGTATTGATAACAAAAAAGACACCGCGATTCTCCGCGTTATGTTTTTGGAGGGTTTCTACGATCTTCGGGAACTTCCCAGCCTCGCACTCCAGCTTCGCCCCCTGAAAAGCGCCGGTTTTCCGGTCGTCGAACACGCGCAGGCACACCGTGTCGCCGGGTTCAAAGAAACAGGACAAAAACTGCTCCGGCAATACGTTAATCGGTTTTAACATTTTGGGTGAACCTCCTTCATTTTTTCTGTAAATTGCCTGATTTTGATATTCCGCTGCTTTGCCAGGTCAATTTCACGCCGCATCCCCTCGCTGATGTTATCACCGAAAATCCAAAGTTCACGGCAGCCGCGCAGGAGCCGAAGGCCGAAGGACAGCGCCAGTTCCCGCTCGGCGGACTTGTTGTCGTCCATGAATTGTGGCAGATAGCAGTGCGGCGCAATTGGGAAGCAGTTCTGTTCCACGGCGAAACGGCAGTAACACAGGGCATTGACGGTGTTGGTTTCCGTGTCGCCGCGATAGGGCGAGCAGATGTAAACCCGCAGCGGCTCCGGCTTCTTTTTCTGTTCCCTGCGCTCGGAGCGCTCCACGGCTTGCAGGGCGTAATATGCCGTCGGGTCAGAATACCCCGACCCGTTATATCGTTCTCCTCTGTTATATCCCATGATCAAATTCCTCCAACTCTTTCATTTCTCCGAATTTTGTACCGGCGCTCGTCTCGGCGATGATCGGAATATCGCAGTCGGCAAAGGGTTTCTCTTCCATACAGGCCTTGACGAAGGCCGCCGCCTCCGCCGCCCTGTGTGCCGGGACTTCGAACACCAGTTCGTCGTGTATCTGCAGCAGCGGCAGCAGCCACGGCCTGTCGGGCAGGCCCGCTAGTATCCGCGCCATCGCCAGTTTGAGCAGATCCGCCGCCGTGCCCTGTATGGGTGTGTTCAATGCGCAGCGCTCGGCGAAGCTGCGCCTGTTCCAGTTCTGCGAACAGATATCGGGCAGGTAACGCCGCCGACCGAGCCATGTTTCCGTATAGCGGTCATACTTCGCGTCCGCGACGGTCATCCTCTGCCACGCGCCAAGCCTCGGATATCCGGCCTTGAGGTTGGCGATGATCCGCTCGCATTGTTCCAGAGAAACATTCAGCCCGGCCTTGAATTTCAGGGTGCGCTGCAGCCCGCGCGGGAACAGACCGTAAAAGGTACCGAAATTGACGTTCTTGGCGATGGTGCGCTGTTCTTTGTTGTGCTCTCCGGGACCGAAGATGACAGAAGCGGTCTGGTCATGAATGTCGCCGCCCGTGCGGTAGGTCTCCAGCATCTTCTCATCCCGGCAGTAGAGCGCGCCGATGCGGAGCTCGATTTGCGACAGATCGGCGGAGAGCAGCAGCTTGCCATCCGGGGCGATAAAGAAATTACGGACGCCGACGTCATCTGCTCCGCTCCTCGGCATATTTTGCAGATTCGGATTCCGCGCCGCGAAGCGCCCCGTTTCCGTTGTCAGCGGCAGAAGGTCGGCGTGAATCCTGCCCGTAGCCGGGGAGATATGTTTTTGGTATCCTTCGATGTAGGTACTGTACACCTTGCCAAGCTTGCGGTACTCCTGTACCAGCCTGAACAGCGGCGCAAGCTCCGGGCGGTACTGTTCACACCATTCGGCGAGCAAGACCATCGTCTCGTCGTCAGCGGCCTCCTGATACTTGGTTGTCGTTTTCACCACGGGAAGGCCGAGGTCTTTGTAGAGATATTTCTTGAACGCTAAGGTCGAGCAGTTCGCCCCGATGTTCACGTCACCGATGATAAAAGCGATCTCTTCCTTGAGCTCCGCCAGCCGGGTTTTACACCATGCGGATTTCGCTGCCATCAACTCCGCGTCCGCCAGCAGGCCGTTTGCCTTCATAACCCCACAGTAGACGGCTGTTGGGCTTTCGATATGCTCTACAATCCAGCGGTGTTTCGGCAGCCATTGATCAAACCAGCGATTAAAAATGTAATACAATTGCAGGGCGTAATCACTGTCGGAGCAGGCGTAGCGGACAGTTTCCGGGTCATAGGGGTCCAGTTCGTCAAAACGCCGCCCCGCCGTGACCTCGCCGAAGGTCGGGAGCTCCACGCCCAGCAGTTCCGGCACGAGAGTTTTCAGGCCGCTGTCGGCAAGGGCGCGGAAACCCGTGTCGCCTTTGGCTGTCAGCTGCGCAGCGGCGATGGTGTCGTAGACAGGTTCCCGGACAACGATGCCGCGGGCATAGAGGAAGGCCGCCTCAAAGGCCAGATTGTGCGCTATCTTTTTTACGGACGGATCGGCGAAAAGCCCGTCGAGATATTCCCACAGCGCGGGGATGTCCTCGCAGTTGCCGCCGGTGATATGATTCAGCGGGACATAAATTCCGGTATCCGCTTCCACGCTGAAGCTGATTCCGGCGATGTGGGCTTTGTGCGGGTCCAGCGCGGCCTTATCCTCATCGCGATACAGCATATCGGGCGCGGTTTCGAAGTCAAAGGCTATAATTTTTGCGTCGCCGATATATTCTTTGATTTCATGGAAATCAGTCACGCATTTATACATGATATTGTCCTTTCCGCCGGAGCGCGGGAGCGGGCCCGTCTTATTGGGCCGCGCTCCCGGCCTCGACTGTTGGTTTACTTCTCGCGTGAATTGCTGCATGAACTGCGTTCATACTCATTCACGAATGCGAACTGCTGTGTGAATTTGAAAATTCACACTCGTTCACATACTTCACCCGTTTCGGGGTCAAAATCGGGCGTATCGTCGGTCGTCGCGGCGTCGGTCTCAAAGCCGATGGATGACGCATACTGCTTGATCTGCTCCGCCAGCGGCACGATTACCGTGTTTTCCTCCGCCGTCAGATCCCGGTCAAAACTGAACGCGGCCTGGCTGTAGGCGATGCCGCCCGCGTTGGTGACCTTTTTCAGGGTGAAGCGCGTGACGACGGTATTTGTTTTTTTGCCCTTGGAAAGCTGGGTCTTGACATATTTCGTGAAAGCCTTTAAACTGCCGGTGGGCAGGGACAGCAGGATCGGGAACATCTCACCCTCCCGCAGGATGTACACGCGGCGCTTGTTCTTACAGGCCTTCGCGCCGTTTTCGCCGGAGCCGAACTGGTTAAACGGACAGGCTTTGCAATTACCGCCGGGTTCGCCGGAGCCGGTGAGACCGTCGTAGCTGCCGCAGTCGGGGGGATTCGAGCCGCCCGTGTACTTCGTGGCGTAGTAGGCGTTGAGCGGGTGGTGGTACAGGATGACGCCGGAAAAGTCCTTGACCGTCTCCGTGTCGTCGCCCTCGGTGGGCAGCTCATACATCGTCGCGCCGCCGGAGGGAATCTTGATCCGCTCGAAGCCGATATCCAGGCCGTCCAGCTCGTCGCTAACCAACTGCGAGAAGTCGTAGCCTGCCAGAGCGAGGTAGCCGCTGCTGTTTTGTACCGCAAGCGCGGCGTCTTCTTTTTTCTTTGCCATTGTGTTTTCCTCCGTAATAATTAAGATTTTTTGTTGGATTTTGCCGTCGCCTTGGCGACTCGTACCGTGGTTTTGTCATAGGTGCTGATTTTCCCGGAAAGCCAGTCCGGGAGCGCGTCGTCGTTCTGTTCGATGAGGTCGTTGATTGTTGAAGAGAGCGTGTTTGCGTTCACGGTCTCGGTGATGATGTCGCCGTAGCCGTTTTCCCGGAGTGCGGCGTACAGGCTCTCCTTGTCACCGGCTAGCGGTGACGCGAAGGTGCGGGTCGAGAGCGAATAGGTGAAGCCCGAATGCGTGAAGGACGGCAGTTCGTTGTCCGTCATCAGCGCGGACAGCTCGCCCGTGACCTTTTCGATCTCGCCGTTCAGAAATTTGACTTCTTCCTCCACGTCTTTCTTCGTGTCCCGGAGGTCTTTCAGCTTCGCGGCGAGACTGAGAATTTGTTTGTCCATAATGTGATTTCCTTTCATTGAAACGGGTTCATGCCGTCTCGGTAATCGTCAATGAGCGTTTTGGCGAGGTCTGCTTTGTCGCCCAGCGCTTTGAGCACTTTTTCGTCCACGGTGCTCTTGGCAATAATGTGGTAATACGTACAGTGCGAGATCTGACCCACGCGGTGGATACGGGCGCGGGTCTGCTCGTAGTCGCTCATGGAATAATTGGTGCTGTAAAAAACAAGGGTACTGGCGGCGGTCAAGGTGATGCCGAGCCCTGCCGTGCTGATCTGCCCCACGAACACGGTGACGTCCGGCTCCTCCTGGAAGCGCCGCACCTGTTCGGAGCGGTCTTTGGTCTCCCCGCTGATGGCGGAATAACCGATGCCACGCTTTTCGAGCAGCGCCTTGATCGCTGTTATTTCAGGGATAAATCGGGCGATGACGACCATCTTCTGGCCGCTCTCCTGCGCTGTTTCGATGAGGTCGGCGAGGGCGTTCAGCTTCGCGGCGCTGACAGGCTGCGGCTTGGCGTTTTCATCGCTGCTGAGAAATCCGCCTGTCAGTTGGGACAGCCGGAGCAGGCGGGTCAGTATGTTCGTTGCGGATACATCCTCGCTGCCAAGCTGCGTGTAACTGTCCTTAACGAGCTCGCGGTACAGCTTCGCCGCTGCCGGTTCAAGGTCAACGCCGATGGTTACATCTGTATAGGGAGGCAAATCCAGGCACTCCGCTTTTGTCGCCCTGTACGAAATGGAATGGATTTTGCGTGTGAGCTCCGGCTCCATCGTCCGTTTCAGCACCGGCGTGTGATTGCCATAGCCCGTCATGCTGAAATAGCGGTTACGGAAGCTGTAGAACGAATTTCCGAATACGCTTGGATTCAGGAACTTGAACTGGCTGAAAACGTCCAGAGCCTTGTTGGTCACGGGGGTGCCCGTCAGGGCGAGCTTGTACTTTGCCGACGCGCCCAGCCGGTGCAGGGCCTTGCTGGCGGCGGTATTGTGGGTTTTTATTTTGTGGCTTTCATCGGCAATAATGAGATCGGGCTTCCATGCTGATATTTCTTTTTCGAGCCGCCAGCAGCTTTCATAGTTCACCACCGCTACCTGTAGCGGTTGGCAATACTGCAAAACCGAACTGGTCAGATGCCGGAGGGTATCGGCTTTTTTAGCAAGCGTCCCTGACAGCACAGCGAGGTTGCAATCAAAATCGGCAAAGCGGTTTATTTCGGCCTCCCATACGCCCGTGATGGAAAGCGGCGCGACGACGAGGACGCGCCCGATCAAACCGCGCTGATACAGCGTCCCCATTACGGCGATGGAGGTGAGGGTTTTCCCAGTGCCCATATCCATTAAATAAAAACATCCTTTGGATACGGGTGCGGCGTCACCCCCTTCCGACGCGCCAAAGAGGCGCAGGGCAAAATCGTAGGCTTCGCGCTGGTGTTGATAAGGGGCGGCACGGATGGGCATTGTGTTTTCCATTTGGTTTCCTCCTCGCGGATAAAATAAAAAAATGCCGCAGTACGTTGCCCTGCGGCTCGCGCCCTTTCGGACGCGCTGACGCCTTTCGTGTCGGGATACTTTCTTACCGCCTCCCGATTCGCCCGGGCGGACGCGCCATTACCGTGACGCGCGACGGGTATTCAGTTGTGAACGAGGACTTATTCGCAGTGGCGAATCTTGCTGTTTGCCCTCTACCGTATGGAAATAACAGAACCCCCCTCGCGAAAAGCCTT